>Ga0123355_10005926_pt1 | contig 18007 bp, 13 predicted proteins | sample TergutEmb28metaG_3_FD_89872 | JGI IMG/M metagenome (GOLD analysis project Ga0123355, IMG submission 89872) | Embiratermes neotenicus P1 segment gut microbial communities from Petit-Saut dam, French Guiana - Emb289 P1 | ecosystem: Host-associated > Arthropoda: Insects > Digestive system > Gut ... | reverse complement strand
CCTTTTTTTCTACCGCGGCAACTTGAGCGGGCAACATTGTGGGCATCATAAAATAAGAGCCGATTGCAAAGGCAGAAAGCGTTGCGCCAAACATATTTATTGCAACTCTTGGGAATGTAGCGTTGGGGAAGAAGAATGCTGAACCTAGCGAGAAGCACGCTATCCCAAGTGCAAAGGCAATTAAAGATATTTGGAACGAAAATCTAACGCCTTTTTTGCGCAGCATTTTATTGTAAAAATAAAGCATTATAGGCACAGGTCCAAACGCCGCAGAATTTAAAATTGCCGCCCACATAGGTCCAAGTTGCAATACACCCGATATTAGTGCGTTTTGCGAACTTAAAAAAAGCATTAGCCCTAAGAAATAAAAGAAAACAACGCATAGCCACGGCCAAAAGGCCTTGGACTTATACACATACCCGATGCTTTTGAAAAAGCCTGTCTTTTTCTCGTTTTTATCTTCAGCCTCAGGCGCAGCGTCACTAAAAAAGTGCTTCAGCTTACCTCCAGCCGGAGCGCTAGCAACTGCAGTACCGTTTCCGTAGCCTGCAAGAGGGTCCGTTATTATAGTAACACCCTCGTCTTTTAGCGGTTCCGCTTCTACTTGAACAGGCGGCGCGGTTGACTCAACCTCTACAAGTAACGGCTCTAGCCCGCCTTTCTTTTGACCAATTGTCATTAAGACAGGTATAAAGATACTAAACATTGTCGGCGTTAAGAATAATATTACCATCATTATATTAACACCTGCCGCTGTAGCAATTATTGGGGCTAATGCGTAAGCCAACGCAAATTGTACCGTATCTATAAATGATTTAAAGAATGCAATTCTCGCGCGTTGCTTGCGGTCTTTACAAATTGTAGCTAAACTGCCCTGCCATGCTATTGTACAAGCGGTACCTGCGGCAAAGAACAGTATCGACATTGCAAAAAACCATATCGTATTGCCCCATAGCTGACCGTCGGTAATGGTAGCACCGTACCCTCTGCCAAATAGCGGTTGAGTAAGACCAATCGCACCTATTACCATAGGGATAAAGGCGATTATAATCGGTAATCTAATCCGCGCATAGCGGTTTTTCATTTTATCTAAGCGTGCCGCTAATGGAATATCTATTACTGCGTCAAAAAATCGACCGACAGTATAAAAGATACCAAACGCAATCGGTATTACTATTGCAATAGCTCCGGTGGCATTGACGGCTACTGTTGGCAGCCAAGTCCAATATTCCGCACCTTGCACAATATTACCAGGATTTACCGCATTTGATAAATATGCACCTATCATGGCAAAAATCAAATTAGGTCCAAATACGCTGGCAGCGTAGATAAATTCTTTTTTCTTGTTATTTAACATAGTTATTAGAAATTAGAGTTTAGGGGTTAGATTAAACTATAACTGTAGCCAAGACTGCAAAGCAGCCGAACACCATTAGAAGAACCAAATTACAAACTATTGTTATAAATCTTTAATTCTTGTATTAGTTTAACATATTATAGCTTACCCTTTGTACACTATAAACTGTACACTGTAAACTAAAAAAGAGGCAAGTAAATTTCGACATTTATTGCGCTAAAAGAGGTCAAAAAGCAAATTTTGCTACCAAAAAGGGCGAAAAACAGTTGTTTTTTTGTTGTTTTTCTGCTAAAATCGGTAGTATTGTGTGGCTAGAAGAATTAATAAAAAAGCTAATATTTACACTAGAAGAAGTGCAAGAGTGCTTCGATAATGAAAGTCGGGCAAATTATTGGATTAAGCGTTCTATAAAAAAAAAGCAGTTGCAAAAAGTGCGTAATGGTTTATATGCGCTTGTTAATCCTGTAACCGAAAAAGCCTATGCCGATAAACTGGTAATAGGCAGTAATATTTTTGACAGCGGTTATTTAACTTACCATAGCGCACTGGAGTATCATGGCTTGGCTAATCAAGATTATGAAAAGGTTTATGTGGCAAGCCAAAAAAGGTTTGATACCTTTACCCATGAAGGCATTAGCTTTGAGCGCACAAAAGACCCTATTGAAAAGGGCGTTGACACAATTAAATCTCCGCATATCATCCGCGTTACCGACTTAGAGCGTACGGTTGTAGATTGTATAGATAATATTGAACGCGCAGGCGGAGTGGAACAACTTGTGATTGCGCTTTTTCATATAAAAAAGTTAGACGAAACTAAACTGCTGGAATATTTGACTCTTTACAACAAAAATATTCTTTGGCAAAAAACAGCGTATTTACTAGAAAACTTTAATCAAATACTGCGTTTGCCAAAAGAATTTTTTGCCGAATGTAAAAAGGGTGTTAGCAAACGGATAATTTATTTTTTAAACGACGGCACCTTTGGAGATGCCGTTTATAACGACACCTGGAATATAATTGCCCCACGCACTTTCTCGTTTAGAACGGGCAGATACTTTTTTGACACTTATGTTTAAAATGCCTTTGGCATTTTAAAACAATTACTCAATAGTAATTTTTATAATAATTTTACTTGTCAAAAGCTAATAACTCCGTTATACTAACCCTATGAGTTTACGAGATTTAAAAAGCGGCAGCGATATTCGCGGCACCGCAATTGCAACGGCAACCGAAGAGGTTAACCTAGACGCCGAAACTGTAAAAAAAATCGGCGGAGCGTTTTGCCATTTTTTAATGGTAAAGCTGGAAAAAACCGAAATCAGCATTGCGGTCGGGCATGATTCTCGCCTTACGGGCGAAATATTTAAGGACGCCTTAGTCGAGCAGTTTAAAAAATGCGGTATTACAATTTACGATTGCGGGCTGGCATCGACCCCTAGTATGTATTGCATGGCTAAAAATCCAGAAACTAATGCTGACGGGGCCATTATGATAACTGCAAGCCACCACCCCTCACATAAAAACGGGTTAAAGTTTTTTACTAAGGATGGCGGCTTGCAAAGCGCCGACATTGACGAGCTTTTGTCGCTTGCCGAATTGGATATTGCGCCTGAGGGTTACAAATCGTCTTTACTTAGAAAACCTTATGTTGAAAGATGTTATGCAAAAGGACTTGTGGATTTTGTAAAAAGTAAAACGGGACAAGACTATCCGCTGCAAGATTTTAAAATCGTGGTAGATGCGGGCAACGGCGCGGGCGGATTTTTTGTAGAGCATGTTTTAAAACCGCTTGGCGCAGACACTACGGGCAGTCAATTTTTAAACCCTGACGGGTTATTCCCAAACCATGCGCCAAATCCCGAGGACAGGCATGCAATGATAAGTATTTGCGATTGCGTTGTTGCTAATAATGCCGATTTAGGCATTATTTTTGATACCGATGTAGACAGGTGCGCCATTGTGGGCAAGGGCGGAGTGCCTATAAACCGCAGTGCGTTAATCGGTTTGGTGTCGGCGATTTTGTTAAAAGAGAAAAAAGGCATATATATTGTAAGCGATTCGGTGGCAAGCGACGGAGTCAACGACTTTATCCGCAATAGCGGCGGATTTTTGGTGCGCTATAAAAGGGGTTATCAAAATGTTATAAGTCATGCAAAGCGATTAAATGACGAGGAGCTTGATTGCCCGTTAGCAATAGAAACCAGCGGTCATTGCGCTTTTAGAGAAAATGATTGGCAAGATGACGGCGCATATTTAGCGGTTAGGTTGCTTGTCGAAATGTCTAAACTAAAGCAAGAAGATAAAAATTTAGCAGATTTAATTGCCGACTTAAAAATACCAAAGAGCGAATTTGAGGGGCGCATATTATTTAAAGAACAAAAGGGTTTTAAACAGTACGGCGATAATGTAATTAAAAGTCTAACAGAATTTACCGAAGGTTCTTTTAAGTTGAATACTCCTTGTTATGAGGGAGTAAGGGGCATAATGGAATTTGCCGAGGGCAGTTTTTTATTACGCCAAAGCGTCCATGACCCAAATATGGTTTTAAATATAGAAAGTAGCACAGAAGACGGCGCAAAACAAATCGCCAAAATTTTATATACGTATTTAAGTGCATTTGAGGAATTAGAAATGCCGGCATTAAAAGATTTTGTAGGCGAGTTAATAGAATAAAACCACCATTAAGTTTCTAAATAAAAAGCCAGCCTTAAAATTACTTAAGGCTGGCTTTTTATTTAGAAACTTACCATTACCCTACCTCATCCAAACTATGGAGATATTAAATTGATTCTGCATATAGTGCCAACCGCTCAAATCAGACTACACACTAATATAAATAGTGGAAACTGCGCTGGTATAGAACATCCACGCACCCATATAAGTTACGATTTTATTTTTAAGTTTTTATTTAAAGTCTAAGTTGACAGTGTTTTAATTTATATGTACAATAGCGTTAATGTCTAGTGAACTTGGCTCTAACGAATCATATAAACCCAAAAAACGCCGCCGCGGATGCACTTGCCTTGTAGTGGCTTTTGTAGTTTTTTTGGTTTTAATTTTGGCAGGTGGTGCAGCGGTTTGGTTTGTCGGCGACTATTTTACCCGCAATTATTTAGATATTAGTCTAATGGATACTCTGTCTATTAGGGGCGATTTGCGCCGAAATTATAATTTTGACGATTCTAATTCCTTTAGCGACAATGACCGCGCGGCGTTTGAAAATCATATTACTCAGCAACTATTTTTAAACCCTGATGTTAATCTACCTTACGATTTACTTTTTGATGCACTTTTTGATTTTCTTTTAGGCAACAATAGCGGCAACGGCGGCGGCTTTTTACCGTTTGGCGAGGATTTAAACGAAACCGTTGACGATAATTCGTTTATGGCGATTTTTTCTTCGCTTTTAATAAAAGACAATATAAATACCGTTGCTCTAGCCGATTACAGTCCGCTTGTCCCCCATGTTTTTGATTTAACCGGTCCTCAATTGGGCGCATTTTTAAACGAATTTATAAACCGCGGACTAGCTTCTGTGCGTATAGATGCAAACGAGGATATTTTGTTTTTAATAGCGCTATTAGACGAATTGAGCCTTGCGCAGGTGCTCTTTATAGGCACTGCCGACGCACCCGTTATGCAAATTATTGTGCGCACGGGACTAAGGCAAATTGCGCGTGATATTTTAGCGGATACGCCAATCCCTAATTTTATTACTAATTTTTTAACACGGACCCTATTGCCCCAATATGCTTATATTAGCGCGTTTGTCGGATTGAGTGAGGATAACGCAGGACTAACAATGCAGGTAAATAATTTAAACGAGGCTCAAATGATGCGTCTTTATAGGTTAATTGACGGCGTTATTGATTTTGCATCTACCGGATTAAATGTTGAAAACAGAAATGCCGACCTTAATTTTGAGCCAAGTAATTTAGCGGCTGCAATAAGTGAGGAGACTGGTGAGTTTTTAAGTCCTGTTATGGCAAGGCTGGCACCGCATTTGATTTTTGATAATATTACGGCGGGGCGCATTTCCTCTGACCTTTTTGGCTCTCTTATAGCTTTAATCCGTATAAATTACGATTATTACGGGGTTTTGCGCTACGATGCGCTTGAGGCTAGTGATTTTATTTTGGCACTGCGGTTTTTTATAATAAGCGAAACGGAAGCCCCTAACAATCCAGCCAGTGCAAACTACAATAATATAATAGACGAATTTACTGATAAGCTGTTTTTAACCGATTATGGCAGAGAAAATTTTAGTGCCTTGCTGCGCGCAACTGATATGTTAAACTTTAACCCTGCTCAGTTTAATATTAGGGACGGGGCTAATTCTATTGCGCATGACACTAGATGTGTTGACGAGTTGTTTATTTTTATAAACGATGCCGATTTTGGCGCAATACTCCGCGATAGGTTTTTAGGTAATCTTTTAACAGATGTTCCCCTCTCTCTTATCGCCTTGCATTCAATTCCTGATTTTGATAATTCGATAGATTTAAGCTCCTTGCAAACGGGCGAAATAAAAGCCTCACGTTACGGTGTAATGATTATTACTTTTAAGGTGGATTTGGCGCAGATTCTTTACGACTTAGAAATTCCGTTTTTAAGCGAGCTTTTAATTGATGCACTTTATATAGATTTAGAGTTTGAAATCAGCGCACAAGGCTTAAGGCATAAGCCGGAAGAAAATGGCGAGGGATATTTTTATTACTATAGCACCTCTGTTTTTGTAAACGGCAAATCACCCGACCATATAGAAATTGTAAGTATTTTGCGCTTAGTTGAGTTTTTTAGCGGAATGACTGTTGATGTAGACGAGATTACGCGACAAGCCGGCAGAGAGCTTTACAGGTTTTTTGATGATATGCGCGGCAGCTGGTTTGACAATAATATTAATTTTGCTGTTTTGAGTTTGGGTGAAGGAGAGTATCAAACAATTAAAACCGGTATTGTAATTTCTAGCATATTTCATTTGCTAGCAGCAGCCGCTAACCCTTATTTAGAATTATGCCCCGATATTTTGCAAAGCGCAGTTCAAGGTATGTTTGGCTATGAGCCTAGCTTTAGTAATAGCCGCAATTTTAAAAGAGAGGATTTAGTTGTAAGACCTATAAACGGCGATTTTTTAAATATTGCCCAAAGTATCCTTTTAGGTAACGCAATAACAGATTATAAAATGGGATTGCTTTTGAGCTTACCTTATATTGCACAAGAGTTCGGCAGCAACCCCTTTGTAGGCGAAAATTTTGATTTGGTGCAGTTAAAGTCTTTGGCAGAATGCGCAAATTATGCTAGACTTTATTTTACCTTTAGGTTAGATGTATATGCCAGCACTTACCTTTTGCCCGGCGATGCCGGCGGATTGGGCGAGTTTATGCCAAGCGAGTTATATTTTACTTTTGTTATTAGCTGGGCAAGGCTTGGGCATAGTGACGGCAATTTATATAATATAACCTATTACGATACCAACCGCATTTTTAAAATAAATACTCTTAGTGCCGGCGAGCAACAGCATTTGTTCGGTTTGACCGACTACTGTTATTTAGAGCTTATCGATGGACCTATTAACGACAGCTTAGATTTTTTAAACATTGGACATTTCGGCACTATTATATACGACAACGGCACTGCGCTTATACCTACCCTGCCATGGCTGTAAATTACCAGCATATCAAAACTTTATGAATTTTACTCGGGCGGCAAGGTGTCGCACACTCTACAAAGGAACTTAATAAATGCAATTTATCACCACAAAAAAACCAACTAATAATCAATGCTTAGAAAAAATCGTCGCCGATTATAAAAACGGCAAGCTAAAGGCTGGCGATATTGTCAGCTTTAAAGCGTTTGTTTTTAATGTTAGGATTAAAAACCGCTTTTCTTTTGTACTTGTGCGCAATCAAAAACGCATTTTTCAATGCTTTTTTTCGCCTGAAGAATGTAGCTTTGACCTTAATACTCTTTTAGAAGAATCGTCCGTTTTGGTAACGGGTAAAATCGTTGCCGATTCGCCTTGCAAAATCAATCCTGGATTCGAGGTAGCTATTACCGACATTAAGGTTTTAAGTTCACCTCCTGAACAACCGTATGCGATATATAAATCGTTAGAGCAGTTAAATTGGGGCGACGATATGATTTTTAACGATAGGGCTTTAACTTTGCGTAATCCCCACTATCGCTCTATAATAAAAATTTGTGAGGGCGTTTTAGCCGGCTTTAGAAATTTTTTATTAGCGGAAGGCTTTACCGAATTTGTTCCGCCTAAAATCGTAAAAGGCGGCGCAGAGGGCGGAGCGGATATGTTTGAGGTTGATTATTTTGAAAAGAAGGCTTATTTAACACAAAGTCCTCAGCAATACAAACAAGCGATGGTCGGTGTTTTTAGTAAGGTTTTTTGCGTTTCGCCCGTTTTTAGAGCAGAAAAGCATTCTACAAGCCGTCATATCAACGAATTTGAGGGACTAGATTTAGAAATGGGCTTTATTGACGGTATTGACGACATTATGGCACTCCAAACTCGTTTAGTTAGCTATATTTTTGAGTTTTTAAATAAAAATTATACGTACGAGTTATCAGAGTTAAAAGTAGATTTGCCGAAAATTGATAAAATACCAAAAATAAAATTCAGCGAAGTAAAGGAACTTATTAAAAACGAATATAACCGCCCTTATCGCGATGAATTAGACTTAGAACCCGAAGAAGAAAAGCTAATCGGCAAATATTTTAACGAATTTTTTAACTCGCCTTTTGTGTTTATTACTCATTACCCTAGCGCAAAAAGACCGTTTTATACTATGGATTGCCCAAAAAATAAAAATGAAACTCTTAGTTTTGACTTATTATTAAACGGCGCAGAGATTACAACAGGCGGACAGCGCATTCACGACTATAATGTTCAAGTTGCTAAGATGCAATCGCTTGGACTAAATCCGGAGAATTTTGCCGACTATTTACAAATGCACAAATTCGGTCTGCCCCCGCATGGCGGACTTGGCATGGGCTTAGAGCGTTTTGTGATGAAAATTTTAAAGCTAGATAATATTAAGTATGCCGCCGCTTTCCCTAGAGACAGAGACAGGATTAGTCCGTAAGGCTTATCCTTACTGGCTAAAGGGGCGAGGGGTTAGGGACGAAATTAAAATCTTAAAAATATCAAAGCGAAAATTTAACTTTTTGCTTCAATTAGGTTGTAAATTTTATTAGTTTTGCTTGTTTTTAATGGCTAAACTATCCCTTGCCCTTTACCCTCTTCCTTAACCCTGCGCCCTAATGCTTTTTTTTGTTTGACATACAAAAGCAAAAATGCTACTATACTATCGTTATGATAATGACGCCGCAGATTTTATGGGAAGGCTATGACCCTGAATCAGAGCCTTTAAATGCGACTTTGCTGACTTTAACAGAGTTAAGTGATATGCTTGTTTATACTCTTTACTTTGACGGCGAAAAATCTGCTGTGGGCGGCGTTATCCGTATTTTTGCTAATCTTTATGTTCCAAAGAAATCTAAAGCGACAAAAAAATCAGCTTTTAGTAAAAATCAATTGGCAGAAGAATTAAATATTAAAAATCTTACCGATTCATTAGTGGTAGTTTTTGACGATATTGTCAAATCTGTCAACACCTTTGACCCTTCACTCTACTTAAACAATGGTTTTTGCGTTTTGGCTGTCGATTATGCAGGAGTTAGCGACAAAAAATCTCGGTTTACAATTTATCCAAGGGAGTTTAAAAAGGCAAATTACTTTTTGCACCCTGAGTCAATACAAGAAACCGACACACCAAAGGATTCTAGCTGGTATATTTGGCAAACGGTAGCCCTGCGCTCTTGCTTTTTTGCTAAGTCGCTAGGCGTTGTCAATTTATTTATGTTAGGTGTTGGGCATGGTTTAGAGATGGTTTTTAAAACCGCTTATTTTAACTCTGCTTTGACAGGCGCAGTAACTCAATATTCCGGCGGCATTTTAAACGCAAAAAACCTGCAATATATCGCATCGCTAGATGCAACCGCTTATGCGCAACACTCTAAATGTCCTATTTTAATGCAGCTCCCGTCAAATGAGGCTAATTCTTCGTTAGAAGAAATAAACGCTGTGTTTGAAACGGCTATAAACTCCAGTGAGGATACACGTTTTTTAATTCAAGAACGCTCTATTACTTGCGTTGACCTGCAAATGCCTATTATTTGGTTTAAGTCTATTTTAGACGGCGCGAAATTACCTAAAACGCCTAAACTTGAGCCAAAAGTCAGTCAAAATAAGCTTTATTATAACATTACCGCTTGTGCATCCGGCGAGATTAAGTCTGTTTCGCTGTTTGTTGCCCATATTGAGTCAAAAAGCGCATTTAGAAACTGGCGAAGTGAGGCTCTTCAAAGCGTTGGCGAGGGTGAATATTTAGCAAGTATAGAGGTTGTAAACTGCGAAGCTCCGCTTTATGCGTTTACTACGGTGGTTTATAATAGCGGATTAATTTTTTCTAGTCCTGTGAGTACCGTTAATCCTAAAAGTTTAGGATTAAATACACAAATTTTAGTCCAAAAAAGATTAGTTTACGACACCGAGATGGGAACTGCTGACTGGCATATGCCATGTTTATCTAATTGTTTCAAGCTAGAAAAAGCTTTATCTACGCAGTCGGGTGCATTAGGATTAGAGGGACTAACCAGCGCAAAAAATACTCTAAAAACCTTTAAATTAGCAGACCCTCAGTATAAAGGTAGCAGCGGCAATAGTTTACAGCTTATGATTGAAGCTAAAACTGCTCAAAATATTTCTTTTAATGTTTTTTCTATTGTTAATTCTACTCTTTTTTCTTGCACTAAAGAGTTTGTCGGTTCTAACAGCTGGATTAAAACTTCCCTTTCGCCGTACGATTTTAAATCTAAGGGCGGAGAGTCATTAAGCTCTTGGCAGGATATTTTAACCTTTGAAATAACCTCTAACGGGGAATTTTTATTAAATTCTATATTATGGGTGTAACTTTAGCTATAATTTGTCATTCATAATTAAAAAAATATGGATAATCAAACTCAACAACCAATTAGCGAGCCTCTTGGCGTTTTATTTGACGACCAGAAGGCTAAAAAACCTAAAACAGGTATAATTGTTACTTCTCTTTTAGGTGCATTTTGCGTTTTAATGGTATTTATTTTAATTTTTACGCTTACTGTTACGCTGTGCGAGGTTAATATGCATTCTATGATGCCCACCTTAGAACACCAGTCACATGTATTGTTAGTTAATAATCCACGAAATCTGCGTCGCAGAGATGTCGTGACTGTTTCTACAAACCAAGAGCTTTTACAGCATTATTATAACAATGATGTCGAGCTTTTTATAAAGCGCGTTATTGCGATAGGCGGCGATACTGTTATTTGGCGCGTTAGCGAAAATTTTACCTATTATTATACTAGACGCTATAATAATGTACCCAGGCGCATTAATGCGCCTGAAATTTATCTTTATATTTCAAGACAAGGTGCAGATCCGGTGCGCCTAAACGAGATAGTTGGTGAGGATATTTTAGAAACTATGGCTTTTAGTGCTTTATTTACCCCTAGTGATTTTGGATTTGAAGATGGTGTATTACAATCTTCTTATGAAGTGCCTGTGGGCAGTGTATATGTCTTAGGTGATAACCGTAATAATTCTATTGATTCCAGGACCTACGGCAGTTTTAAAAATAATTATATAACCGGCAGAATGTTTTTTAGACTTAATAAAGGCGGTTTTTTAGAGCGGTTTTTATTATGGTTATACGGTGCACCAAGGTAATTTTAAAATTTAATTTGTTTTATCATCTAATTTTATAAAATTATGCCTTATATTCACATATTAAAAATTACACATTGTGGATAAAATTGTGGATAATTTTACCTTTATACAATTTTTTATAATTTTAAGTTTTATTTTAGTTTATAAATTATATAAAAATCAAAATTAAATAAAAACTATCCACAAAATTAAAAATATATGTGTGTTTATTTTAATATAATTCCACAAATTAAATTTTAAAAAAATACTATATACAGTGTATAATATTTTAAAAAATACTATTTGTTGTGTTTTTATATATTATTACACAATTACACAGCACCTAATAATACTAATACTAAACTATATAAATAATAATTAAATATATAATGCAATTTTTAAAACAAAAGCTAATAGAATTAAATATTTATAATAATAAGTCAAAAGAATTAATGTTTAATAATTATTATAATTTATTAGTTGAATCAAATAAAACAATTAATTTAACTACTATTGTGGATAAAAATGAGGTTGAGGTTAAGCACTTTATAGATAGTATAAGTGCATATAAATTTTTGAATGGTGAAATTTTAGATATTGGTGCAGGGGCTGGTTTTCCTTCTATTCCTCTAGCTATTATTAGTGAAGATTTTAAGTTTACACTTGTTGAGAGTGTAGGAAAAAAAGCTAAATTTTTAATTAAACTAGTAGAATACTTAAAAATAAAAAATGTGAAAATTAAAAACTGTAGAATTGAAAATTTAGAATTTTTTAAGTATGATACTGTTGTAGCCAGAGCTGTTGCGCCGCTTAACACTTTAATTGAATATAGCTTGCCATTTTTAAAATTAGGTGGTATTTTAATTGCATACAAGGGCGCAAATTATAAAGAAGAATTAAATTCAGCAGATAATGCATTAAAAATTTTAGGCGGAGAGTTAGAAAAAATAGAAAAATATAATTTAGAAATTGATGGACAAGTTCAAGAGAGAGCTTTAGTAATAATTAAAAAAATATTAGAAACTGATAATAAATATCCGCGCAGTGGCAATAAACCAAGATTAAAACCACTTTAGACAATTAGCAATTAATGATTTATAATTTATTTAAATAAAAAACTAATGCAAAAAATAAATAATATAACAATTAATATAAAAAATACTATTACAATAGTCGGCATCGCTACACCTACAGGTGTTGGCGGTATTCATATTGTGCGACTTAGCGGAAAGAATAGCTTAAAAATTGTTAAACGATTAATAGAAAACAAAAAAGAAATTGAATCAATAAAACCAAGATACGTCCACTATTGTAATTTAAAAACAAAAAATATAAGCGAAAAAGCGTTAGTAATTTATTTTAAAGCACCTAACTCTTTTACCGGTGAGGATATAGTAGAAATTCATTGTCATGGCAACCTTTTGATATCTACTAGTATTATAAATGAACTAATTGAACAAGGCGCAAAAATGGCAGAGCCTGGCGAATTTACCAGAAGAGCTTTTTTAAATGGCAAAATGGACTTAAGTATGGCAGAGTCTTTACTTGATTTAATAAATGCAAAATCGGTTTCGGCTTTAAATTCTGCGCAAGATGGATTAAACGGTAATATTTTTAATAGTGTTAGTAAACAAATAGAAAATTTAACTGATATAACGGCTCACCTATTGGCCTCAATTGACTACCCTGACGAAGATATTTTAGCCTTTAATTTAAACGAGGCTTTAAATAAGATTAAAGCGCAAACAAAAAATTTAAAAGAACTAAAAGAATCGTATAAGGATGGAGTTATTAAAAAGGATGGCGTAAGGATTGCAATAATAGGCGCACCGAATGTTGGTAAAAGTATGATTTTTAACTCTTTGGTTGGGTTCGATAGAGCCATCATTACCAGCGAAGCCGGTACAACACGCGATACTTTAGATGCAAGCTATACCTATAAAGATATTCTTTTTTCTATTGTTGATACAGCAGGAATTAGAGATACTAAAAATCAAGCTGAAAAATTAGGTATTGAAAGAAGTAAGCAGGCAGTAGAGTCAGCGGATATTTTACTTTGTGTAAGCTGTCCCGATAATGACTTTAATATTGAAAAAATTAAAACTAACAATGATAATAAAAGGTTAGAAATATTTAATAAATGTGATTTACTAAATGAAGAAGATAAAAAAAGTATAAATAAGGATAAATTAAAAATAAGCGCAAAAACTAAAGAAAATATAGACACACTAAAAGAAATTATTTATAATGATACTGTAAGCAAAATAAGTACAGGCGGTGCTGTTCTAAACAATGTGCGCCACTACAACGCTGTTTTAACGGCATTAGAGAGCCTTAAGCGCATCATTGACAACTTTACTACTATTAGTGTAGACTGTATTTTAAGCGATTTAAACGAATGTTTAAGAGCGTTAGGCTCTATTACAGGTCAAATTGCAAGCGACGAAATTATAAATGAGATTTTTAGTAAGTTTTGCGTAGGAAAATAAAAATCAAACAATAAAACTAAAAAATACAAAAAATGGAAATTATAAATCCGCAATTAAATGTACTTTTAGATAAAAGTCTAATAAATAAAAAAAATATTCCAAAAGCTAAAAAACGCAATAGAGTTTGGGAGGTTGATTTATTGCGTGGTCTTTGCATTATAATGATGCTAATGGACCATATGCTTTTTAATTTTGCTTATGTGGTTCCGGGTGCGTCAAATTGGTGGACAATTCGTCATCCTTTTTTTGTGGGTATGCATGATATTGCTATTTGGTACTGGACTTGGAATGTGCGTCATATTGTGCGTTTAGTAGTCGTGTTTTTATTTATTTATCTAAGCGGAATAAGCTGTAGCTTTAGCCGCGATAATAAACAACGCTTTTTAAAAATGGGTGCAGCGGCAAGTATTGTAACTATTGTTACTTACGGTTTAGAATCTATTATGGCTATGCCACCTAGTCCTCACGCTAACGACTTTAGTTTTTTTATTATATTTGGCATACTGCACATTATGGCATTTAATATAGGTATTTTTGTGCTAATAGAAAAAGTTTTTAAAAATATAAAAAGGCTTTCTCTAAATAGATTTTCTCCTTTTATTGACTTAATTTCAAATCTTGCAATTATAATATTAGGGGCTGGTTTTTTAATAGGCGGGTTTTTTATTCCGTTTTGGGTTTTGGGCTCAAACGGCGTTGTGAGGCTAGACGGACTTTTCGATTTAAATCTTTATTATTGGATTATGGCTTTTAGTTTTTTAACTATTGCGCTTTTTAGCTTCTTTTTTATTAAAAGGCTTATATCAAAAAAACGGGTGCCTCGCTTAATTTTTAATCTTTTGTGGTCGGCAATTGCAATAACTGGTACAGCACTATTGTTTTTTATATTACCGGCACAAGCGCCCTCACTGCAAACTTTTGGCTATCTTTTGCAGTTTGTAAGCGGTACGGGCAGAATAGGTGCGGACTTTTACGGAGCCTTTCCATTTTTAGGTGTGTTTCTAATAGGCGCGGGACTAGGAGGCATCGTATATAAAAATAAACGGTCGCTAATACCTTGGGTAGACGGAAAGTATATGATGGGGTGCTTTGTGGGTAGACACGCCATTTGGATGTATCTAGCTCACCAAGTAGTATTCTTTTTATCTACCATAGGAGCGGCAATGCTTGTAGGATATATATTTTTCTAAATATATTGTTTCACGTGAAACATTGGCGAAAACTGCGGCAAATGCAAAAAAAGGGCAAAAGATACAAAAACCCCCTGTAAATGTTTCACGTGAAACATTTACAGGGGGTTTTTTATGCCAGGACTGCTTTTTGGCGACAAAACTACAAAAATTACAAATTACAGTATACAAATAATAAATGCTACGGGTTAATAATTAAAACGCACAAATCTTATAGCTTGTTCGTTTTAATTGTGGTTGGTAGAGGAGACCTGTCTTACAAATTCTGATTTGTAATTTGTTGTTTAACCTTATTTGTACATTAAAACTGTACACTGTAAACTGCCTACCCCTTCATTCCTTCTAAAAGCTCTACAAACTCTACAATTCTATCTAAATCATCGCGCGTATAATAATCTATATTAATGCGCCCTTTTTTATCATTGCCAAGCACACTGACTTTTGTGGCAAAAACGCGCTGCATTCTTGCTACTAAGTCCTTAAGCTCTAAACTTATAGTAAGGGGAGTGTTTTTAGAGGATTTAAGCGACAAATAGCTTTTAACCAGCTTTTCAAAGTCGCGCACAGTTAGTTTGCCGTCAACACCCTGCATGGCAAGTGCTAATTGTGCCGATTCTAGCTTAATGGTTACAAGACACCTTGCATGACCCTCGCTAAGCCTACCTGTTGCTACTAAATCTATAACGGGGTTAGTTAAAGTTAAAAGGCGCAATAGGTTAGCCACTGCGCTACGGCTTTTAGACACCCTGTCGGCTACAACCTCTTGAGTAAAGCCAAACTCGTCCATAAGACTTTTAATAGCGTTTGCGGTCTCAATAGGGTTTAAGTCTTCTCTAATGATGTTTTCTATTAAAGAATGCTCTTTAATCTGCTGGTCGCTAAGCTCGCAAACTCTGGCAGGAATTGTTTTAAGTCCAGCACTTTTAGCAGCCCTAAATCTGCGCTCGCCGGCAATAATCATATAGCCGTTGTTTTTTTCTACAACGACAATCGGTGCAATAACGCCATGTACGCGAATGCTGTTTACCATATCGCTCATTGTTACATCATCAAACCTTTTGCGGGGCTGATTAGGATTAGGGTAAACCTTATCTAAAGATAATTCCGTTGCAATCGGCGCATCGCCTGAATTACTAACAGCATCATCTGGTGATGATGTTCGGGTAGCGTTAAAATATTCTTCTTCTGACCCAGCCATAAGAGCGCTTAAGCCCTTACCTAGTCCGCGTTTAATTGCCATTTTTTGTCAACTCCAAAAAGTAATATATTTTTTGTGTTTGTGTAATAAAACAAGATATAATCAAAAGATAAACTAAAAATTAAAAAAGGTCAAATCATTTGCAAAAAAGATTTGACATTAGTTTTAAATAACAGCATAATATTGTTTATGTACAAAACTGGGTGGATGGCATCTGCTAGATATTGTGCATTACTATTTGTAATTTGACTTCGAGGTGTAGCGCAGCCCGGTAGCGCACTACGTTAGGGACGTAGGGGCCGCAGGTTCAAATCCTGTCACCTCGACCATGCAAGCACTTTGTGCTTGCAATTATATTTGCCTAACGGCAAATGATATTCCTGCGGAATGATATTAGTCTCGCTAATGATATTGCTACGCAATGTCGGTTAGGCAAATATAATATCATTGCCGGTGGGCAATATCATTACGAGCGTTAGCGAAGTAATATCATTGGCGAAGCCAATATCATACATCAATGAAAGACAACACATTAGTTCTCAATTCAAAGGTACTTGCAATAGATATAATCAACCTTTGTGACAATATAAAAGGTAAATCTCATTTAACAAATCAGCTTTTTCGTAGTGGAACATCAATTGGCGCAAATATAAGAGAAGCTCAATATGCCCATAGTAAAAAGGATTTTGTGGCAAAATTAGAAATTGCTTTAAAAGAATGCTATGAAGCGGAATATTGGCTTGAATTATTATTTGAAACAAACACAATAGATGAAAAAAAATTTAAAAAGTACCAGCAAAGTGCTGGTGCAATCCGTAGAATGCTAATAGCTAGTTGTAAAACAGCGAAGGAAAAAAATAATGGGATTATTTAATAAAAAGAATCAAGATATAACCCTACTGGCGGAGGTTGAAGATAATAGAGAAGCCGACCGCCAAATTTTAGCTACTCTTTTAGAAAACGGAGATGATGCCAGTGCGACAAGAGAATCGAGGCACTATGGCTATTTTAAGTGTAAAAAACAATATAAGCAATTTATGCAATTTTTAACAGAGCAAAAGACTCCTTTCAAAAAAATTGCTAAATTAGGCGTTATTATTTATGGCGAGTCAACCATGCAAGAAAAAGACATTTTTGCATTAATTGACAGCATTGCTAGTTTATTTAGAACGGTAGGCGGCGAATACGACGGTTGGGAAACAAGAATCATAGAAAAACAACCGCAGTAGACTATTAAATGAACTCTCCCCGCAGTCTTACTGCGGGGCATCTATCGGATAATATTCTAGGTAACGCAGAAGAGACTGCGAGGAATTATACCCGATAAAAAGATTAAAAAAACTAAAAGTGGTTAACTTTTTAAAATAATCAAAAAAACTAAAAACCAAAGGAGATTAAAAAAAATGGCATCAGGAATGCAATTTACAGTATCGGGCAATAAGGCAGAGGTTAAAGACAAGCTCTATAACCTTATTTCTCAAAATGAGTGGAGAGTTACTCCAAAAGGCGATTTTGACGCAATCGCAGAGCATGGCTCTAAAGCAGGGTCTTTTTGGGGCGGCTCTTTAGCGGGCAAAAAAGGTCGCTATTTAGTATTGCAAATTAACCTTTTAGAGAGCGCAGACGGCAATACCGACATTAAGCTCATAGGCAAATCTAGCGGTTTTTCCGGCGGTTTTATCGGTATGGGGCAAGCAAAGGCTGTGTATAGCACACTATTTAATACTATAGAAGCGGCTTTAACCAATGCCGGCGTATTAGTTAATAAAGCTAATATTTAAGTGACTGCCTAATAGAAACGTCTTAAGTAAATGCCCCGAGGTCAACCGTTTTGCATAGACTTTAAGTCACTTTGTAGAGACGGTTGGCAACCGCCCGCGTGCAAGACTTTTATTTGATTCAATAAAAGCAAGAATCTTAAATTTATAAAATTTTTAAAAATTAAAAAACACAACAAAACAAGGAAATTACAAATTATGGCAATTGCAATTATTTTAGGCATTTTATTTATGG
>Ga0123355_10005925_pt1 | contig 18009 bp, 18 predicted proteins | sample TergutEmb28metaG_3_FD_89872 | JGI IMG/M metagenome (GOLD analysis project Ga0123355, IMG submission 89872) | Embiratermes neotenicus P1 segment gut microbial communities from Petit-Saut dam, French Guiana - Emb289 P1 | ecosystem: Host-associated > Arthropoda: Insects > Digestive system > Gut ... | reverse complement strand
GAGGACGATCACGTGCATCTGCTCGTGTGCTATCCGCCGAAGGTCGCGCTCTCCACGCTGGTCAACAGCCTGAAGGGGGCGTCGTCGCGACTGATCAGAAAAGAGAAATTCCCGGAGGTCACCCGCCACCTGTGGGGCGACCATTTCTGGTCGCCGAGCTATTGCGTGGTAAGCTGCGGCGGTGCCCCACTCGATATCATCAAGCAATATGTCGAGCAGCAGCGGGCGCCGGATCGGAGGAAAAGAAGCAGGTAATCAAGACGCTTGACCCCACCGTGAACGGCCGTGAACGGTGGGGGTTGCGCTTAAAGTGGCTCAACTCCACGGCGCCCGGGCCGCATCCAGATAGGCCCGCACAGCGGCGAGATCGGTGACGTCGCCGGCGCGCATGCGCTGCAGAGGCGTCTGGCCTCCGAAGGCCTGGTTCGGCCGCTTGATCCAATTGTCGGCCAGATGCGGATCGGAATAGACGAGTTCCAGCGCCTTGTAGATGCCGGCGACGTAGCCGATGCGACGCAACGTATCCATCGGCACACGGACGGCGTTGCCGGCTCGCCAGGCATAGAAGGTGCGCTCAGCCGGCGCTCCGAGCAGCGCGCGGGCATCGTCGGCGGTCAGTCCCCAGGCCTGCATGATGGCGAAGAAGCCGCGCAGGGCGGCGGCCGGATCGATGGCCTGAGGTGGCGGTTGCGGCCGTTCTCGGGTTTGAAGCACGGACTATCTCCTGTTTTGCAGGAAATAGGCCTCGCGCTGCGAATTTGCAAGAAGCGCGGCTTCGTGCGTCGGGCCGCTCCCGGCGGCCTGGTGAACGCCAGGACGGGCGGATCGTCGAGTAGGTCTTCCAGCACCTGAAGCACCGGGGCCTCATAGCGCTCGCGGGCCGCCGGACCAGAGTTCTCCTCGCTCTCTTCCAGGATGGCGTCGAACTGCCGTTGCGTGGACCCGGCGAATAGGAACGTGAGGAGTCTCAAGTCGCGCCACGGGTGGACCGGCGGCGTGCATCCGGTTCCGCGCTGCCGCGCACGAAGCCGGACAACGCATCCCGCTCCACGCGGACGAAGTCGCCGCTGGCGTAAGCCGCCTCGCGTTGCTCCGCCAGCTTACCGAGGTAGTCCAGGTGCGCTTGTTCGCGCCGGATCTCATCTTCATAGCGTCGCAGGGCCTCGCGGACGACCTCGCTGCCGCTCGTGTGGCGGCCCGAGGAGACCTGGGCGTCCACGAACTGCTGGTGACGGTCTGTCAGTGAGAAATTCCGTGCGGTGTTGGCCATTCTATGCTCTCCGCCCGCCCCGAAAGGTAGGCCTGGGCGAAGTGCTTGAGTTGAAAAAGTCGGGGGGCAATCATCGCATGAAAGTTTGAGTCGCAAGGTTCCTACCCAACACATCAAACAGGGACGCGACTACTCAATCCGGATATTGCCGGGCAGCGTCGAGCTTTGCGTCTGAACTGACCCCAGCGCTTGCGCCGACGTTGCCGTACGCTGCAGGGGACCATCACCATCGACTTAGACAATATCTTGCAGGCTTCGCACTAGATTCCGGTATGGAATGATCGTTGGGAGCATCCATCTCTAGCGGGCCCAAGTCGCACCATCAAGGCTTGCTACTTCAGGCTGTCGATTGCTCTGCTCACCGCCTGAACGTCGCTGCCGGCGTCCGGCTCGATCGGGCGCCGGACAGCGGGCCTGCCATCACGGCGAGTAATGCGTGTTGCGCTCGGACGAATGCGAGATTCCCCGTCCAACGGATTGTAGATCTTCGCCCGCACCTCTAGCAGTGTAACATCCGCTCAGCAGAGGGGCTAAGCTGACAAGCATAAGCAAGGCCACTCGGAATTCCGTAGTCTTGTGCATAACAGAGTCTCCTTCCAAACAGTGTCGCTCAAGGCCTAGACGCGACTGGCTAAGCGTGAGTTCGTCCGTGCCAGTCAAAAATTTGCTCGCATGCTGCGTCGTTGCCAGCGCGCTAAGCAGCTCAATGGCCATGAATATGACGAAGATTGTGAACACGCCAATTTCTTTTCCTCTGTACGCAGGACTTATGATCTGTAGCCAGTGATGAATACTGATGGGCAAGGCGCGACCGGCGGTCTGCAGGTCTTGTCCGTCCGTGGACAGTTACGGCCGACTACAGAAGATAACCGACGGACATGGGAGCTTGGTCGATAGCGCTGCTATCGTGTGCTGCTTCCAGGCTGACCGGTCTGCGATGGTAAATTCGAGATCATCAGCCCAGAACAAAGCGATCGCAGCGACGACTCGTGAACCGTCGCGGGTTGCCCGTTGCCGGCCTGCCCGTCCGTCCAGATGGAGTCATGTCTGCCGGACAGGCCATGACCCGCATCCCTGCACTCGCGTTAATCACACGGCGGTTGCTGGCCGTTGGAGCAGGTCATGGTGGTACCTGGCGGAACGACGACGGTGGTGTGTGCCCCGGGTGGCGGCGGATTGCTGCTGCTGAAGCTGAGGCAGCCGCCGAGTGCGAGCGGAACCAGCCAAACGAGTAGTCGCATGCTAATAATCCCTACTTTGACCACGATCACTTACTCTCTATACCAATGTCAGCGCCGCCCCGGCGCCGATCAACGCGTCGCCAGCGAAGCCATCCTGTCGAGCCAAGCAGCACTGGAACCCACGCTGCCGCGCACCCAGAGGCTGTCGATCAACCAAGCCAACGAAATAAATGTGGCGCAGAGAAGGACAAGCTTCAGCGCAATGTTCCGTGATGCAATCACAATCTCCGGAAGGAATGATGTCGAAGCACGAGCAGTAGAGCCAGTCTATTGAGCCATCGTTGCCAACGAATGCGGCGGTTTCATGGTTTCCCACAAATCGGTAATTCCGGATCGGGACGACATCGCCAGCCCGTCACACCCATTCGTGCGCGTTACGTCGCGTCTGCGCTGTGCAGCCGCTCAGTGCCAATTTCGTTCATGTTGTACCGCAGTGCAGGCAAGCGGGCCTGGCGTACTGACGCTGCCGCCGGAATAGAGCACGCCCGCGGGGCGTCCTATGGATGCTCGTGGCGCAATGCGTGAGACATTTCACAGCGCCGCGGACAGGACCCTGCGCCGACGCCCTACGGCATGCCCACAGGTAATCATCCGTACAGAGATTCCGGAGTCTTCGCAGATCGACTCACCGGGGCCAGATGGCCCCGCCGCGCGATGCCATTCGACGCTCATCAACGGATGACTGCTGCCGTGCGACCGTGCGCGCCTGAGCCATGACCTGGTGGGAGAACATGATGCCGCTTGCGGACACCGGCAGGCCGGCTGTCGCCAGCATTGTGGCCGTCCAGCCATTACAGGTGTCGAACGCGTCGTACGTTCCAAGCCCGGCATAGAATTCGCTGCCTGCGTAAGGGCCGGGGCCGAGCGACACCAGCTGGTCTGCCGGCGTCCGTTCGATGCCATGCCACAGCCCGTACTCGAGTCGTGCCAAGCCATCGGCGGTGATGCGCAGCGTAACTACGTTGCCGGGACCCATTGCGGCGGCCGGTGAGGCACGCAGCGCCGTGACGAGCACGGCACTGCGACTGGGCAGCAGTGCGCGCAAGGTCTCGCCAAGGGTTACTTCACGTGAGGTCACGAACTCGCGCTCGCCAAAGCCAAAGGTCAGATAGCGCACGCCTGGAAAGCGTTTCTCCAACGCCACCAGGACGCCACTAATTTGGTCAGCCGGAAGACCGATATCAGTGTGCCAGCCGCGGTCGATCACGTAGAGCGTCGCGGTCGGTGGCGCAGCGCTGCGCGGCGCACTGGGTCGGGCAGGCATCGCACATGCTGCCAGCTGAAGCAGGCAGGCGAGGAAGGCTAATCGACAGTCCAGGGCGATTCTGAACCTCATCTTATCACGGACTTCTCTTCGGCCACTGCGGCCAACATGCGCGACGAGCACTCGGAGCGTAGGGCTGTGCCGTACAGCGCCAGTGGATAGTCGGGTGGAACGATCCTCATACTTGGTGACCTCGCTTGATGGCGGCGATCATTTTATCGAGGTTCGGCATTGGCATCGGAGCCGTAAGCAGAACGACTGTCACGGCCAGTCCCGCAAAGGCGTAGCTGATGCTAGACCAGTCTGCATATGGAATGATACCCACAAGCACACCTACAGGAATCGGTGGGAACCAGGGGGAGTCATACTGACTGACGGCGTTGTGATCGGTGCGTACTCTGCTGTCACCCCTGCCCTCCGTCGGTTCCGTAACGCGTGGCAATGGTTCACGGTTGTGAGATAGCAAATGAACGTGCATTCAAGGACGACAGCAGGTTCCGTGCGAACCCGCCAGCTTCGCCGGTGTTACCGTACCAGGGTGTGGCGTTGCCACTGCCCGCAGTACACGCGGTCGACCAAAACGCTAAGCGACCGATACTGCAAAACGGTTGATGCGCGCGACTGACTGCTGGTGCTGATGAAGCATTAAAAGTGCATCAGCGGGTCGAAGCCGCAGTGTTGGTCCCTATCGGTGGCTGGAGCCATATCAAAAAAAGCGGCCATGGGCGTGAAAGAAACAGCGCTGACTGGAAGGACACCATGAGCGAGTCAATCCCCCGTCAAAGCGTTGATCGACGGCAGCTGCAGCAGATCATTGCCGGGCTGACCGAAGGAGTGATCCTGGTTGAGCCCTGCCAACGAATAATCTGGGCCAATGAGGCGGCCCTCGCCATGCACGGGGTCGTGACGGTTGAGGACCTCGGCCGCACAGTGAGCGAATACCACGAGCGCTTCGAGCTGTGCTATCGCAAGAAGCACAAGCTCGACAAGGGACAATATCCAATGGATCGCGTCCTGGCTGGCGAGACCTCGATTCGCATCAATCCACATCCTCGGCATAACGCGCGATGCCATTCGACAAGCCAGGCGTCGGACGACGCCAGTTCTCCGATCATGTGCTGGAGGAGGCCTACCGCATCGTCCGGGCTAGGCACCACCCAGTGGATCTGCTTGACGTGGAGCCGAAGCAAGTGACGCACGAAATCTACGTGGAAGTGCGCCGGATCGATCTCGAGCGGGACACGCGTCGCGTGCCTTCTGATGAGTAGGCAACCAAGCGCGATATCGTCGGAGCTCAGGAGCACCCCCAGGCCTCTTTGTCGGCCCATGATCCGTGGCAGGCGCTTCATGGAGCCACCGCCGGCGACGATCTTCGCCGCATCCTTCGCGTGGTGCGGAGACGGCGGCTGCTCGTACAGCCCATTGACCCGCTCGGAAAAGGGATTGCCGCGGCTCTCGATGTTGATCACGGCCTCGAGCGTTACCGGTGCAACGTTCGGTCCACATGCGAGCAGCGCTGGCGACGCCGACCACATCCGCGATCGGGACTGCCCCGAAATGCCGGCTGTAGAAACTGCGCGGGTCGTGACCGGAAAGAAGCCACATCTCATCCTGCGCAACGCGGTATGATCCAGCCGGCACGGGGTGCACCGCACGGCCCGCTTCGTCCCGGACAACTTCAGGTCCAGGCTATAATCGTAGTCTCCATCGAGTCTGGGATCAAAACCGCAGTTGGACTTTCATTGAGCAACTTCGGTCTCCCGCTGTGTCGAAGGCCTGTCTAGCTTCGTCCACACCAAAGATAGCAGTACGGAGCGGCTTTACATTGACCGCTCTCCTGTTGATAAGTTCAACGGGCAAAGCGAATTCGACGTGAAAACGGAATGTGCCCCGCACCTCGATCTCCTTGGCGACCACCACGTTCTGCGGAATTGAGACATCACCCCCCAAAGCTGAACGAGCGTCGCGCGGGGCCTGAGACCGTCGAGCATGTAATCTGCGAAGTCGCTCATATGAGCGCGGTAACTGCCGATGTAACTAATATTGTCATCTCCTTACTGCGCCGGATGGCTGTATATTGAAGTTGACTCGGAAGAAATTGTCCGGATCATACTTGTCCTTTATGGTGACGAGCCGGTCGTAGTTGTTGCCATAAGCGGCGCGGTCGCGGGGGTTGGCTTCCGCTTCCAGATAATTCACATAAGCACCCGGCGCCATGAACGGACGCATGGCGTCCCAGCAGTCGCGCGTCCAGGCGATGTTGCGCTCGGCCTCGGAGGCTTCGGACCAGCTTGACAGCACCAGGAAATTGAACGGGTAACGTCGGTGGGCAAATGCGGTATCCGTGGCGCCAACACGTGAGACCGCGCCATGCACCGCCTCAAGCCACGGCCCCGTTGTGTACGGCGACGGAACCGTCTGGGCGCAGCGATGAAATATATCAATGGCTTCATCCGACAAGTCGTGCAAGAAGTTGGCCTTCCAATAGGCCTGCCGCCCCGGCGGGAACCAAGGATCGAACATGCTTTGCATCTGCAAATAGCTCATAGGCCCGAACAGATCCAAAACTGGAGAGCCGAGCCGGCGCAGAGGTGCGAGGAGCTTCTCGCCGTCCTCTAACGCACCTGAATAGCATCCCGCAACACCAATGACCGGAACACCGTCCGGTGTGCAGATACGTCCCATCTGAGTGGTCAGCTCGTCTGGACCGGAGAAGGCGAAGTCGCGGTAGAATCGCAACACCTCGCGGGTTTGCTCGATCGGATAGAGCACACCTCCGCCAAACAGGGGTCCTAGTGAATGCAATCGATACTCGAATGACGTGACAATTCCGAAGTTGCCACCGCCACCGCGCAGCGCCCAGAACAGGTCCGGGTTGTCCTGCTCGCTCGCCTTCAATAATCTTCCATTCGCGGTGACGACATCCATGGCGATGACGTTGTCACATGCCAGGCCATGCTTGCCGATCAGCCACCCCATACCGCCCCCGAGGGTTAATCCCGCGATGCCGGTCGTCGAGATGACCCCCATTGTGGTTGCCAGGCCGAAGGCCTGAGTTTCGCGGTCGAACTCGCGGATAGTGACGCCAGGTTCAGCACGCACCGTACGCGCGCCCGGATCGACGCGAATGGCCTTCATCGCCGATAGATCGATCATCAGCCCATCGTCGCAAATCGCCTTGCCAGCGATACTGTGACCGCCGGCACGAACCGAAACCGGCAAACCCTGCTCGCGGGCGAAGTTGACGCAGGTGATGGCGTCCGCAGCACCCGCGCATCGCGCGATTATCGCGGGACGTCGGTCGACGCTCCGGTTGAAGACGACGCGCGCGTCGTCATAGCCGGGGTCACCGGGGGTGAATGACGCCCCGCGCAACGATTCTCTGAACACCGTCATAACCGTCCGCGAAACCATTGCTAATCTCCTGGTACGGGCGACTTAGGCAGCCGCATTCCACATGTCGCGATGCAGCAGCCACCTGTCCCCAATCCGCTTCCACACCACAAGGAATTTGATGCTCACCCGCTCTGTCTCGCCGTCTGGCCGGGCCAAAGTCATCGACGCATGGCCGACTTCGCTCGCCATATCGCCGATAACATGGAGCTTCTCACTGCGGATGCTGAAGCCCTTCATGCCATGTTCGGCGATTGCCGACGCCCACAGCTGCTTGACTGCCTCCTTCCCAGCGACGATTGGTCCATCCGGTGGTAGAGCCATGACATCGGGTGCGAGCAGTTCGGCGATGGCCTCCACACTCCCCGTCTCAACAGCACGCTCGAACGCACGATTGTTGACTGCGATTGCCGCGTCGCTCATGGTTGGGCTCCTGCTTGGTCGATTTCCGATTGCGTCAGCCAGGCGATGTACCATGCGGGACGCCACCGGCCGATCACCCGGGAGTAACGGGCCGGTAACAAGGTATCGCGTTGAAGTACAGTCTTCCGGTGCTGGCGGGTTTGCAGGTGGGCTGGATGCGTAGCCGGATCATGGTAATCGGCCGGGATGTGAGGCAGCGCGCACACCTTGCGCGACTGCTAACCGCCAATGGCTACCGCATCGAAATTGCTGAGAGCGCTGCACACGCCCGTCGCTTGGGTTTAGCCGAGATCGCGCTTGCGATTGTTGCTCTCGATGGGCTTGGCCCCGAAGGGCAGCAGCTGGTTCACGAATTACAGACCGCAATCGGCAATATCCTGCTCGTCGGTGTGCGCGGCGGCATTGATCTATCGGATGACGCTGGCGTGCTCACCCGGGTAGCGGAGGCGCTGATTCCCGCTAGCGAGCCCGAGGATCAGTCGCCGTTACTAGAGTTTGATGGCTATCGTCTGGATCCCGCTGGCCACTGTCTCACCAATCGGGAGGGAAGGGAGATTCCGCTCACCCACGGCGAGTTCGGTCTGTTGCGGCTATTTGCGCAGCGAGCGGGAAGGGTGCTGTCGCGGGATCAGTTGCTTCGGCTCCTGGCCGGACGGAATGCCGAGACATTTGATCGTAGCGTCGACATGCAGATCGTTCGGCTGCGCCGCAAAATCGAGCCGAACCCCAAGCGCCCAACTCTGATTGTCACTGTCCCTGGCAGCGGCTACAAGTTCGCGGCCAAGGTGCGCCAGGTGGGCGCTGCCGTACTGCCCGAGGCGGTAAACGCCAGTCCTGAAGCCCTGCCTGGCAACTCCGAACGGCGTTATGTCACGGCCGTGGCTGCCGAGTTGCTCGCAGCAGAAGGGACAAGACTGCCAAACGACCCGGAGGAACTCTGGTCTCTCGTGGATCCTTGGCGCCGGTATGCCGCCGCCATCGTGGCGCGCCACGGAGGCGTGGTGAGCGGGACCCGTCTGCAAGAGGTACTCGGGTATTTTGGCTATCCCGTTGGGCAAGAGTATGCGGCGGAGCGTGCCTTGCACGCTGCCCTGGCCATGGCGAGGGGCGCACCCGACAAGGACGAGTCGCTTCCTTCTGGGCTGCGGGTCCGTGTCGGGGTGGCCAGTGGGCTGATCATAGTCGATGCGAATGGTGAGCTTCTCGGCGAGGCGCCTGCGGATGCTGCGTCGCTGCAGCATGTCGCCCAAGCCGGACAGGTCATCGTCACGCCAATCACACGGCGACTGGCCGGTGACCTATTCGCATATCGCGACCTCGAACCGCTCGGGATGACGGGTGGCGCTGGTCTGCCGTCGGCCTCGCAGGTGTTGGGGCCGACCGCCATTGGCAGCCACTCCGAAGCCCTCCACGCCACAGCCACGACGCCGCTGATCGGCCGCGAGGACGAGTTGGCCACGCTGCTGCGCGCATGGGAGCGGGTGAAGTCGGGCGCCGGCCACCTCTTTCTGGTTTCCGGCGAGCCTGGGATCGGTAAGTCACGACTGCTGGCCGCACTGGAGGCAATGCTCGTTACCGAGCCGCACAAGAGCCTGCATTACTTTTGCTCGCCGCTACGTCAGGAGAGCGGGCTGCATCCCGTCATTGCGTGTTGGGAGAAGGAGGCCGGATTTGCGCACGCGGACACGGCCGAGCAGCGCCTTCGCAAGTTCGAGGCATTGCTTGCACCATACCATCTCCCTGTGGAGGATATCGCGCTGATCGCGGCAACGCTGTCGATTCCGGCTGGAGATCGTTACCCACTGCCGGACGTCCCTCCTCCACAGCGCAAGGAGCGCACGTTCGCCGCGCTCCTGCATGTGCTGGAGAGATTAGCGCGCGGCCAGCCGATGCTGATGCTGTTTGAGGACGCACAGTGGGCTGATCCGAGCTCCCTCGAGTTGCTGGACATTCTGCTCGAGCGGCTCTCGAAGTTGCCCATTTTGCTGGCTATATCGTTTCGATCGGAGTTTGTTGCGCCCTGGATCGGTCGCGCTGGCACCACCCTGATCGCGCCGAGCCGATTGAATCGAACGGATTCCGAAATGCTGGCGGCGGCGACCGCGAACCACGCGCTCAAACCCGAGCTGCTACAACAGATTGTCGCGCGAGCCGACGGCGTACCGCTGTTCATCGAGGAGCTTACCAAGGTGGTGCTGGAAGCCTGCCCGGACCAGCGCAAAGGAGCGCTGCCGCTCGCCGTTCCCAACACCCTGCAAGCATCGCTGATGGCGCGACTTGCTCGGGTACCGGCGGCCGAAGCGGCTGCGCAAATCGGTGCCGTAGTGGGACGCGAGTTTTCCCATGCAATACTCGCCGCCGCTGCTTTAGTCTCCGAGGCAAAGCTCGCGGAAGGACTCGATGAACTGCTCAGCTCAGGCCTGGTGCTACGCCGTGGCACGCCTCCCGACGCCGTCTATACTTTCCACCACGCACTGACCCGCGACGTGGCGTATGCCAGCCTGCCCAGGCGCCGGAGGGAGATCTACCATCACCGTATCGCTGCAGCACTGGAACAGTTTCATGACGGGTTCGCCGGTACGCCAGACCCGGAGTTGCTGGCGCATCATTTTCAGCAGGCTGGAGATTTTGGTCGGGCTTTCACGTATTGGATCGCGGCGGGTGACTTGGCGGAACAACATGGTGCCAACCAGGAAGCCGTTCGGCATTATCAGTCAGCCCGACAGCTCATCGAGCACAAGAATCTGCCAACCGTCGACCGTTCTCGCCTGCCTGAGATCCTGATGAAGTTGGGCAATGCGCAGGTCCAGACAGCCGGTTACCATTCCGCAGATGTGGTGCGCGTCTACCAGGAAGCACGCGATGCGGCTCTGGCGCTCGACCGGCCGGATGAAGCGGCAGACGCTGCGATTCGCACGGCGCCGTTCTTGTTTGGGAACTGTCGCCACCGCGAGGCGATGGACATCGCCTACACCATCCTCAAGGAAGATCAGGATCGTTTACTGCCACGAACACTCGTGCACGCTTGGGTCATGTTGAGCGGAGCCTGCTGGCACGTCGGCGAATTTGAGCAATCGCTTTCTTACTCGGAAAAGGCAATCGCGCTGGACGACGAGGTGAACTGCACGCACAAGGCTCCCTGGGCGGCAGCGGATCCTGCCGTCGTCGCACGCGATTACATCGAAATGTCCGCGCGGCTGATGGGCCAATTTGAACGGTCCCTGGCGATTTCTGAGCAAAGCATGGTTATTGCCCTGAACCGTGGACACTTGTTCTCCCTTGTGTGGGCAAGTGTATCCCGCGTCTCCGCTCTGCGTTGCTTTGGACGCTATGCCGAGGCAGTCGCCTGCGCCGATCGCGCCATCGATATTTGCAAAAAATACCGATTTCACGCTCGCATCGGCAACGTGCTGCTGCACCGAGGACCTGCGTTGTTCGATCTTGGCGATGAGGAAGGAGGTCTGGAGGACTTGCAGCGGGGCATCGCCCTGTGGCGCGAGGTGAACGGCATGTTCATGCTCGCACGCAATATGACGATCCTCGCCGACTACCAGCTCCGGGCGCACCAATTCGAGAAGGCACGCGCCAGTCTACGCGAAGCCGAGTACCTCGCCGAGTCGACAGAGGAAAAAGATCATGTTGCCGAAATCATTCGGCTGCGGGGCCGCCTCAGGCAGAACGATGGACACCACGAAGCTGCGAGATTCTGTTACGAACAGGCGATTGCGCGATCCTGCGAACAGCGAGCGCACCTTTTCGAACTGCACGCTGCCCGCGACCTGGCCAGGCTCGAAGAACGCAATGCCGCGGCGAAGGAACGAGACATGCTTCGCAGAATCGTCGACAGATTCCCCACTGGACTTGATATTCCGATCCTCGCTGAATGCCGCGAGTTGCTGCGGTAACGGGGCCTAGAAGGCCTCGAAATATTCGCGATGCTCCCAGTCCGTGACGAGCGTTTGAAAGCGACGCAGTTCGTGTCGGCGGACCGCAATGTAGTGGTCAATAAATTCGTTGCCGAGCGCCTCACGGAACATTGTTGAAGCAGAGAGCGCGTCTATTGCTTCATCAAGACCCGTGGGCATCAGCGGCCTTTGAGTCTGTGCATAAGGGTCGGACAGCGGATCGCCTGGGTCAAGCCTGTTTGCGATGCCATCCAGACCGGCGAGAATTTGCGATCCCATATAGAGATACGGATTAGCCGCCGGATCGCCGGACCGATTCTCGATGTGGGTCCCTTGATCGCCCATGCCTCCAACCAGTCTGCACATCGCGCCTTTATTGTCATACGACCACAACACCCTATTGGGCGCCAACGGGTTCGCGTGCAGGCGCTTGTAGCCATTCACGGTAGGATTCGAGAAAGCAGCGCTTGCGCACGCGTTTTCCAGTAGTCCCCCGACAAAGTGAGATCCAATGTCGGACAATAGTTTACCGGCCTCCGCAAAGACGTTCGCACCACTCGCTCTATGGCGTAGTGACTGGTGCAAATGCCAACCGCAAGAAAATACATTCGGAAGAGCTGGTTTTGCCATGAAAGAGGCCAATAGCCCCGCGCGCCGACAGACCTGCTTGACGGTTGAACGCAGCAAAACCGCCGCATCGGCGGCGGCGAGATCGTCCAGAGGATCCAGCGAGATTTCGATTTGGCCCGGCCCCCATTCTGCATCGACAATGCGCAATGGCAGGCCGACGCTAATCAGCGCATGTCGGATGCGGGTGATGATGGGCTCCAGCTCATCGAGCACATTCTCAGCCATGTACTGATAGCCGTGGCGTAGCGCCTCGACCTGAGGGGGTTCTGCCGGCTGCGCACAATCGATCAAATCGTTCCGGGGGTGGCTGATCCTGAGTATGTGGCATTCTATCTCCACGCCACCAACAAAGGTGAAACCCCTCTCCGCCAGCAGACCGCAGGCGGTCTGCATGACCAGCCGGGGATCGAGGGGACAACGTTCTCCAGATGAGAGATAGAGGTCACTCAACACCCAGCCGCATTTGTGTGCCCAGGGCAACGCACGAAAAGTGTCGAGATCCGGAATTGCCAACATGTCCCCAGCGCCGCCCATCGCATCGCGGCCGAAGCCACCATCACGGGAGAATACATTCTGAAAAATATTGTTCGCAGAATCCATGGCGAAGAGCGCGGTGGTGAATGGAACCCCGTTGCAGGCTGCCTGTGAAAATAGCCGTGCCTCGATCGGCCGGACACGGACGATACCGTGCGTGTCAACGAACGCGATGCGAACAACTTCCAGATTCTGTTCGCTGATCGCTGCCAAAATGGCATCCAACTTGTCCTTCCTCTGCGGCGTGTCCCGGTCGGTCCGTTCAACAAATCTGAGGCGGCCAATTGAATAATCGCTGGAGGTCGCACTGCGTTGATTAGCCGCCATCTTAGCCCCCACCACGCCTAGCATGTTCTATCATGTATCATACTGGAACAGATGTTCTGCGATCAACACAAGGATCGTGTTCGTTCGAGGGGTCAGCCCCTAACTACCGAGCCATGTGGCTTTGGGTGGGCGGCTGTGCCGCCCCCTGCTCCCCCCATTCAGCGCCCGAACCTATGTTGCACGACTGTTGCCCAGCAGTGATGATAAATTTACCGCAACAAGGGCAGGGTGGCAAACCGGGTCGTTTAGTGACGATGTGCAGGCCTCGGGTCTGAGTTCGAGTAGGTGGAGCCATGTCATGCTAGAACACTTAACGTCCCCGAAAGCCACAGGCAGTTACTCGGCCAAGCGGCTGTGCTCCTTGTGGTCGGACTCACGGGTTGGAACGCTCCCTTCGGACTGAAGAATCGGTTCGGACATACTCCAGCCACGCGGCAACGTCCGATCGCCAATCCGAGGAGGCTGCCGCGCCGACGTGATCGCCACGCTCTCGCGAGCGCTTCGATCCCCTGGAAACCCTGTTCGCGGACCTCACGCAGCAAGTGACGAACATTCCGCTCTCCGTCCGTCCAGTGATCCCTCAGGTAAGTGGCAAACTTCGCCGGCGTGCTCAATTTGGGCATCGCGCGGCATTCAGAAGCGCGCCATGCCAGGGGGCAAACCAAACAACACGCGGCCGACCGGCTCGAAATTGCTCAATGGACTAACCGCGACGTGCTGGCCTGCGGCGTGAACATCACGCGAGCATCGTTCTAGCCGACCGCTCTGCAGCAGCGAGGCTCCTCCACCAAGTTTATAAATGATGTCCACCGCCTGGATCGCGCATTGCGTGGCGTGCACGGCGGCCAACCGCACCTTCGCACGATCTTCCAGCCGCGTAGCATTGCCTTTGACGACGCTGTCCCACATCGCGCCGAGTTCGCTCCAGAGATAGGCGCGGCCGGCGCCAACCAGCGCTTCGGCACGCGCGAGATCCGCCTGGGCCAGCGGTTTGTCGCGTAACGCGATGGTGCTCCCGGCCGTCGTCTTTGTCTCGGCGATTTCGGTCAGAGCCTCGATCGCGGCGCGTGCGATACCAAGTGTGACTGTGGCGATACAACTGACGAAGGTGCTGGTCATCGGCACCGCGTACAGTGGTCCCGATCGGTGAGACGGTGGTTGGAAGTCGACGAGCGGAATAGTGTGCTCTTCCGGGACGAATAGATCGCTGACCGAGTAGTCATTGCTGCCAGTCGCGCGCAGGCCGCCGACGTGCCACATATCGACGATCTCGGTTCGTCCGATGGGAAACAGGCACAAGCGGAATTCGGGTGCGCCGCCGGCACGGCGGGGGCCGGACGCGTCCTCGATGACGCAGTTGCCCAGTACCCACTCGCCGTAGGCGATGAAGCTACCATAACCCCATTTTCCCGTGACCCGATAACCACCGTCGGTTACGATCGCTTTGCCGGTCGGATTGAGCGTGCCAACAAGGATCCCGCGCCCCGCGCCGGTGAAAATGCGTCGTGCCACATCCTCACGTAACGCGCCCGCGAGGCGCGCATAGCCGGCGGGAATAACGGCACACCAGCCTACTGAGCCGTCGAGGCGGGACAATTCTTCAATCACCCTAAGGAAATTCAGCGGATCCAGCTCGAAACCACCCAGAGCGCGTGGCACCCACATACGGAACAGTCCACCCGCATGCAGCCCATCGACAATCTCGAGCGGCAATTGACGATCGTTATCGAATTGACCGCGATGCCTTTCTACCAGTGGCGCCAGGCCGCGGGCGGCAGCCAGCAATGCCATCGCGTCATCGTTCATCTCAGCCGTGTTCATCAGGAAGCCTCTCTATCAGGGTTTCTAGCACAGAGGGCGTGTTGGCCGATTAGCTTATCAACGGTCATACCAAGTTCTACTCATTCGTTAGCATTCGCGGCTCCGGCAGGGCGCAGGCAGTGGCCCGAAACAGGCGTTCGGCTGAGCGACACTGCGAATACACGTAGAAGCGGCGACCTCCCCACGGTGGTTGGTGACAAAGGCGTCGGTGCTGGTGCCAGTCGATGCAGTCTGCGCAACTTTCGCTTGGGTTCGACAACACGTTGGAACGGAATGGGTGTTTGATCAAAGGGGTGCAACCCCCCTCGCTTGGAGCACCTCGTCATGGAAACCAGAATCGATGAGGTCACGGCAGTGAGGCAACCGCGGCTGGTTTCGGAGAGCCGCCGTCGGCGCACGCGCGCGCCTCTCGACCTGCAGAATCTCACGGTTCACGCCTTGCCAACCGTGTCGTGACGCTACCGTCGCGCTCGGGCCGGCACGAAATAGGTGCTGGGAGGGGTTGCATCGCGAGCCCACGAGCTACCCGCTCTTGTCGGGCCCGAGTTGTGACGTTGGTCGTTGCGCCAAACGAGTATAGAACGATCCTGGCCCGAGTAGCCTCACTGAAGCGCCAGCGAATCGGCGTCGGCACGCTCGGACAGAGCGACGCTTCTCCTGCACCTTGCACTTGTGAGATCCCCAATGGGCATTATCGTTTCTGCGTCACGCTCGGCGCTCGCCGTCCCCGATTGGGGGGTCGAGCTAATGTTCATGTTCAACTCCGTCTTTCATTCCTGTGGCGCGAGCAATATTCATGGCCCGGCGGTGAGAAGCTCGTTGAGAAACAAGCCCGTGACCTTGGCCGGAGCGGCCATCGCAAAGACGACTTGGGTCGCACGAGGCAGACGTGGATGGGCACCATCCGCGAAACACTCTTCCGCTATTGGCAATCAGCTCGGGCCTTCGGTAGCGGTAGAAGACTACCGATGCGATCCATGCAAAAACGAACACGCCAATGATCACACAGCCAATACTGTTGAAACTGTCATTGAGCGCACCAACTCCGTCCCAGAACCGGCCACCAAGGCCAAGCTGATCGCCGATCAGACCCAACCCCTCGATCCCGGCGATCAGCACAGCCACCGTCACCGACAAAGCGGTGATGATGAGGTTGTAGCAGAGCTTCCGGATAGGCCGGACGAACGCCCAGTTGTAGGCACCGGCCATCAGCACGCCATCGGTCGTGTCGACCAGCGACATAGCCGCCGCGAACAGCGCCGGAAAAACCATGATCGACCAGATCGACATGCCTCGCCCTGACTGCGTGGCCGAAATGCCGAGCAGTCCCACCTCTGTCGCGGTGTCAAAGCCGAGGCCAAACAGGAAGCCGAGCGGTAGCATGTGCCAGCTATGCGAGACTAGCCGTAACATTGGCCGGAACAGGCGTGTCAGTAGCCCGGGATTGTTCAACAAGAGGTCGAAAGCCTGTTCGGTGACCGTGCCGCCAGCCCTGGCCCGACGGAATGCCTTCCAGACACTGCCGAGGATGACGGCGTTCACCGCCGCGATCAGGAATAGGAACAGTGTCGAGACTAAGGACCCAATGATGTACCCAATCCCCTTCAACCTGTCGAATTGTGTGGAGAGTGCTGTCGCGGTCACCGCGATCGCGAGTGTGAACAGGACAACGACAATCGAATGACCGACCGCGAACCAGAAACCGACGCCGACCGGCCGCTTGCCTTCCTGCGTCAGCTTGCGGGTGGCGTTGTCAATGGCAGCGATATGGTCCGCATCGACGGCATGGCGTAAGCCGAAACTGTAGGCCAGCAGCGCGGTGCCGAGCCGCACCGGATGGTTGCGGAAAATCAGCAGCGCCCAAGCCCAGACTGCGATGTTGGCGACGATGAGCACGGTGTAGAGGCCGATGAGCCGGTGGCGCAGATCGGTTGACCGGTCGTCGAATGCGCGTGTCACCAGATTAAACATGAGTGCCCTCGCAGTCGAACGTTATCTGTCACTGCAAGCGCGGGACGCCCACGAAGCCACATTGCAATCGTGTCGTTTTCCACACCAACACACGCTTAGGGTAGGGGTGTACGCATCGGTTGGGTCCGACGGGTCTGACGCTTCGGCCACCAGATCGGCTATCGTGGCATATTCACCACGGGCGTTCCTGGGCCAGGGCGGCTGCTTTGGTCGCCTCATCCCAATCCCATGTGTGACTAAGCCTGGATCGGCGAACCGCTCGGAGATCCCCTGTGCGCGATGGCGCCGAGGGAGGTATGCCACAGCATGACCGAAAAACATGAATGTACCTCGTTGTCGATCCCGTCTGTTGTCACATCGGTGTTCCGCCACGACACTCTCGCTCCAGTCACGTGAACGGCAACCAGACCCAACGATATGTCTATTTGGCGTGCGGCGATCCATTGCACCTCAGTCGTGCGGGGTACTCTTATGGTTCGCTGCACAGTACTTTGGTTTAGAAGCCGCAGTAGTCATCGCAATGCACGACTGACGTTCAAACGGCCAGTACTGCGGAGCTCGAGTGGGCGTACTTCAACAATGGTGTCCAGAAGTTTCCTGAGGCTCGTTATGGTACAGGAATAGAACGCTCCGCTGAGCACAATGCATCCTGCGGCTCAGATTTATACTCGTTGCCGCCATCGCGACTTCGGTCAGTATTGTCTAGCAACCGCACGATGTCGCACTCGGCACCGACCCGCGTGTGTGGCCGACGGCGCTCGCAACCGGATCAATCGATGCGGAGGCACGAATCGATCAAAATCTGCTCAAGGACGATATCAGTGCGCCGACTTTGGCGCGGCGAACCAGTTGATTCCGGGAATGATAGCTATTCACCTCGCCTTACTACCTAATCCGCTTGTCGCCGGTCATCTGTTTGGCGACGCCGCGCACACCGCGGAATGGCGGCATTCACATGCCGATGTTCAGCGCGCAGGTCGGCGCAACTGACCAGTGACGATCGTGCCGTTTGTGGCATCGCAGCAGGAGAGAGGAGAGACGGTTATGGCGGCCATGGAAGAAGTGGGCATGTCACCAGAGGCGCGTATGCGGAAGCCGAGTGGCGGGCATCTTTACATGCAGACGAATGAAACTCGAAACGCGATTGTCCACTACCGTTGGTCTTCGGCCGGTATGCTTGCCGAGGTGGAGCGCTACTCGACCGGTGGTGCCGGTTCCGGGACGTTCAAG
>Ga0123355_10005923_pt1 | contig 18010 bp, 12 predicted proteins | sample TergutEmb28metaG_3_FD_89872 | JGI IMG/M metagenome (GOLD analysis project Ga0123355, IMG submission 89872) | Embiratermes neotenicus P1 segment gut microbial communities from Petit-Saut dam, French Guiana - Emb289 P1 | ecosystem: Host-associated > Arthropoda: Insects > Digestive system > Gut ... | reverse complement strand
TTGTTGTTTTTTTTTTGTGGTTGTTGTTGTTTTGTTGGGGGGGTGTGGGGGTGGGGGGGGGGGGGGGGGGGGGGGGGGGGGGGTGGGGTGTGCCTATTGGCCATCCTGTTTATTGTTTGTCAGTGCTACATGCAATCTTGTACTGTGTGTGGAAGTTACTGTTAGTCCATCAACCAGCAAATGCACTTAATAAAAAGCAATTCATAACAAATATTGAACTCCTACATGTTTTGGCACGCTGACACACAAACCTGTGGGTGTCTAATATTTGTTGTGAGTTATTTTATTCAGCACATTTGTTGGTTGATGTATTAACTGCAAGCATATGCAAAGTACGAGTACTATAAAATTTGTAAGTTGCTATGTTTGGGTAAGGACCATAATTCTGCAGAAAGTAGTATCTTTTGATGTGGCTTTATGTTTTGCGTAATCAAATTTATGGACTGTTCAGTACATGTTAGCAGGCTTATTAAAATTTGTATTACATAACTAAAAAGCAAGTGCTTAGTCCTTGGGGGTGTGTATGTGTGTGTCTGTCTAAGTTTATACAGTGGAACCTTATTAAATGAAGATTTGCGTGTCTAAGAAGATGAATTCTGGCTAGACGATGTAACTATTGACCGTGATTTGCGATACGTGGCAGGAGGTTTCTGAACGTTGCGGGATAGGGTGTTACTCTGTGAGGCCGTTATCTCTGGTTATAACACGTTGCCAATCAAAAACACGTATGATTTTATCTGTGCATGTTTCACGTAGTTTGGTGTGCAGGGTGGTGACTATTTAGTAAATAATGGATTGTATTTACAGAATACCGTTTGTTGTGTTGGAAGTACCAAATTTAAAGATAAAGAGACCGTCATGGTTCCATCAGCCTTCTGCAATGGTTATGTTTTCTCTTGTGCTACTGTCATACTTCTTGGTAACAGGCGGTTAGCATTTTCTTTGTAACCTTATTATGTGTTTCGTGTATATATTATTGACACTTAAGTTCTGCTTGTTGTAGGTCATAGACGCACGGACGAGTATTACTTATATATTGGATTCGCACCAATACGTGCTAGTATGATTTGCGAGCTGCATGCACCAGGCTGAGTGTATTTTTAAAATACTGCGACCGGCAAGAAATATGAGATCTTGATGGATTATATTTTGACTGGTACTGGTGAAATATATGCAAGATGCAATGACAGGAAAAGTAGGAAAAGTTAAACTGGTTCGGTTTTAAGTAGCTAAAAAAAAATCAAATTTAGTGACATATAAGCATTAAATGTTTGTAAAGCTGTTCTGTCATTCTTAAAGGCGGGTTTAAGTATGACGGCGTGTATTAAGTCTCGGGATTTAGTTGACGTAACGAGTATTGACAAATTTCCTTCATCTTGTAATTTGTATCAGGTTCTGGAGCCCCTCATTCATTTCCAGCTGTAATGTCGTTTGAAGGTTATAGTCATCTTTTGCAATCTTGTAATCATATACTTCTCCTTGATATAGTTTCAAGCACTTTTGTTGTTAGCTTCCAATAGTACATTTGTTCATAAGTATAAAATCCATTATTAGAAATATTATGTATTATGTAAGATGCAACATGTGTGATTACTTGCATATAGACCAACATTCACGAGGTGCCGAGTAACATGAAATACAACCGTCTGAGTCACACTGTTGAATACTTGGTGTGTAAGATTGAAGAAGTGCAGACACATGACTGCTGAAGTTTTGCCAAGGCCTAATGGCACATCCTTAACAGTGTACAGGATTCACACAGATTTTGTGTAAACATAGCTGAGTCTTGAAATTTTAAGTTTTTTCTTACTTTCAGGAATTATTTATGATGTAATTGTAGAACCTCCTAGTGTTGGTTCAACAACAGATGAACATGGACATTCAAGACCAGTAAGTACTTCTTTATCAGTTGTAACAGTAAATGAAAATCATTTGTTACTGTTGTGGTGGTAATATGTTACTGTAATTCTAGGTGGCATTTATGCCGTATCGAGTGAATGGACAGTATATTATGGAAGGATTGGCCTCAAGTTTCTTGTTCACAATGGGTGGTCTTGGCTTTGTGGTTCTGGACCATACACACAGTCCATCAACACCGAAACTCAATCGTATATTACTCATTTCTGTGGGATTTCTGTGTATCCTGGTCTCATTCTTCACGTGTTGGATATTTATGCGGATGAAGTTGCCGTAAGTAACGATAGGGTTAGTTGAGCTTTGTGTGTATGGTAGTCCTCTTTATTGGCCATCAGCTGGGGTCTACCTCATGGGTACTTCCATGTTTTTAAGTATAAATAAACTGGCTGTACATGTTGCATGCTGCTGTTACTTGTATATAAAAATGGATAAAATTCAAAATACCACCTAATTCAGCCGATTTATTTGGGACCATCTACAAGATATTATATGTTAACTGATGACATGTATTAGCTTGACAAAACCACTGACTGTCAGATCGTGTACAGGTTTCAAATCTGCTGTTATGAGAGATACTGAATTTTGCTCACATTTTTATAAACTAGGTATATTCATGTTACTATTCCAGATTCTGTTGTATGTATTAAAGAGTCCCTGCTATTCAGTGATATAGTAAAGGTTAGAATCATGACACATTAAAATGCATTATCATCTGCCATATTACCCTCATATGTAAATCTAATAGTTGGGCAGTACCCAATACTTTGCTGCGGATAAATTCACTAAATATTTACACAGGAAAATGTTTTTTTAATGTGCTGTCCATCAGGGGCATATGTACTTTTCATATTAAAATACAGGTAATAGGTAATTGAAATTGAAATGAAAAGCAAACAAAACACAATTTAAATTATTTTGTTTTCCTTTGTAATATTGTAGTTGTGTAAAGTAGTTTTAATATTTCAACTTTTCTTCTAATTTCAGTGGCTATCTACAGTCATAAGGAACAAACAGAAAATGTGTGAGAGTAAATAAACCAAATGTAGCACATTTTGTATATCATGTCTTCATCTTCTATAATTTGTTGAATGAATGATGTGTTAAATTGGGATAAATGGGAATTTGAAAATAAAATTTAAGAAATGGAGTAATACAATTTTATTGAGATATAATTTGTACACAAGGAATTCACATAACAGATGGCAGTTATCTCATCCTAATTATGTAGGTGCCATGATTAGCGGGGACCGCAGTGGCACAGTGGTCAAGGTGCTGTGCTACAAATCGGAAGGACACTGGTTCGATCTCAGCTGGTGTCATTGGATTTTTCATCGACATAAAATCCTTCCAATCACACTATGGCCCTGGGGTCGACTCAGCCTCCAACAGAAATGAGTACCAAGAGTATTTCCTGGGGGTAAAGGCAGCTGGTGCGTAAGGCTGACAGCCTACCAACATCCTGTGCCGTTGTCATGAAATCTGGGAACTTTAACTTCCTGGAACCCTCTAGGCCCCTCTGGGCCTGTAATGGGACTGCTTTACCTTTGCCTGTGATCAGCACTTTAGTTCTTAGTGTATTTTGCTTACTGACAAATGAAGGAATGACAATACCACACATTGAAATTACCAACAGATGTTTATCTCATGTGAATGCACTAAGAAAAGTACTTATTAACATTTTGTTATTTATGGAATAACTGTATGGGATATCCTGTACATGCAAGATGGCAACACAACTCAGATTTCCTTGAGAGTTATCATATAAATTATCTATGGTTTTAAATATACCAAGCATATAAAAAAGTATACAAACATATTAAAAAACAGTTGCTACAATTACACTGTGCTCTGGGGATTTGACCTTACTATGAGGCTTATTCAGAAAGTAAGTACTGTTTCGCTGTAAAAAAAAATTGAGTAAGGTTTCGTACAAAATTTTATTGTTAACAGATTCTACATTCTTCAAACTATTTTTCCACATATTCACCGCCATTATTGAGGCACTTATCGTAGCGGGGCACAGGTTTCTGTATACCCTCCTCATAGAATGCGGCTGCCTGCGACCCAAATGACTACTGACAATGTCATAGAGTCCTTGAAATCTGAGAAAAAGTGCAGGGACAGATCAGAAATTGTGAAACGTCTGTTGTCACGCACTCTTTTGTTGACCTTATGCACCAAATCATCATTTACCAAAGATGGATGCCCACTTCGCGCCTCATCATGCACATTCTCTTGTCCTTCATTGAACATCTGAACCCATTTCCTAACCATGCCATCACTCATCGCATTGTCACCATACACTTGACAGATCTGGTGATGAATCTCACTTGGTAGCACATTCCCAGCGTTCAGAAAATGAATTACAGACCGTATTTAACAGTCGGCGGCCCCTTCAATTGTCTTAAACATGTTTAACGCACAGGAACAAACATAAACATAACACGAATTTCACAAAATGGTTCTGTGGCTTCTCAATTGGTAGAGGAAGTCACTGCACATGCACAAAGTGACAGTCCCAAGGATGTATGACAGATATGCGCAGACAGTACTTACTTTCCGAATAACCTATGTACATTAGGTTTTCAGTCTCATAATAAATTAAGCATTTTATGGTCTTGTGTTACATCATTTTGGAGATTCCACTAATGCCAAAAGATTATTTCCTTTGAGCAATAAGAATATCAGATCATCATCCTCTGCAGGTGGAAGTTGCTTACAGGCGAATTCTGAAAGCACTGAAATAAAATAAAACAATTACAATTTAGCATGCAGTTAAAACCAGTTGTACAGTGTCATGGTGGTGCTACTGCTGATTCTTAAACTGTGATTTTAATCAGCCTTTACCTCAGCACACTGATAAAATGAATGTGGCACTGTATTAACCAAGGCTGCTAGTACATGCTCTTGCATATTTCAAAATAAACAGAATGTCATTTTGACACAGCCCAGTCTTCTTAGGTTGTGCAGCAATACAAATTTTGTACAAAACATATATAATATATATGCATTTAAGGCTACAAACAGAAGTACAAAAGAAGATACAAAAATTCCAAGTCATTTCTTATAATTTGCTGCTTAATCATTGTACAAAAGTTGCTTATTTGCAAATGAGTCGATCCAAGCCTATGACCAGCTCGATGGACTTGCATAGTTATTTTGATCAATATGTCTGACCCTTCCTTCCGAACTTGGTGTGGGAACACCCACATGACAGCACATCTCCTTCACACAACATATTCCGTTCTCCATCTTCCCTCACAGCAAAACTCCCTCCCTCTAGTCTCTGATCCATGCACCAAATCAGACCGCAACTATTTCTCCATCATACATCACAGCAACGCTCTCTCTCTCCCCTTCTATCTCTCTCTATTTCTGGTCACCACTTCTTAACCTGCCCCAGCCAGCGGTAGTCACCCAGCAAGCCATGCCTACCAACTCTGCCAACTAACCAATGGCAGGGCCGGCAGACCAGCAGAGCTTGGTATAAAAGCAGGCATCTAAAATCAACAATTCATTCATTCACGGCCCACTACAGAAGGAATACATATCAAGAAAGGAATAACCAGCTTTGACACATCAAGAGGGAAGAAACAATGCCCAATTGCCCGGCCACGATGCCTCATGGACCAGGCACTCCACCACTCAACTGAGGCAATGCCGCTAGCAGCACTTGGCCTGCAACTGGATCAACTCCACTGACAAGTGCACCAATACCAAGCCACTTCACTACACAGATGCACTGTAATCACGGTATTTAACAGCAACTTATATAACCCACTACTGTATGACTTAAGACATTAATAAATATTATATATATGTGGTACTGTAGTTGTCACTCCATTCAACCCTACAGTATCTCCATAGTGGAATGTGCATGCAGTAAGGGGCAGCGTCCTATGAGAGGGTAGGGGTAGCTTTGGTTGATATATTCTTTTATGATCATAGATGACTCTGCACTGGGTTGGCATGTTGAAGGGTACTGGTATCTCCTCTCGCTCTCTCTCTCACCTGGACCAACCTGGATACTGCTGACATGGTAGGTGCCATTTTTCTTTGGTGTTGGGAGGGGGCTTTTATTATGGTATGTTTATTGTGTTGTACAACTGGCACAATCAATAGGGGTACTGGAGGTTTGGTTGTCTGACAGGGGGATGGGGGATAACATTCTCTGATGTGCACAGAGTTTGGGAGCGATCTGTTTTGCTAGTGTGAGTTAGTGATATTCTGGTAGGTTTAGTAACTATCTTTTCATTAAGCTGGCTTGTTGGTGTTGGATATTGCCCTGTTGTACTTTTAGGTGAATAGGCCAGTGTTTTTATGGTGGTGTACTTGCTCAAATCAATGTTGGCTGTTATTTGTTCTCTAATTTGTAATATCCTATTAGTTGGGTTATTATTTTATCATCCTGTATTGCTATAATTACTGTTATGTACATTTATATAAGTTGATGCATGTTGGCTCATTTATTAATTACTCCCACAAGAGCTTAACTTTCTTGGGGGTTCAGACTGCCCAGATGTCCAACAGGAACCTGTTAAGGGCTCACAAATAACATGTAACACTCTTGTACTTAACTTGTATTTTGCTGTCATAAATGCCCCTTATCTTTTCAGTTGTCTACTGCAACAGATTTAAAACTTTGTATACAGTATCATTTGTTTTGTTTGGCCTACTGTAAAGAACACTGTAAATAACATGACATGCCAGGCACTTACTTGGCAAAATCTGAGGATTTAGAAATAATGTGCTCAAATTCTGCAAAAGAGAGTGCTCCATCATCATCTAAATCAGCTTCATCCAAAATATTCTGTATGAGATGTTGCATGTCCTGTTCACCGAGACGATGCTGCCCAGTAAGGCGATCTATTACTTGTCTGAGATCTGTTACCCCCAACATGTCATCTCCATCAAAATCTGGAATTGGGAATCATGTTATTGCATATGACAAATAACTGAATAATTTAAAAGTCATTTTGATAATGTTTTTTCCAAAAGAATTTGTGCAACTTGGACAGTATGATTAAAAAGGCAGTAATTAAAATAGGACATCAAATTTTGTTCTACAACACGTAGAAAAATGTTCACTTCATTCAGACAAATCACAATATTTTTCACGGTATATCTGTGGTGTAATAAGCTGTTATGCAGTGAGTGAAATGTATAAATTGGCCATATCTGACACTGCCATACTGTAGATCATTATTTTTTGAAGCGTGGAACTGGTATCATGCATATCAGAGCATCTTGCTCTGGGGTGCCATAAACCTTCACTTTCAGCATTCCAATCAAAAACATATGCTTACCAAATATTCGAAAAGCATGCTCTGCTTTCACAGCTTTCGGTGCTTCATCACTGAACACTGACATCATATCAAGAAAGTCTTCGAAAGTACAATCTCCATCATGGCTTGAACTAAATATACGGCAAATTCTGTCACCGAACGGATTCACACGCAGTTCAGGATACTGGAGTATTTTTGACATAGGTAGTTTGGCGTTCTTGTTGTGCCCTACTTTTTCAGGTGCGAGAGCTTTGAATTTCTGATGTGCACTGGAAATAAAAACAAACAACGAAATGTCAGTATCACCATTATTGATGTATTTCTGCTAGTCAAGTGATTACGAATCTGGATCATATTACTTACTGTAGAACTTCCTTCTTTGTGAAATAGGTCAAATCCTGAAACAAATGTAGACAATGAAGTAGTAATGTTACAGCTTTTCTTTTCAAGAAAAAATGTTATTCTGCATAATTCAACTACGTCATTAAAGCTGGTGGAGAGTATACCTGATAGTCCTGTAATTCCTCTTCCGTGAACTGACTCTTTCCTTGACCCATGTTGCTTTTATGTATTAACAACCGTTTACCGAATACATCATTAGTCAATATTTTGTGCGAAGGGAAGGAAGTGTTTCGATAATCGCACAATATTTGTCTGGACTAGAATAAAATTATTCACGAACAATCGTAGTTTCAATGTGTGAAATAGTGGATGTGTTCTAAAGCTAGTTTACAAACGAAATATGTGTGACACATTTCTTCGCAGTTTATCACTTTATTGTAGCATTTCAGTATCGTATTTGGTGATCAGGGCCGCCAACCCAGTGCGTCGTATTGCAAATTCAATACCATGGATCAGATTCCATGGATTCAATACCATGCTGACGGTCGTACCAACGAATTTCGAATTATCTACAGAATGTTATGATAGAGGGCTCTAGAGTGCAATTAATATTGATATTCAACGAATATTTCTCTGTGTGATTTTAAAGAAATAAAAACGCAAAGATTATTGTATGCTTCTTTCTTGGTGACAAATACACATGTGAAGTCAGCGAACCCTACCTCACCCGCCAGATTCCTAGATCGAACCTGAACATAAATCGGTAGTAACCTGTGACCCTTGCATTTTCTTTCTGATGAGGAGGTATCGTACAGGCTGTCACTGTTATATTAGATCTGATCTGTCTGCTGTAATAACATAGGTTATGAATAAAAAATAAATTGTAAGATTGTTGCCTCTTATCCCCACGCGTAATGCCAAGCCATTTGCTGGATTTTCAAACTTAATTTAGTGATGTGAAGGAAATATTGTAAACACCTAAATTTATTCCAAAACCCGAAGAAACTTGCCACCTAGCTAGCTGTTTATCTTACATCTGCAGTAGTCTGTTGATGAACACCGATTTACATTTGGTCATGTGTTTCTTTAGTGTAAGTATAATGTAGTCGTGCAGGAGTGTGAATTTTTGTGTAAGAACTATTCAAAAGTATATTGTGTTGAAGTTTTAAAATAATTTACATTCGAATTTAAACTGATTGTCTGATGGCAAAACTGCAGCTGGTTGTTGGGATATTACACATGGGCCTACACTGGGGGTTGTCCAAAAATTCTGAAACTTTTCGTATTCCTTGTAGATTCTTTTGAGTTATGAGGTATAATAATCTATTCGTTCCTTAAATTATGTATTATTTTCAAACATCTTATAATGGGTATTCTGTGTATAAAACACTAGCAGTCGATTTATCTGGACCGTTATTAACTTGGTCACACGCACAGATTACGCACGCCATCTCATGTGATGCAACTTACGTGAAATCTCGCCCAGATTGAGCCGGAGAAACGCTGAACCATGGATCCTGAACATGGGGCGGCAGTGACGTTACGAACTTGTAGAGGAAGAAGAAGAAAAATTAACCGGGTGAAGATCTCACGGTTGTAGTGAACGTACCACAGTGAGCGGGAGTAGTGGAATGTGTGTGAAAGTTGCTGCACCAATATTTAACAAAAATTTTAAAACAGTTTTTTTTTGCAGATGCGAAGTAAATCCAGATTAAGTACGTTAAATTTAATTGTGTTCCGTGACCGTGATCGTTCTTGTTAGTGGTGATAAGAGTGAAACATAACTGGAAGAGGGAAGTTACGGCCTACGTTGCAGGTTATGGTCGGTTTACACGAGAACAATGGACTGCCCCACAACTCGCAATGCAGTCCAAACGTTTACAAGCCTGTCTGCTGTCTTGTCAATGATTGTACCTCTTTGTGTGAGTAGTAGTAACTTGCAGACTACTGACTGCTCTTTAATACGTGCAATGTAAATGGGCGAGAAAACGCAGCGGCAATTCGCAAATTCTTCCTGGCAGTCGGTGTGGTGGGGAAGGAAAAGCGCCACTTTTAAAGAATGAGTGTGTAACTAGTAAATAATAACTAATTGTCTATTATGTAGTTATTTACGAAAAATTTAACGACGCTGCGAGCAGCTCGGCCTGTATGGCTTCGAGTGGTTTTTATGATTTTTTTTACCATGGCGCAACAGCCCTAGTGGTCCAAGGCCTCCTCATTATCAAGGGTTCTTGACCAACCTCACTTAGACACGCCACACTCGGTAGGACTCCTCTGGACGAGTGATCAGACCGATCCAGAGACCTCTACCTGACAAAACACAACACTCACAAGAGACAGACATCCATATCCCATATTCGAACCCACAATCCCAGCAAGCGAGCGACCGCAGACCCACGCCTTAGACCGCGCAGCCACTGGGATTGGCTAGGTTTTCACGATTAGTTAGTAATAATTTGGAGAGGGTGTAGAAGGGAGCTGTAATGCCTTACTTGGACACTTTGTCCCGGCATTTACCTGGTGCGTCAGGGAAAATATAAGGTAGAATTTTGGTTTGTGTGTAATCCAGTTTTTAAGTTTTTAGATGGCAGGCGTGAAGACAAATGTTCTGAACTGGGTGGTAGCGGGCATTGTTCGAATTTAATTTATTGTTAATTTTTACAGTTTCCATTAACCTTTGTTTTCGCTAAAAATGTTCGAACTGCGACACATTTTCGAATTATATAATAGTGTATTCATCTTACCCTTTTGCCCTGTATTGTACTGATGATATTTGAAAATACATTTAATTTTCTCTGAGTTTGTGTGTAGCCCAGCTTCCACACTAGCGTCTGAATTATATATATTTGAATTTATGATACACACACACAATTAAAATGACCAGCATATTACAGAAATTGATGTGTTCGCTTCCAGTCCCGATTTTTTGAAACTTTCCAATGATATATTCTCAAGCAACGTTGGTAGGGATTCTTTGTGTTGCAAGTGATTTGATGATAACAACAAAACGTAATATTAGTTAAAAAGTGCCGGATCAGAACTTTTCTACAAGGACCCCATTTGACACCGTCTGCAACTTCATTAAGACAACTAAGAGTTTCTAGAGTCTACTGAACTAGCTTGCTGTATGTTTAATAAATGTATTCATAGTCAACATCCTTCAGTCAAGTGCCCCGATAAGAAGATGGCTACGGTCTTCTGATTTGTCGGATGACCATTGTCCTTGTGTAAACCGACCTTCAGGTTCGTCAAAAAGTGTTACGAAGTGGCAGTTGGTGTACATTAATTAACAGTGCGGTGCGTTTCTGCTGAAAAACATCATTGTCGTAATGGATAAAAGTTATGTTTAAGAAGAGTCATTCTCCGGATACTTGAGTAGGACGATTTTATGTTCAGTGCAGTGTGCAGCGATGGAAAGCATTCCACTTCTTGAAACACACATGGCTGTGCATGCATCTTTACAATCATGTAAGTGCCTATGTTTTGTTTTTGTTTGGATGAATACTGTTGCAGTGTTGGCGTGTTCTTTTAACAACATCCAATTGCGTGTTTGTACTCTGAGGTAGATGTCGGGAGGTACTAGTGTGCCCGCGCAGAAAAATATACTTTGCCGTGTGCCACAGTGTTACATTCCTTCCCTTCACTTCGGTTCGTTTCATCTGCTCGCTCCTTTGGCTTGCATTCACAGGCACTCGTTTACAAACAGATTTTTGTTCTCGTTTTGGTGGCCTGTCCGGCGTAATTTACACTTGCACACAACAGTGCTGGCAGGATATTTTGCAATAGGCACAATCTTGATCTTCGCGGCATGCTTCTCTGTTTACAGATTAAATTGAGGTTGTGTATTGTCACATCACATCACTGGATAGGACCGTCTACCATACAACAGTATTTCATTACAGGTGTTGCTATCACAGTGTGTGAAGGTTACAGATCCTTTGAGTTCAGTCTCATATAGTTTTAATTACGTAGTAGGCACGCTTCCACCAATGCACCATAATTTATCAACTCTCTTTTCTCATTCGTGGTAGGAAATGAAATGCTGCAGTAGCTTGTATGACGATATTAATCAGTGCAGTTCTGCCTTTCCTGGCCATATCGTATCCTAACTAACAATGGAACAAAAGTGCCTGTGCTAAATTTGTATGCATGTTAGTGGTTGCTTGGTAATTGCTATGGTACTCATTGTTGACTTATGGGAAAAATAACTTAAGTTGGACACGTACCGATGCAAGTAACAGCAAAATTAGTTATTTATGAGAGTTTTTCTCGCTTATACGAACAGCTCTTGTATTTACACTTACCAAATATTATCTATTTCCGAGACGCGATACAGGGGGTACCGTGAATTAATTGTGTATATGGGAGCGGAAATGTTTATCACTAAAATTATGCCTACTAGATGCGTTTATTTTTTGCTGTTGCAAATTTGTGTTCCTCCGTGGTCCTGTTATTCGTTTGCTGCAAATACAACATGAATGTACAGGTCTTTGTACTCGTACTTTTCCGTCTTGTGTTGAACTCTGGTGGCAGGGCTGAGAGTTGACACAGCTGATCGTTCCATCACGCGTGTGGGAGTCAAGACGTCAGTAAGGGAGTCTTGTTTCTGGCCCGGTGGTTAATACTTTGGACCAGACAGCAGTGTCAAACCTTATTTTTACTTATTTACCTCGTGTTGCATTCTACGCTTATTTTCAACGCATTTTTGTAGTTGGGAGCTATAAAACTGTCCACTCTATTTCGTTAATATACGGTAAAGACAGAAAACTGTAAAGTGATCCCGTTACAGGCCCGGTGTGGCCCAGAGGGTAAGTAGAGGTATAGCTCTACTGTTCCATGACTGCGGCACTAGAAGGGGATGAGTGGTCAGCAGCACGCCCCGGCCGCACTTTAACCCCGGGAAAGACCTGGTACCCATTTTACAGGAGGTTGGGTGGGCCCCAGGACCGGTCTGGACTGGCGGAAAGTCTCGTCCCCACCGGGATTCGATCCCGGACCGTCCAGCCTGTAGTCAGTCGCTATACCGACTGAACTAATTAAGTTAGAAATAATAATATGATAATAATAATGGGGACCGCGGTAGCACAGTGGCTAAGTTGCTACGCTACAAATCGAAAGGTCTCTGGTTCGATTCCAGATAGTGTCATTGGAATTTTTCATTGACACAAAATCCTTCCTTTCGCACTGTGGCCCTGGGGTCGACTCAGCCCCTAGCAGAAACGAGTACCAAGAATATTTCTTGGAGGTAAAGGAGGCTGGTGCGTCAGGCTGACAACCCTACCATCATCCTGTGCCGTTATCGTGAAATCTGGAAACCTTAACTTCCTGGAACCCTCTGGGCCACTCCAGGCCTGTAACGGGAGCGTTCCATCGTTAATATACACCACCTCAAAATATTTGAAACACGATTTTGATGTAATCACATATTTCTTTTACGAAGAGTGTGAAACGAGATGGTCTAAGTGATGATGACACATTGTAGTAGTGTTTTTGTTTTCAAATCCCTGTAGTTCTGTTTACTTCTCGCCCACAATATTAAAACTCTTGGCCAATGTGTGTCACCAGTTCAACCGGCTGATTGTAATTATTGCAACGATTAGAAGGCGACGAATGCGTTGCCATTTTATAAACAATAATGATTTTAGTCGCAGATATGCGCATACAAATGTGCACCAATTGGTAGAAGTTACATGTGTTTTTTTCACATTTAAGAACTTGACATTATGTATAAATGCCATAGCGTGGAGACAGACTGGGTTGCTGGTGTAGAATTGCAGGGTTTGCATTGTTTGACGCTGCTTGATCTCACCCCATTTTAAGAGTAGAAAGAAACTTAGAGTCTAAAGGGGACCTTCAGTTTTCCGAAATGCTTCGTGAGACACAATGCTTCCAGTTCATGCATGTACAAACTCCAAATCGGGCAAAATGAGAGTGACTTGATTTTAATTGCTACGGTTCTGCAGGCCTTTCACGCTAGTACCTCACAAAAATGAATAATAATATTTATTTACTGCAGTTGGGTTGTTACCCGGTGGCAGTGGTTATTTTACATGTAAACAAAACATGAAATTGGTTACTACTAAATTTAATTCGGGAGGGATGCATGTAGTGGCAACTTGAAATCATGGGAACCATCTCAGCATTTGCTTTTAGGCACAGGAAAACCAAGAAAAACCTGTGTCGAGGTGGCCGGTCGCAGGACCTTCCGGATACTGACTTCTAGCCAGCAGTTGGGCATCTAAAGTAAAAACAGCAATACACATAGTACAACAAATACACATAAGATAACAACACACACAAGACAACTACAGCAACCATGGATTGATTTTTTTTTTTCGTCAGTAATCTGTGAACTTCATTATGGAAGGGATTAACGTAACATAACCGTTGTCCGTTGTATGCAAACCAGTTAGTTTACAGGCGACAGGGGACACAAAGCTTCTCCGTAACGAAGGGTTCAAGTCCTCTGCCCTGTTACGTTGTGTTGTTGGGCCGCATCTTGTGTAACACTTTTTGGGGTCTTGGCTTGCTCAGTTTTATTTTGTGGCGACGTGGCATGCTGTGTTTCATCTGCAGAGGGTATGTTTGGCGCTGTTTCATTCTGTGAGGGCGTCTCATGCTGTGTGCTGTTAGCGGGAATGACGCGCCATTCAAGTGCAGGAGGTAGTGCATTCTGATGTTTTGCCCCAAGTCCTCTCCAACAACGATGAAATTTACTGGTTTTAGTTGTCGGCGTGCCTTCTTCAAGACAGCTTTTTACTTCATCTGAAACAAAAGATGAAACACTGTACATGCTTTCTTGTGTGTGTCTATTAGCCTACCGTTGAAAGAAGACACCTTCCATGCTTGCCTGTACAGTACAAGGGTCTTGTCTTAACACACGATTTCATCAACACTCCATGTTTTTACTAACATTATCCGAAGTTAAAATACACACGCACTCAGTCGTTCTTATGTTAATGCAGGCCTGAACTTACTGCTACTGATTTTACTGGCTGTCACCACCCTGACATAGCAGAATACATATAAGTGTCCTGCAATCATCATTATCCCCCTTTCCTGTGGCCGCGCGACCTAATGCGTGTGTCTGCGGCCTCTCGCTTGCTTGGATTGAGTGTTCGAATCCCGCCGGGGGCATGGATGTCTGGTTCTTGTGAGTGTTGTGTGTTGTCGGGCCGATCACTCATCCTGCCGAGTGTTGTGTGTCTGAGTGTGATCGTGAAGGCACGATATTGAGGAGGCCCTGGCACGCTAGGGGCCATTGCACCATGAAAAGAATCAATATTACGTTTTATATAAGAGTGTAGTAATACCATCGCGTAATCTAGGAAGATTTATAATCTCATAATATTTACGTGTTCTACTACAATGGATCTCAGAGAAACAGGACGGGAGTGCATGAACTGGATTCATGCGGCTCAGGACACGGACAGTGGCGGACTCTTGTGATAACGGTAAGAAACCTTCAGTTACCGTAGTATGGTGGGAGGGGGAGGGGGAGACATTTCTTGTCTGTGTGAGAAATTAATAGCTTTTCAAGAAAGGCTGTGCTTCATCTAGTTAATAAGGTTTATGCCAATGCTTTACTATTTAACCAATCTCAGACATTTGTATAGCTTCCTTTTGGGTGTATTAGATGGCAGTAGTGTTTAAACCAAGCGTTTCCCCGTAAAACATGATTTTGTCAAGTGCTCAGAACTTCAGGTTTTTCTTTTTTTTGCCGGATTCCCACACAACCTGGTCGGAGCAGAGGCTGGACGCCACAAATGTAACATAATGTTACACTTCAGAAAGTTATAGTCGCCAGTACATTGAAATTAATAATCAGCGTCACGCTGCCGTTGCTCTACTTGGGGTCTACCTGTATTTTGTAGCGCACTGCACCGTGTGAGTTTGGTGGCCGTGTCGGCTGTCTGGTCCCCTCCAGGCCACAGTTCGCACACATACGGCATCTTCGCCGAGCACCGTGTCACTCCCCATTGCTGGTTCCTGTCCAACACCACGCAGTCTTCGTCGGGCAGACGATTCCGCGGTTCGCTTGGAGCCCAGGCGATGTAATCGAAACAGCTGAGTAGCTCTCCTGCAACGAGGATACAACAGTATAAAATAGAATGTTTCGACTGGAGTTCGGTGGACTGGAGAGGCCTCAGAAAGTTCGGACGAGGTTTGGTTCAGCGTAATATCCCGACACCGGAGCCAGATACTTTCCGAAGGGACGTCAGAAGCGGTACGGCTTGAGGCAACCTGTTTGGTGTCAATATTATGCAAAGTAGACAGGCAAACAGACATAGCCTGTATTTCGATATGGTTCAGGCTGTTGGTCCGCGGTCTGTCAGAGCGGAGGCCCGGCTGGATTCCTGGACCAGTTCGTGTGAGGTCTGTGGTGAACCAAGTGGCAATGGGGCATCTTGCTGTCAGAATAGTTCGGGGTTCCACTTTCAGTACCATTCCATCAACACTCCATACCCATTCGTTCATCTGTCTCCAACGTTAAATAACCGTAGCAACTGACTTTCATTAAATGACACTTGTATAACGATATTGGTGTACCGTGATTGTCTAGATTGTCTGGAAAATAGCTCATCTCAACTAGTAAAGTGTTCGGAATATCAGACAGTGGACGAAATCCATAAACCAGGTAGCCGTGTTACACAATGGACGTGTACCACCATCATAACCCTATAAAAGTGATTCAGGACGGCCAATTTCGTACAGTAGCGTCAATACGTTACTGGCGACGTCCCTTGACATTACAACAACCGCTGATGTCGGTCAAAACACTCATTTACTCAGTACTTGAGAGACAAATTGTTGTTACCCATTGTCGTCATGAATCGACCCTCAACTTTGCTGTCCTCCAGACTGACGTACGCCCGTTTTGGCCCTCTGTTCTCTCCCAGCTTTTTAACCAGTTCTGACAAGGCAGTGGTTCGAGCCTCGGATATGACATGTGCTAGCTCACTGTTGCTGGCTCGACATGAGTTCAGAGCTTCAGAGAAGTTGAGACGCTGAGGATGAAGCAGGAACACTCCCACTTTGGGTACACAGGTGTGATTTATACTAGCTGTAACAATATAAAAGTGTAATGTGGCGTTGTTCATTAGAGGTGGAAATATTATTTTAAATTGACTTTACTACTGATCGGTATCTAGTGTAGGGGTTAAGAATAAGTGGAACTATACCTTTACCCCCTTACATGTTTTCATGGGTAACTTGGGAAAAGCTGTACTTTTACGAAGCAAGGAAGACAGATCTCTTCATTCATATAACCTGAGTCTTTCAGGGAAACTAGAACTTGAGAATTAATGCAGTTCCTTCCAAAATTCCCGCATTAGCAAATTAGTTTAAATATTTTCTCATTCTGATGTAAGTGCAGCTGCGTTTGATACGTATTAATGCCAGACATTTTAGTACAAGACATATATACACTAGAGCAAAGAACATTATTACTTTTATGATTTAGGTTTTCGTGGTTTTTGTCTAATGTGTAACTTCGACGTCGTATGTTGACGCTTTTCCAACTTTTGGGCGCACCTCGGTGCCCTATTTTTGCGGCGAATCGCTCAGCGATTGTCGATTGCAGTACACAGCACGCCGAAACGTCGGAGCGTCTTCAACATGCGATGCACTTAAATCCGTAAACATAGAGTACCGTATTCCACAAGATTTAAGTTTGAAGTCTTTGTTAGTTAGTATTTAGTCTTAAAACAAAATGAATACAAATGACTACGATAGTTTTTTTTTTTTTCTTGCGGGTTTTAAGGTACCAATTCTCGTTTGATTCGTCTTTTAACTGGAGGCTGTGAAGAACAAGCGACATTTCAGTATCACTTGCAGACTTACTTACTTACTTACCCCATGGTGCAGAGTCCTTCTTGAGAGCTAACTGGTTTGCAGCTAGTCAAGAAATTCCCCACATTTCGCGGAACCCGAAGGTTCATTACCGCACTCACAAGCGTCCGCCACCTGTCCCTATCCTGGGCCAGCCCAATCCAGTCCATATACCCACATCCCACCTCCTGGGGATCCATCCTAATATTATCCGCCTATTTACGCCTGGGTCTCCCTAGTGGTCTCCTTCCCTCCGGTTTCCCCACCAAGACCCTATACACCCCCTCTCCTCACCCATGCGCGCCACATGCCCAGCCCGTCTCATTCTTCTCGATTTTATCACCCGCACAATATTGGGTGAGGAGTACAAGTCATTTAGCTCCTCGTTATGCAGTCTCCTCCACTCCCCCGGTACCTCTTCCCTCCCAGGTCCAAATATTCTCCTCAACACCATGTTCTCAAACACCCTCAGCTTCCTTTCCTCCCGCAGTGTCAACGACCAAGTTCCACAACCATACAAAACAACAGGCAAAATTATAATTCTATATATCTTGATCTTTAAATTTTTGGATAGCAACCTGGAAGACAAAAGATTCTGCACCGAATGATAGCAAGCATTTCCTGACCTCAATCTG
>Ga0123355_10005922_pt1 | contig 18010 bp, 6 predicted proteins | sample TergutEmb28metaG_3_FD_89872 | JGI IMG/M metagenome (GOLD analysis project Ga0123355, IMG submission 89872) | Embiratermes neotenicus P1 segment gut microbial communities from Petit-Saut dam, French Guiana - Emb289 P1 | ecosystem: Host-associated > Arthropoda: Insects > Digestive system > Gut ... | reverse complement strand
GATATAGGGCACCAGCAATTATGTGATATAGGGCAGCAGCAATTATGTGATATAGGGCAGCAGCAATTATGTGATATAGGGCACCAGCAATTATGTGATATAGGGACACCAGCAATTATGTGACATAGGGCAGCAGCAATTATGTGATATAGGGGCAGCAGCAATTATGTGATATAGGGCACCAGCAATTATGTGATATAGGGGCACCAGCAATTATGTGATATAGGGACACCAGCAATTATGTGATACAGGGCAGCGGCAATTATGTGATATAGGGCATCAGCAATTATGTGATATAGGGACACCAGCAATTATGTGATATAGGGCAGCAGCAATTATGTGATATAGGGCACCAGCAATTATGTGATACAGGACACCAGCAATTATGTGATATAGGGCACCAGCAATTATGTGTTATTGGACAGCAGCAATTATGTGATATAGGGCACAAGCAATTATGTGATATAGGGCAGCAGCAATTATGTGATATAGGGCACCAGCAATTATGTGATATAGGGCAGCAGCAATTATGTGATATAGGGCAGCAGCAATTATGTGATATAGGGCAGCAGCAATTATGTGATATAGGGCACAAGCAATTATGTGATATAGGGCAGCAGAAATTATGTGATATAGGGACACCAGCAATTATGTGATATAGGGCACCAGCAATTATGTGATATAGGGGCACCAGCAATTATGTGATATAGGGCACCAGCAATTATGTGATATAGGGCAGCAGCAATTATGTGATATAGGGCACCAGCAAGTATGTGATATAGGGACACCAGCAATTATGTGATACAGGGCAGCAGCAATTATGTGATATAGGGCAGCAGCAATTATATGATACAGGGCATCAGCAATTATGTGATATAGGGACACCAGCAATTATGTGATATAGGGCAGCAGCAATTATGTGATATAGGGCACCAGCAATTATGTGATACAGGGCACCAGCAATTATGTGATATAAGGCAGCAGCAATGATGTGATATAGGGCAGCAGCAAGTATGTGATATAGGGCACCAGCAGTTATGTGATATAGGGCAGCAGCAATTATGTGATACAGGGCAGCAGCAATTATGTGATATAGGGCAGCAGCAATTATGTGATATAGGGCACCAGCAATTATGTGATATAGGGACACCAGCAATTATATGATATAGGGCAGCAGCAGTTATGTGATATAGGGCAGCAGCAATTATGTGATACAGGGCACCAGCAATTATGTGATATAGGGCACCAGCAATTATGTGATATAGGGCAGCAGCAATTATGTGATATAGGGCACCAGCAGTTATGTGATATAGGGCAGCAGCAATTATGTGATATAGGGCACCAGCAATTATGTGATACAGGGCACCAGCAATTATGTGATATAGGGCACCAGCAATTATGTGATATAGGGCACAAGCAATTATGTGATATAGGGCAGCAGCAATTATGTGATATAGGGCACCAGCAATTATGTGATATAGGGCAGCAGAAATTGTGATATAGGGCAGCAGCAATTATGTGATATAGGGCACCAGCAATTATGTGATATAGGGCAGCAGAAATTATGTGATATAGGGCAGCAGCAATTATGTGATATAGGGCAGCAGCAATTATGTGATATAGGGCAGCAGCAATTATGTGATATAGGGCAGCAGCAGTTATGTGATATAGGGCAGCAGCAAGTCATAGAGAATTGCAAGAACAGCCGCTGCGTTCACCTGAAGTGGCAGAGTGGCGTGCGGTGGAAGCGTTGTGGATGTATGGTGCGGTTGTGTGCAGAGGGGAAGGGCGTAAACGGTACAGTTACTGCTGCGACGGACAGAAACAGTAACAGTTCTGCAGCAACAGTAACAGTTCTTCAGCAGCAACAACAGTAACAGTTCTGCTGCAACCGTACCAGTTCTTCAGAAATGGGAACAGTTCTGCAGCAACTGTAACAGTTCTGCAGCAACCGTAACAGTTCTTCAGCAGCAGCAACAGTAACAGTTCTGCAGCAACCGTAACAGTTCTTCAGCAGCAGCAACAGTAACAGTTCTGCTGCAACCGTACCAGTTCTTCAGAAATCGTAACAGTTCTGCAGCAACTGTAACAGTTCTGCAGCAACAGTAATAGTTCTGCAGCAATCGTAACAGTTCTTCAGCAGCAGCAACAGTAATAGTTCTGCAGCAACCGTAACAGTTCTTCAGCAGCAGCAACAGTAACAGTTCTGCAGCAACCGTAACAGTTCTTCAGCAGCAGCAACAGTTACAGTTCTGCTGCAACCGTACCAGTTCTTCAGAAATTGTAACAGTTCTGCAGCAACTGTAACAGTTCTGCAGCATCCGCAACAGTTATGCAGCGACCGGAAGATTTCTGCAGCAACTGTGACAGTTCTGCAGCAACCGTTACCGTTCTGCAGCGACTGCAACAGTTCTGCAGCATCGTAACTGTAACAGGTGGGAGTTAAAAAAGCAGCAGAACTTTTATGGATGCTACCGGACGTTACACAGTGATGCCTCAGAGCTTCTTACTTTCGCAGTTGGCAGCACTTGCTAGACATTCCGATAACGTCTACTACCAGCAAGACGGTACTACAGCACAGCCTGATCGGCACGGCACGGAACTGTTTCGCTGCCTCTTCCACCGAGTTATTCGGCGTTTTGGAGACATCCCATGGCCTTCACCATCGCTGGTAGATCCCGGGTTTCGTTGTATGGGGACACTTGAAACAATGCTCATACAAGAAACGTCCACACACAAAACAGGGGCTGAAGCGTGATATTCGGGATTAAATTGCGACCGTAAATAGAGAGCTGTTGCGCCCAGTTCCTGATAGTTTTGTGAACTGTTTAAGACAACGTATTGTAAGTGAAGGAGGCCATCCTGAAAATGTTATCTATCTAAAGTAATAAATATGTAGTGAATTGCTTGATTTGTAAATTGAACTGCTGCATTTCATTTCAATTAATCCCTTTCTGGTTTTGAAGAATATGATGGGGGTGTCCAAATGTGCCCGGCGGCTCTGTGTCACTCTGTATGTGAACGTAATTAGGGGAAGTCTTCGACTGAAAATGACTTGCTATGCAAAGTCTATTACCCAAGAGGGGTAAATGATACAGGTAACGTTGCACCTTTGTATGCCAAGAGGGACATGTAAGGGGAGTAGAGGTACAGTTCTATTGACTCTTAACCTACACGTTAGGAGTTGGGTGGTGAGCCTCACGCTCCGACCACTTTACCCTGAGAAAGCGGCTATTGATTTGAGGGTCGACAGGCAACAGAGCCTGTCGGGACGTTTTTTTTTTTTTTAAAAAAGTCTTGCAGTTGCAGGGAGCCAAACCTCGGATCGTGGTCTGCCACGTCAGCACTTCTCGGTGCTGCTGTTTAAAACACCTGTGATTGCTGGAATTGGGTTACGTAAAGGAAAATTTCACAATTTAGTCGGGTCGCCTACCCTCGAACTAGGGAAGGAAGGACCACGTGCGGATGCAGTTCACACAACAACGCACACCTCACCTCTGCCAGCACCAGATGACGCCAAGCGAGAGAAGATTACGTAACAGGAGTGACAACTGGAGAATGACGGGAGAGGCACAGAGAGGGAAGGTAGCTGCTACGCTCTGGAGTGATGACCAACGTGTGTTCTTTCCCCGTATATGGCTAGAGCGGTGAACCATAGGAGATTGCGACGTGGTGGTCACGTTTCTAGGAAGACGCAGACGATTTTGCGCTTAATATTGGTGGGGAAACTCGTTTAGAGTGCCTACACGGAAGACCGAGATGGAGATGGTATGAAAATGTTCAGATGGATCTTAGATGAATTTATGAGGATGGGGATTGGACAGAACCGACTCGGGATCGTGCCAAATAGCAACACTAGCAATAAGGGGTGTCCAGTCTTGTAATAACTGCTGTTGCGTTGCTGGTAGACTTCAGATATTTCAGGTTTTCGTAGCCCTGATAAATGGTGTAAGGAGACCTGAACTCTGCATGAGTGCAGTTGTAGTGCCCACGACGATGACGACCTGATGTTGTGGGTTATGAACCGTGTAGCGTAGCGGTTGGTTACCAATACGGAGAAGATGTGCGCCCCAAAATTCGGATTAGAAGCGTTATTTCTCTTAGAATAACCTGTGACTCTACATCCTTTGACACTGCCTAACAAGCAACAGTGTTAGACACTTCTCACTATAATAGTCTGAGTCAACTGCTGTTGCGGAAGTTTAGAGGATAATCACATTGAAGGTGCCGACCATTAGAGTGAGTGTGTTTACGAAACGTCGTGTGTATCGGACACGTCTGTGTTGGACGGACAACATCGGACATAATAGCACGATTGTAATACTCAGTTGGAATTCAAAATGCGTTTAAATATATCGTGGCTTCCTGTATCTGTAGACAGCATTCAGTGAACTTTTAGAACTGATGCTAGTGAGTCAATGTGCTTATTCAATTTACTTACTCCTTATTTATTTGCTTATTCACTCCATGCAGCACAGTCCTTCTTGAGAAGTTAACCGGTTCTCAGCTAGTCAAGAAAATTCCCCCCATTTTATGGAACCCGAAGGTTCATTACCGCATTCGCAAGTGCTCGCCACCTGTCCGTATTCTGAGCCAGCTCGATCCAGTCCATACCCCCACACCCACTTCCTGAAGATCCATCTTAATATTATCCTCCCATCTACGCCTGGGACTCCCAAGCGTCCTCATTCTCTCCGGTTTCTCCACCAAAACTCTGTATACGCCTCTCCTCTCCCCAATACACGCTACATGCCCCGCCCATCTCGTTCTTCCCGATTTTATCACACGAGCAATATTGGGTGAGGAGTACAGATCATTAAGCTGTCCTTATTCAATTTAACGTTTCGAAATTTGGTTAGAGGCTTAATATGAACATGCCCATTAAACACGAACGTTGGTTACTTGGCATTCTGAACATATCCAGGAATGGACGGAGGGAAGTAAACAAGAGTATATACAGAACAGTTAGGAAGGACAATACGTAATGTTAACGCATGTCATATCTCTGGTCTTTGTTCCATTTGCAAAATTCTACATCATTTTAATGTTCTGTGGTCCGCCGTTGAACTTGTTTTCATTTCTCACGTTTCGTATACAGCCTTCGCCCCACGTGTAGCGTTTTCGTTCCTATCTTGACTAAAGCCCCTGAAGAGCGAGCAGCAAAAACAAGCTGCATACAGAAAGTGTCAGCTACTCCAAACTGCGGTTGTCACAGTTACGACACTTTGTACTCCGATCGGTGCTTGCTAGTTTGCAACAGAATCAACTGCATCCGTTTAACGAAATTAAACCATACGTCAGACCCACCGCCCAGGCCACAACACGGACCCTTACTAAAGTAAAGGTAAAGTTCACCCCAGAACAGACTACGATGGCCCACAGGTGGAGTAGAGGTATAGCTCTACTCTTTCATTAACCGCGGCGCTAGATGTAGTGGGAGGTCAACGCCACGCCCCGGCCGCTTTATTCCCGGGAAAGACCCGGTACCCCTTGTATAGGATTCTGGGTGGGCCCCAGGTTCGGGCTGGACGGGTGTGGAAAATTCGCCCCCACCGGGATTCGATCCCCGGACCCTCCAGCCCGTAGCGAGTAGTTATACCGACTGAGCTATTCCGGCTCCTACGAACCCTCACTGCCACAGGATATACACGCATCATGTTGATCCCGTTGTTCAAGAGGAATTAGACAGCCTGAGCTGAAGATGTGTCGTGTCACCTCACAGAGGAAGTTCAGAACTTTAGAAGCAGCGACAGTTTAAAAAGAAAGAGGTGAACACGCACTGAGTGTCGATTTAACGTGTGGGGACAAACGTGGTGCCAGGCACTGCGATACTGAGCTAACTGACGCCAACAAGCAACCTGCTGAGCTCCGCACAGTCGTGTGAATTATTTACGTTACTGAGTTGGCCCAAGCTGGCTTGAACACACCAGTCCTCAACACGGGTCGGTTGATAGATCGACGCTATCCAGTGCCGGCTTACACTGACCAGAACGGTCTTAAATTATCACTGATTACCGGATAGAGTAGCAGCGACCATTGGAAGTTTGTTTTCTCGCGGCACTCCCTCAAGTAATCTGCTGCCACAGCACTTGTCTCTGACTGCAAGTAGGCGTTATTGTCGAGAAAAGCCGGCTATGGAAAGGGGTGGGTGGTATGGCGGTATATCGTCCGCTCCACCTTGAAAAGAAACACGTGACAACCATATAGTACAAGTATTAGGGTGTGCGTGATGTCAGGCTTCCGCCGGAATTGTAAGCTAAATACATGTTTATCCTTACTGGCTCATTCAGTGAATTACTCTATATACATCAGAGTGACGTAAGTTTTGTAGGGTTGAAACCTTTCTAGCTGGGTCGAGTTGAGGGGTGTATGGGGCGCGGCATACTGCAACTTCCTGGTTTGTAACCATGTCTGAAGACGGCGTCTGAAATAAATGTTTTTATGAAGTATGGAAAGCCGACGTGCGGTTCACGGTACAGCTGTGACCTACATGCATTGAGAATAAAATTTGGCATTGCGTCCTTCACCTGGTTGTCTTGAAGGGTGTGTCCGTATCACCGTCTGGTGCTATGGTTATTAAGAGAATTCACTTTTTAAAGGATTTTTTGAATTTAGTAATAACAAAGGTAAAGAGGCCGGGATAGTTCAGTCGGTACAGCAACTCGCTACGGGCTGGACGGTATGGGGATCGAATCCCGGTGTGAGCGAGATTTTCCGCACCCGTCCAGACCGGCCCTGGGGCCCACCCAGCCTACTATACGGTTGGGTACCTGGTCTTTTCCGGGGGTAAAGCGGTCGGGGTGTGGCGTTGACCACCCTCCCATCTATCGCTGAAGTTGAAGGAAGAGAATAGCTATACTTCTTCTCCTCTGGACCTTCGTGGCCTGTTCTAGGGTGAAATTTACTTACTTACTTATTTACTTACTTACTTACGTACTTACTTACTTACTTACTTACTCCATGGAGCAGAAATCTTCTTGAGAAGTTAACCGGTTTTCAGCTAGTTAAGAAATTCCCCGCATTTTATGGAACCCTAAGGTTCATTAACGCATTCACAAGAACCCGCCACCTGTCCCTATCCTGAGCCAACTCGATCCATTCCAAACCTCCACATCCCAAGTCCTGAAGATTCATGTTAATATTATCCTCCTATAGGGTGCACTTTACCTGTACCTTAATAACAAAGGTAAAGGTGCCCTGTCCACTCCATGAAGGCCTCTGGGAAGAGAGTGATTGATTTATAGCTGCGTGCATTACTAAACTGGGCATGAGATGGATGTGAGTGGTTTTACTTTGTGCCCCGGCCACTTTACTTCCGGTGAAAGCGCCCCGGCACGAGTTAAACTGGAAACTGGATGGGCCCAGAGCTATGCTATATGCTTCGAAGAAAAGAAAAATCCCTTGCCGATACCAAAAAATCGAAATACGTTTTCTTCGAAGTCGTTACTGGGCCCCCTCCACAAATTGCTCATACTGCTAAGCACCGTTCCCAAACAGCCTACTGCGTTACCGACATATCGCTGTAGCAGCCGCGGCTGCTGTAGCTGTTGGTGCCCTCTGTTAAGCGACGGAGGAAACGAGAGACTGCAAGCAACCGACAGAACAGCTAACGTACCTTCGTATATGCAAATATCAGAACAACAATTAGGATAATGGAGAATGTGTGTCAGGCGCAGTCTGCATAAACGAGTGGGCGTGTTTCATATCATAAGTAATATGTAGTGTTAGGGCGAAAATCCCTTCGGGCCACCGAAATGCTGGCGTAAAAGGGAGAAGGAATTTAAACCCAGAAAATGAGGTGATGAGGGCGTGTTTAGTAAAGAGAACAGGACAGTACCCACTGTAAACAAAAAATGCACACGGTTAGTTAGAATTACATTAACAAATTAAACAAAATAATGTTTGTAACTTACAGCGCGTTGCACCGGTGTCTTACTTTAAAATATTGTATAACATAACCGAAATAAATCTGGAATAATTAAATAATGTAGATTTTTTAAAATAAACTTAAGCTGTTAGCCAATTTACCCTGAGATTAGCTCTGAGACATGGAATGTTGTGACATGGAATAACATGACATGACAACATTTAGAATCCGTCAGCTTGTTCTCACTGGCGAAGTGATTATTATTCGCACTGATGACTCTACCGTACATTGCACGAGACATAGACCACTTCTCTTAACTGTGAAAATATGAAGCAAATCACATATTTTCTGTAATAACTTTTTATTAAACCTCTTGACCTACGCGGGGTAAAGGTAAAGTAAAAGTAAAGTTCAACCTAGAACAGACCACGAAGGCCCATAGGGGGAGTAGAGGTATAGCTCTACTCTGTCTTTAACCTCGGCGCTAGATGGGGGTGGGTGGTCAACGCCACGCCCCGGCCGCTTTACTCCCGGGAAAGACACGGGTGGGCCCTAGAGCCTGTCTGGACGGGTGGGGAAAATCTCCCTCTCACCGGTATTCGTTCTCCGGACCGTCCATCCCGTAGCGAATCGCTTTACTGACTGACCTACGCGGGGACTTAAGTTAAATGCAACAGGGGGCAATGAATTAGTGTTAAGTGCTTTTCATTAAGCGCAGGTCATAGCAGGTTTGTGTAATGTGGCAGAACTGTGGCTATCAATTGCGGCAGTTTTCTGTAACATGAGAAGTTCTGGTTTTTAAAAGTATCAAAAAAACGTACATATATTTCACTACACAATTTTGTATTGAAATCGTCATGCCTCCAACTTGTTTCGATCCGTTATGGGTCATCTTCCGGGAGGAACAACATCAGTTAGTTGTAGATAATGCAAGAATTAAGGCAAAAGTACGCCTACAATGTATGATACATCCTGATATTTTGAGATACTTCGTGGAAACGGAATGCGAAGTATATTCCATATGCAATTACAACAGCCCCTACCTTGCCAGGGCCGGGATACCTCAGTCTGTATAGCGACTCACTACGTGCTGGACGTTCCGGGGATCGAATCCCAAAGGGGGCGAGATTTGCCGCACCCGTCCAGACCGACCCTGGGGCCACCCAGCCTCTTATACAATGGGTACCGTATCTTTCCGGGGTGCAAAGCGACCGGGCGGTGGCGTTGACCACCCATCACCATATAGCGCCGAGGTTAAAGAAAGAGTAGAGCTATACATCTACTCCCCCTCTGGACCTTCGTGGCTTGTTAAAGGGTGAACTTTACCTTTACCTTATCTCCCTTCCCCACCTCTCTGAGCGAGTACAATGTGCAACTGCACGAAATTCCAGTCACTGATGCTCGATGTGGAGCAGATGAACGTCACGTCGCCGAGGCTTTAAATTAATTGCATTGTTCCAAAATTGACTTCGTCGTGGGTCTTGCCAAGAACGGGCAGCAGTTCCAGTCTCTGTGCCACGACGGTTTGTAGCCTATTGTAAACAAAATGGCTGCTCGTTTTGTATCGAGATTTCACCCGCGATCGCAGAATTTGAACCAGAGTTTTCGTCATCGCCAGAGTCCGACTCATTTCATTATCGTTTTGCAACAGACTGGCTCTGGTTGTCGAGTTGGGCATCTGTTGAAATTCACGTTGTCACTGGACCGTCTTACGATCGCCCTTTCTTTTGCTTCCAACCCAGCTGGTGTTCCCCCATCCTTTCACAGTAAGGCGGTAATAGATCCATTTTATCAAACTTTTTTTCTCTTTTGAATACGACATGATTGTACACGTTCACCCAGTAATCCCTTACTGATGTGTTCATACACGTCTGCACCCAGATTTCGTCTTGAAAAACGCCTCAGGGAATATCCGAGACAGGACTGAGTTCGGCTGACGAAAGGTTTGCAGCTAATAGTGCTGGACACGTTTGCGTTGAACCACAAATTAATTTATTTGCAGTGCTTCACCCTGAATGCAGTTCCTTGGATGGTCGCTGTCATGTTGCTGGGCTGCCGACCTTCACAAGCCCGCAACTTCACAGTACTTAATGTCGGCCAGTTTGCTCAGTTGCGTGACATCGACTCATTAGGTCAGCCGTTCTTATTCACTCGCCGACTGCAATGAATTGAAATGTAGGTTCGCACGCCGGACAATTTAAACACAAAATAACGTATTCACAGTCTAAGATCGGCAATTGACTGTCGTTACGCACATTTACTCGCCACGTAATATTCACATGTACAGGCATGGCCCTCAAATTACATGTTCACTTGAACACACAGCACGACGCTCGACTCACTTTTACTCCAGGAAAACCGGGCACCCAATATCGAAAGGCTTTCCCACACACATATAGGATAATGCTGTAGAAATGCGATTCTTAGGGCTGCAAGTTGCTAATTTTGAACTTGGTTCAGCGATCGGCTTTCACTTGGGAAACGTGACCCAGTTTCCACGAAAACGGTCTTATCAGGTGCTGCAGAAATGTGTCATAACCGGATACTTGATTGTTATTTTCATGGTCACGTGTACCGCACAGAAGTCGACTGAAAACTGTGTGAGACGTGGCGTCTCCAGCTGACAGCTGACAGCTGACAGACTCCACAAACTGGACTAAAGTTGCCAGTCTATCGTCACATCCTAGACACTGTGTCCGAGACTCGAACAGCGGTCCACAGCCGGTTGTAGCAGTAAGACTACATCCATCTGTAGCCGACTGGTCCATTCTCAACACTGGCTCATTGCCGTTAACGTGTTTCCCGCTATCTCACCAAATTATGGCAAGAAACTTTCGGTCGTTATTTGTGATTTACTTCCTGTTGGTTCAGTTTTCAATTCCATATTCTCTCGCCGCAAAAAGGCATATTTTTTCTTCATGGAGATTACAGCTGCGGTAATGTAAATAACGAGTTAAAAAAAAACTGCCCGCTCGCTAAAGAGAGTAACGAAGCCACGTGACAGCGTCAGTGATGGCAGCCACCATAGTAGGTGCGGTCCGAATGTGAGAGTAGGAGCAACTGTAAGATAGACTGATAATGGTGGCGCGCTGGCAGGTCATGTTTACGTGCTTGTTCCGAAGTAAACGAGGCTCTATTTCAATAATGTAGACACTGGAGCAGTACGTTCTGCTGGCTGCTTGTTAATTACACGCACAGACGAACGCTAGCGGGCGGGGGGGAGTGGGCTTGGAATATTTGTTGCGAATAAAGGACACTTCAGCAGTGAAAATAATTTTGGTGTTGAAAGAGGATAAGGAAAATTTAATAGATTATTAATTACAGGCCTAGCTAGGGTTTAGGATGTGCCGGCCACACATGCGCAATACGTCATGGCTCCTTTCTGTAAACCGCGAGACTAATAGGAAATGTTTCTTGTACACTAAATATAATTTTTGTATTTCTGTGTAAAATTTACTCAAGTCATTTGTTTCTCAAAAATACAAACTAAAACAAATTAATATACGGATGAATAATTTAACATTTGCCATTTGTAGTCAAACCTTTTTGGTACAGTTGCTGGCCAAGTAAAACGATTGCCAGCCCTCAGCTGCCGGCGGTTCGAAGCCATTCGTCATAAATTGCACTGTGAATGTCCCTTCAAGAAACCTTTGGCGAAAGGGTGGAAGGGATTGTTGTAGAGTTCTTTGAGTCGGAAACCCTGTGAGGAGCCGACAAAAGGAAATAAATTCTGTTTAGCTCAGTGTTTCTCAACTGCCGGGTCGCGGCCCGGTACCGGGCCCTGACATCAATTATACCGGGCTGCGAGAGATTCTCCTGGAATTGATAACTAATTGAAATGTAATTTTTATATTTGTCAACATGCCACACCGTACACATAATTGTACGAATACTTTTTATGATCATGCCATAATTAATTATTAATACTTATGTTAGTTTAACGTATGAACTTAAAAAAAATGGAAAGTTACTGACGAGTAAATCTGTTGGGACCAGGCCCTCGTCTTACGAAAAAAAATACCGGGTCGCGGTCTCAAAAAGTTTCAGAAACACTGGTTTAGCTGATCCCTGAAAGGCGTGGGAAACGTGAAGTTGTCATAATGTAACGTAAAGTGAAGAGTAGCGGCCTGACACAAGCAAACCTTAAGCCCAACACGAAAAATAAGTTAATAAGAGAAATTTGTCTTACTGACCGCGATGATTGGTCGCTGACAGTGCAACAAGCGAGTTGTGTAAGTGAGGTTGCTCGTAATGAGGTCATCTGAAGCACAGACTGATAATTCTGGAGTGAAATGGCTGTTGGTTTCTAGAATATGAGATTTGAGTTGAGTGAAAAAGGAGGTCCAACAGTTGGTAGTTGATTAACTGGACAAGTGCAGACTTTTTATTATCTCAGGTGCAAATAAATAAATAAATAAATAAATAGTGAGGACTTTATCAGATTGGATGAACCCCCCACCCCACCCCACTGTATTCCTTAAGAAGTCTCACCTACAATACTGAACACGTCAGGGCATACAATGTAAATAGGGTCCGCGTGGTCACATTACATATATTACACTTCAATTGTTGTAATTTAAGCTAACAAATGCACGCAGTTGTATTACAGGTAATATAATATTACAAAAGGGGGACCGCGGTAGCACAGTGGTTAAGGGGCTGTGCTACACATCGGAAGGTCGCTGGCTCGATCCCAGCTGGTGTCACTGGATTTTTCATTGACATAAAAACTTTCCGATCGCACTATGACCCTGGGGTCGACTCAGCTTCTAACAAAAATTAGTACCAGGAGTATTTCCTGGGGGTAAAGTCGGCCGGTGCGTAAGGCTGACAACCTACCACCATCCTGTGCCGTTGTCACGAAATCTGGGAACCTTAACTTCTTGGAACCTTCTGGGCCACTCCAGGCCTGTAATGGGACTGCTTTAACTTTATAATATTACAAAAACGAATAACTGCTACGTGTTTCGACCCTTATTGGACCATCATCAGGGAGTACAATAAATTGTATTATACGGTAGCTAAATTTATTGGTCTCTCGCATGTACAAGAACTGCTGGAAATTCTTCAGTGTAGCAAATGTATAGCGGACGGAATTTTGAACTGAAATTTACGATGTTGGAAACATAAGAACTTATACAAATTTTTATCTTATATACAGTATAAACTATTTGGTAATTTGCATTTCTTAGGTGCTTGAAGGAGACTATAGTCCGCGTTAAAGTGAAAACATTTTTACATAATCTCATACTTCTAAAATTATAACGTACCGTGTGCAATTCCGTCCGCTATACACATTCTGCACCGAAGAATTTTCGGTAGTTCAACGAGCAGGAGATAAATAAATTAAGCAGTCATTTTATGCTATTTATTGTATCCCTGATGATGGGCTATTGAGGTTCGAAACATGAAGGAATTAGTTTTTATTGTAATGTAATTGTAACTCTAACACAATTATGTGCATTTGTTGGCTTAAATTAAAGTAATATAAATTGCTTTAATTCATAAGAGAATACAATCAATACCCGTTCAAATGCATCTAACAGATTGTTGAAGTTAGTGAAGTATTGAAGTACTGAAGTTAGTGAAGTTTTAAATACACAAACCATTGATGAACTTCCGTGTCACTACTTTCAGACTCCCTGAAACGTAAAATGTCTTGTGGTTTGTTTCGATGTACATACTGTTTGTAGTTCATTCTCCAAACACAAAATTAAATGTAATAAAGCAACATAGTGTATGGGTTCATTGTCGCTTTGAACCCTTACTCTGCCGATCAGCCATTTACTTGGATCCGCACGGGCCTCTTATCATCTCATTTCAGTAAACCCAGTCAGTCTTCTTGTCGCTGCCAGTCCGCATTTCATTCCTCTCTCGGATCCACAGATCTTAGTGAGTCACCAGTTGTCTGACAGTCAGTCAAAGAGCCCTCCACCACGCACCCGTCGGTTGCTTTCACCAACTGAATTATTGCTTGGTTAATTTAACATTTTGAAGCCTGCTAGTAACTTTTTGTATCACCAGATTTAACATTAAAAAATTATACATGGTGATAACATTCTGTTTGTGTGCTCTCAGAACAAACAGCGACTCTTGCCTTTAGACAACATTAACGATTTGGTTTTTATAACCGAGGTGGAGGGTGTTTACAGCGCGGTACGGACTGAGTCCTTGTATAAAATCGGTACATTTCATCTTTAAAGGGCTAATTCCTTTCGTCCTGTTAAGTGTGTGTGTGTGTGTGTGTGTATGTGTTTGTTTGTTTATATATGTAATATACGACTATATACACAAATGTACACCATATATTAACCTTCTAATACAAAACTTGTGTGTTAAAATCCCCATACCACTTGTTTCTGTTGTAATAATCCAAATTCAGACTGTGTACAACTTCATAATAAAGAGAAACTAACAAATGTGAACGAAATATTATTTAAGAGTGAGATAGTTTTTAAAAATATTCGTAGTTTTACATGTTGTATTATTATGTAATATTTAACAATATTATGTATTTATATGCTTGCCTTTTTATGCAGTTTTAATACTATTATATATACAGTTGTACTTTTCAACTTTTGCTTAGTATATAGTTGTACAGAACCTGAGAATGGCTAAATATAGCCGAAGCGTTTAGCTGAGTGTTGATTTTAATACGACGCTTTTGACAGTGGTTTTACTGAGTAGTATCGACGGTAGTTACAGGAACGCTTTCAATTGTCACAAAAGTACACAAAATAACTCACTACATTTCAGATGAAAATTACTTAATTCTTGAGATGAAATCGCTAATTCTATTTTAAATTTTTATACTTTATCACAGTTGTTGTAGGGTTTGTGTACTTGGAATTTTCTATTTTTTAGGCGTTGTGTTTTTTGTCTCTCAGGTGTGAAGTATCCCGTGAGGAGTTGCTAGTCTTCCATCGGGCGCCTACCTCGGTGGCGGATAGGGTAATGCTCACCAGATATGGCGGGTATCGGGGAAGTAAAATATCCGGGACGGATCAAAACTAACGCTGCTGGCTTGCAGTTTGATACTGGCTTATCAAGGGCTAGAGGAAGAAAACCTTGATCAAAATCACCTGGTTCTCTAGGTTGGGGGTTGAAGCAGCAGGCCAGCCCCTTGCTCATCGAAAAAAGAAAATTGCTTAAAAGCCCATTGGAAATACTCCGGAATGTTGGAGCCCATCAGGAAGAAGAAAATGAGGTAGACGTAAGCTTACCTGGGCGGAAGGGATTAGAGGACTGATGGGAGAAAAGGGATTACTGGAAGAAGACTGGAGTGGCAGAGGCAACTGGAGGAACAAGATAATATAATTGTCAAATGGACGCAGGAAGATGTGGAAACGTTGTACAACCTGCTAAATAAATAAAGCGTGAATTGTTTATATGCATGTGTTATATTTTTAGTCTTTTGTGGTTTGGGAGTAGTGGTTTCAACTGAAGGAGGAAACAGTTTGCTTCCGAAATATATTGCGTTGTTGTATCCAGGTATTAGAACCATTGGAGACCGCGGTAGCACAGTGGTTAAGGTGCTGCACCACAAATCGGAAGGTCGCTGGTTCGATCCCAGCTGATGTCGTTGGAATTTTTCATTGACATAAAATTCTTCCGATCGCACTATGACCCTGGGATCGACTCAGTTTCTAACAGAAATGAGTACCATGAGCATTTCCTGGGGGTAAAGGCGGCCGATGCGTAAGGCTGACAACCTTACCACCATCGTGTGTCTTCATGAAATCTGGGATCCTTAATTTCCTAGAACCCTCTGGGTCACTCCAGGCCTGTAACGGTACTGCTTTACCTTGACCTTTATTAGAACCATTGCTCCCCTGCCTATGTGGAAGGTCTCATAACACTTCGCACTGTAACGAAGAAAGGTTTTGTTTTCCGGCCACAGCAGGACCTTGTCAAAGAATACTTTCACAAGCTTGACAGATCCTTCGTGAAAGAGGGGGGAGACAAAAATCTGCAGAATATCAGTGAACTCGTTTCCAAATTCTAATTTTGGATAATAAAACAAGTTTTTGTTGCATTTGAAGTCTGGTAGATTTACTACTGCATTTCTATTATTATACGTAGAAGAGTATCAGAATTTGCTCGTGCCACAGCGTGAAAGTTTTACGGAAACTAACAGTGCTTTTGTGTTTACGTGTATTTACACGGGGGAGAGGGATGTGGATAGAAGCCACACACCTTCCTGTCAGCTCCATCCGGAACTAACTGAAATACTGCCAACAAAAATAGAATAATGTTTTAATTGCTTTTCGGGATTTCCTTTCCGTATATTACTCCTGCGATTTCACTGCTATCGAGGGTGAAACCGCATGGCCTGTTCCGATTTAGAATTGATTAGCTAACCAACTCCATACGACGGAGCCCGCTTTGAGAACTCCGTAGTTGGTCACACTTTTACGGATCCGTAAGTTCCGTTACTGCCTTCACAAAAGTCCACCACTGGTCTTTGTCCTAAACCTTATGAATTCAGTCCATATCTTTCCACGCTATTTACCTTCCATTTTAATATTATCCAATCATCTATGACTGTATCTTCGATGTGACCTCTTTCCTTGAATATTTACCACCAAAATCTTTGCTTCATTTTCTTCTGCCTCGTTCGTGTTATGTCCCTTCTTCCATTGTGTCACTCTAATATTTGGCAATGAACACACCTACCGTGCAACTACTCATTGTGCAGTTTCTTCGACCTTCTGTCATATCCTGCCTCGTAACTAAACAGTCACCTCACCACCATCTTCCCAGTTATCGTCAGTTTTCTTAGTATAATTTGGCAAACCAAGCCTTTCCCCGATAGACAACAAGCAAAGTTACAGTCTGCGTATTTTAAACCTTACGGTTACAGACAGCGGATTCAAATAAGAAGAAGTGATCTTGAATTATGTATATTTTATTTTATCGTGACGCAACAGCCCCAGTGGGCCAAGGCCTCCCATTGTCGAAGCTTCACGATCACACTCAGACATACCACAGTCTGTAGGACTCCTCTGGACGAGTGATCAGCCCGTCTCAGAGACCTCTACCTGACAACACACAACACTCACGACAGACATCCATGCCCCCGGTGAGTTTCGAACCCACAATATCAGAAAGCGAGCAGCCGCGGACCCACGCCTTAGACCGCGCGGCCACTGGGAACGGCTGGATTATGTGTTAAACACTGAAATTTTAATAAACAGTTGACACCCTCTTGGAGTCGACGTGACATGCACGTCGCTGTTAATCGCATTTCGTGAAGAGCTGCTCACCAACCGCAAGATCTTCACCAAAACTCAATGCACGGTACTGTACCCTTCGTTGGAAGCTGATGGTTCCTCATCTTGTCAAGGAATTTCTATCTCTTTAACGAGAGATCCTGTAAGTATTATGAGTCAGTTCAATGCCCTCAGATAATTTCGGGTCCATCTTAATCCAATATCCGCTGCTGTCTGAAGTCTCCAGACTTTATCAATTAGCTCGAGAAGCTGTAATTAATCTCACGCTTTCAGACTGTTGTGTCCCTGTCTTTAGCTAGCGGAATGTGTAAAGCTTTCCATTTTACTTTCCTGCCAAATAATTTTGCCTCATTAGGTGGCCACCCTGCACGTTCTATATTTAAAATTCTGAAAGATTTCAGCGATTTTTTTACAAAATTTCATAACAGCCTTATGCTAGTCTGACGGCCCCAACGCCCTACTTTGTGATTTCTACAATCAGATATCACAAAATGAAGGAAGTGTGCACTTATTAAGTGCGGTGATTAGCGTTCGAGCGATTTGGGGGGGGGGGGCGTAGTATTGTTGGAAAATTTAAAATGACCATATGAGGATTTGATTTAATTTTCGGTTCGATGGCGACAACTGACGAAGCAGTTTAGCTAACAATGTGACACTTGATATGGCATCAGATCACAGCACAGTACCACCCACGAGCAGCACAGTCCGCAGTGGATCAAACGACTGTGAATCGCTTCAAATATTAACCAACAAATGCACCTGTATAACTTTCACTTAAAACACTTTGAAACACATAAAACTACTCCGACATGTTTCGATCTTTTCAGATCATCATCAGGGAGTTTCGTCGTTCCTTGCTAAAGTTATTACATATTCACGATTTGGTTCGTTTTTGTAAACAAGGTGTTGT
>Ga0123355_10005921_pt1 | contig 18011 bp, 14 predicted proteins | sample TergutEmb28metaG_3_FD_89872 | JGI IMG/M metagenome (GOLD analysis project Ga0123355, IMG submission 89872) | Embiratermes neotenicus P1 segment gut microbial communities from Petit-Saut dam, French Guiana - Emb289 P1 | ecosystem: Host-associated > Arthropoda: Insects > Digestive system > Gut ... | reverse complement strand
TTTTTTCCTCTTCAAAATGCAGTTTGTTTCATAATTCTAACTTATTTGGTTCCTGTTTTATTCACATTTTATATACAGTGTGTGCTAAAATTTAAAAAAATAATTCCGGCGCCAAAAGGTTAAGGGTGAAACAGGAGTGGGGCCACTTAAAAAAAAACCAAAAAGCTCATGAATATATTGGCAGAAAGCTAGTTTGAGATATTTATTCTGCACTCCAGGTTTTTTTTTTTAACACACCAGGTTGATGTAATGAGTCCATCCCACTGCCAATGAAGTAAGAACTTAATAAAATTATATTTAAGGAGTGGTGTTGCATAAGAGCCTGCAACCATATCCACACAGGAAGTTTCATGCAACGCACCTTGCTTATATGCATATTCAGCAACTCTTGCAGCAATTTTAAGGGAGCATTTCTGGATGGTGTTGAGTGGTGGATAGAGGCTTCCTTTCTCCAAATCTTCTTCAGATACCAGGTCAGCCAAGGCCTACAATATGAAGACAGTATTATTTACACTGAATTCTTCTTAAAAGTCCTATTTTTATGACATCCAAGCTCATGCATAAATAATAGAAAACCCTGACTTATCCCAGTGGTTGTGAGATTTACAGCACACATAATCTGAGGCTAGTGAAATACTGGAATTGCACATTCATGGACATTTTTCATGTTTTCTGTGTTCTCTTTAAATTGAGGTCTTATAAAGGTTCAGTCCTCCAACCTGAGGAGTCCTAATGGATCAGAAAAAAGCCTGGATCTTAATGGGCTCCACTAAATACAAACTCTTTCCTTCCTTACACCTGGTGATGGAAACGGATCCAGTTTCTGAAATATCGTGTTTGAAAATAACTTAAGGTGGTGGACAGTGTCCAAAATAATAGCCATACATCTGGTAACACAACTCTGTAAAATCATACATTCAGAAATTTGATTGTCTTGTAAATTATAGCATGGGATTTGGAGTTAATAGCATAATGTAGGTAAAACCGTTACTCACAATTGGTGCAGTTTGAAAATACGTTGACTGCACCTCAAGTGCTAAAATGAATACCTCTTATTGTTTACGATCACCTACCTGGGCTGCAACTAGAAAAATCTGATCACTGATGTGACGGATGGCAGTACAGATTACACCTAATGCAACACCAGGGAAGATATAAGAGTTGTTTCCCTGTCCTGGGTAGAAGGTTTGGCCTTTGTATGTAACAGGAAGGAATGGAGACCCACTTGCAAATACACACCGGCCCTGCACAAAATAAAGTTACTGTATGTAAATGTATGTGTAGGAAAATATGTGCACACACATGTCACCCAGTGACAGCAATGACAACCATTAGAAGGATGACGAGACAACAACAATTAGTATGCAAGAATATATGAAATTCTATGCCTTTCACATGTCATAGTCCTGTTTTAAAATGTTATATCCACCGTTAAGGTCATGTCACATCTACAATGTTCTACCAACATGAATCTTTACTTGAATGACCTGAGATACCACAATTTATAACACAGATTCTTATGTAATTAAATTTCAGGCTATTTCCCATATTATTGTACATTCTCCACCAAAAATTGGATGTGAATTTTTTAGCTTTTACAAACTTTTTCCAGTACCTGAAGTAAATGTATTTTTCATATCTGATAGAAAGAGTCCCACGTTTTTGTTGTGCAGAGAGAACAATGAAATACATGAATAATTCAGAAAAGCAGGTAAAAAATTATATAAATGGTACATAATGGATTCCAACTAAGTCTGTAAAGTAGTGCTTTAGTTATTAACTGCAAAAGCTGATGCTGATATTACAAAACATAGTAGTACTTTACTTTATGTAGTCCCTTATATGTTCTCTCTCTCTCTCTCTATTTTTTACATCTGCTATATCAATGGTTTTACTGCTGGTCACAGAGGACTGCACCTCTGAACTTGTCAGTCATGAGGATGTGTCTGTCCTGCTAAGAGGACAAGTTTTTCTGAAGCTAGGGAGTAAATCTGCTTTTTGCACTTAATGACAATACAGCGACAGGCAGATATATTTCACGTATTACATCAAAAAGGTTAATAGGGACTCCTAATGTAAAATATCATCAGTGTATATTCACAGCAAGTATACCAATGTGTAGATGAGGAATACAGTGTGGAACAAGTCATACAAGATTTATGCACACCTCAAATTCCTGAAACAAAACAGTTTCTCAATATTTATTTCATGAAATAGTATCACATCACACAATGCTGCCATAGTTGAATAGAATTGCCAGGGTGTGGTAAATAGACCTATCAATACAAATTATGAGCTACAGTCTTCAGCCCTGTGTTCATACTGCAAACGATTGGTCTCGTTATGGCATGAGTCTTAATTTAGCAAGAATAATAAAAAGATGGTAAGCATAACTTACATCTGTATTTGTATAGGCTGATTCTGCTGTGCATTCAGCCTTCATGGTTGGATTGCTTAGGGCAAATACAATGGGGCGCTTGTTGAAGGATGCCATATCACGTAAGATCTCAGGGGTGAACACTCCTCCCACAGCAGCAGCACCTGTTAATGGATTACTTGCAACCAACTGCACGAATGAGGGAGATAAACTCTTGTTCCAGCTGATGATGCATTTTTTGAGCTTAATGTTTCATATAGTTTTATGTTCATTATATTGTTGTAGCATTTGTCTGTGTACACAAACATCTATTGTAGCATTTGATCCACTTCCTACATATACTATACAGAACATAATACAGAGAGAAGATACATAATGGATTGAATGCTACTCTAGATGTTTGTATATGCAAAATGCTGCAACAATATTATGAACATGGAATTTATAACCACCCTCTATGATTTCATTTTTAATATATACCATCAACTGGAAAAATCAGTATATGTATGTAACACTTTTATAATGTGTTTATACATGAACCACCCTGAAAATAGAGTTTTGCTGCTGAATGCTGTAATATACCAGCAAGTTTTAAATTGGAGGTATGAACTCCTGAGGGTGGCACAGATGTGCCAAAACATGTAGTAGCAGTGAAAGGCCATGCTTTTGAATGGGTTCATAACTTGTGCATTAAGCTGGTTTTATAAAAGAATATTAAACAAAATGCATGGAATAATTTCAAAACTGATACATTCATAGTCACTGTCTTTACTGTTGTTGCTGTGGATTTCCTTCAAACAAAACTTACTGTTTTAGAACTTTGTATATTGGTGGAGAAGGGCAGTATTTAATGTTACTCGTAATTTGCCGATTATTAAACAGCATATGTTGCACTCAGTTGTATGTCAGAGGGAAAGAAAGTGAGAAAAAGAAACATCATCTGCACTCTGTATTTTCACCGTGTTTGTCATATGACTGGTGTAGCTTTCTGAGGTGCCAGGTGGTACAGTGATTTTATATAATGAAATGGGAATGCGAGGTTTGATTTTCCATGTCAGTGACTACGAAAATCACTGTCTTTTGGAATGTGATACCATGCAGTCTGTTAGATGTGTAGATAAATATATTACTGTAATAATGAGGGAGCAAGTTCCTCTGAAATGTCACTACACATATATCAGAGTATATGATATATCACAGTATATGACATCACATCCCAAAGGAAAAAAATGGTGGATAAATTGGGAAGATGATGAAGCATATACTTGTGGCCTATTTTGAGAGATTTTTGCATCAGTTACTTGAAGGAACTGAGGAAATCTGTGAAACCCTTATTGGGAGTAGCCAGTCTCTGGGCCTTAAGATTGGCATCTGGGGCCTTAAAATACGTAGCAGGAATGGTAACCACCATGCTGCGACGTTCAGTACATCACCTCCTTCCAAGTCAAATAGAGTAGCAGGATAGTACTTCTGCAAAAGTTTCAATGCTTTGTGGTGAGTAAGTTGTGAGCTTGGTGATAAGCCATGTCGGTACTGAGTACAAAACCAACAACATTTTGGAGAAGGACTCTGTCACCATCATCATGGTTGGTGTAGGGTGACCCAAATGTTCCTGAAATGCTGGTTTTCTGCTCAACACTGACAGAGCTGATCACCTAGGACAGATGATTCTTGCAAGCTTACCACTTTTGTCTGATGATCTCTCACACAGGAATATCATCTGTTAAAAAACAAAAAACTAATAATTACAGTGACTAGCTTGATATATTTAATAACTCACCAATAAGAACAGACGGTTTCACTTCTTTGACTACTTCTTCAAGGTTCTTGATAGGAGCATGGTTCTTGGCATACAGCACCTTATGGCCTGTCACTCCACCTTCTGGTCGATCTTTAACAATAAGCCCCTTTGAGTCTACCATCCATATCTTGTCTCTAGCATCTTCTACAGATGTACCCTCTTCCTGCATAGCCATCACACACAGTTGAGCAATACCTAAGGATGCCTGTGTGCAGAATAAATCAAATGCTGAAGTAAGAAACACAAAAAACTGAAATGGCTAATTCTGAAATGTTTTCCTTATATTTATACTACATCCATTCCACATTATTTCCTTTTTTAAATCATGCAGTCATTAATGACTACACTGCTCTTCACTTTGAATCTCTTCTGTTCTTTCTTCTTTGCCCTCACTGTGCCCTGCCTTTTACAGAATATATTTACATTTTAAATTGTGTGACAATTTCTACCAGCATTTACTGTTGGAAAAACTTTAATGGTGTGTTGAATTAACCAGCTACAAGCAATGTTCCTCACAACGTTTTAAAGGTTCTATTGCAGAAAATAATTAAACAAATAAATATGGGAATCATTTAGTCACTGGAAGATGAATACGTTCATATTCCTCATACTGACAGCCACCTAAACAACTGAAGCACTGACTTTATGGTGCTTTGGTCCTGACGAAAATGTAAGCTTGCTTTCCCATTGAATACACCATGTCCAACCTATCTCATTATCCTTCACTTAATCATCTTAGTGGTATTAGGCATGACTGGAATAATCATACTCTGAATTATGTAATTTTCTCTGTTTCTCTCAGATAAAAAGATTCTGCACTACTCCTTGTTCTTGGGCATCTATACTGCATGTATTTTACATGTCATACTAAGTCTGAGAAAGAGTCTGACACCCATATAACAAAATCAAAGCTTGTATTATTTAAACCAGCATTAATGTGTGTTCATTCTCAGTGGTTTGAATCTTGAATAACTGCTCATAAATGGAGTGAACCAGCTTGACTGAGGCTTTCAGTTAGTGAAATTATTTGTAACTTGGAGAAAGTTCTATCGTATTTTAAACTAAAGAAGTTATACATTAAAAACAGTATCCTTGTAACTAGAATTTAAATCTAGGCTGTCATTTGAACAAGGTGTAACATGTATCTGAGATATCAGCATTTATGCAAATTAGAATAGTTCATTTGCTCTTTCTCATATGTTGTCTGAACATCCTTACCTCTCCAGCACCTTGGAATAGGATAATATTGTCTGAAAGACGAGCATTGGTAATGCGGAGAGAAGCTAACAGACCAGCCACAGCAACGGACGCTGTTCCTTGAATATCATCATTGAATGTGCAGTACTTTTCACGGTACTTATCCAGGAAACGGAATGCATTATGATTTCCAAAATCTTCAAACTGGAAAAATTAAAAGAATCATAAACTGAAACTTCCATACTGTAGACTGCGTACAGTCTACTGAACACATATTTCATGTTGATAAATTCCATCTTATGACATGTGCTGACCTGAATTAGAGTGTTTTGGCCATATCTCTTTACAACAGCCTGCATGAACTCATCAATGAAGTCGTCATAGTCAGCTCCTGTAATTCTCTTTTGCCTTAGGCCTATATAAAGTGGATCATCCAACAGTGTCTGTAACAATAAGCACAAACTAGTAACAGTAATGAACCCTATTCGTCAATGAAATGCATGACTGAACTTTCCTATTCATTGCCCTGTACTGTCATACAGTTGTATGTTAATTTGTGTATAAAGATTTCTTCCACTCAGATTGAAGTAACATCAAAGAACACACAAATTATGTTAATACTGCAAGAGAAGTTCTTGCCACCTCACAGAACACTGCAACATGTTTGTTAAGTAAGCGTAATGTTTTTCCTATACATGTCTAACCCTGCTGAACACATGGACTCCATTAAGAGTAAGATGACACAAAGTTTCTAACTGGGTAGCTTAATTCACCACACCTATAACCAACACCATGGTTGCAGGATCCTTACAGAGAAGTTAGCTGATAACCACTTGGCTTCCCTTTTTGGTTCCTGTAAGTTCAATATCATATTCACAACAGTCCACCACTGGACTGTGTTTTGTACTTTCATGCTGTAGTTCTTTATGAATCATTTTAATGTAATTTTCCCACCTATGCCATAAGTTTCCCAAGATATATCTTTTCTTGAAAATTTTAGTATAAAACTTTGTATATAGGTCTTACCTCTCCATCTGAGCTGCTTGCCCTGTCCAGCTCATCCTTCTTGAGTTGATCACTCTCACAACATAATTCAGAGTGAAGATAAAATTGTTCCAGTGCATACCATGAAGGCAAATGGGGGAGTGGAAGCATATTTCTGCTCAACCTTTAACCTTGGTGCTACACAGACTTGAAAGGTTAACTTCATTCCCCAGGTGCTTGACTTCCATGGAAAGTGTCCCCGTGACTTACTGAATAGGTAGCTGGATGTCCCCAGAGCCAGGCTGGATGCTTTAGAGGAGAGAAAAACGTTGAGCCTGCCAGGTATTGAACCATGATTCCTTGGTTGTTCAGCCTGTACCCTAGTCACTGTACTGGCTACACTACCCTAGCTGCCAATAATTATTAGTGAAAAATACAAATATGAAGCCCATCATCATGAAATTTTCTCTGTCCCCATCTTACTTCCTATTTTTTGGATTCAAATATTCTTGTAAGCACTTACTTTCACAAGTGCATAAATTCCACTACAGTATAATAAATTTAAACCCAGATTTACATATTTATTTGCAGTACAAGTTTATACTAGTCTACAACCGAAACCTCTCTTCACTCTTGTCCGCTGATTTATTATAAGCTTATGTTAATAAAAAAACATATAACTTACGAGGATAAAATAAGTTTTGGAACACCAACGAAGGAAGTCTTTGCAGGCCAACTTGTCACAGCACTGCTCACCTGTGTATTTGTGCCCACATCAAGAGTGATGGGCAAGCACTGGTGTGGCTTGATACCTGCAAGGGCTGTGTACAACGCCAACTTCCCCACTGGAATGCCCATGCCATATGCACCCAAATCTCCTAGTCCCAGAATTCTCTCTCCATCGGTCACAACAATGGCACGGACATCAGATTCAGGCCTGTAAGTGACAAAGTTTTAAAAATTTATCACTTTGACATACGTCAAAGTGACTGCAGCTAACAAAATATCTCCAGATCATATAGGCAGAAAATAAAATTTATGTATATACATGGTATGTATGTCTATGAGGATCCACATCATATATGCAGTTCACAGTTCCAACTTGTCATGCTCTGTGTCTCAGAAACTAATAATGGTAATTGGAATATTCTTCATTTTGGGAAGAAAAACTCAGAAAAGTTGTTAACAATGCTGTTACATGTGTGGAAAAAGTCCAAACTGGCACCACTGCTAGGATATGGGAAATTCCACTTGTAAGAGACCCATCAGTCACAGAACACCCAGCTTTATCACTTTCCAAATCATTTCTCATTGTGTCATTTTTTGTAGCCATATCTATTTTACACACTACACATTTTTAACCATTGGTAGTAACTTGATGTGCTACACTGTTTAAGGTTTCCATATGACTCATTCTCATTATTTAACTTGCATGATAAACGGGCACTGTTTATTACTGTCACATACTTTATGTAATCAGAATTATAATAGCAGTACCTGAGTATTTATTTTAAGTTTAACCTATGACATTTATGTATCATGTATAGGAAAACAATGTTATGCATGATGGTTCATGGTTAACACATTTCTGATTCTGTGACTATGATTACAACTGTGCAGCCCATTATGTGAGTTACAGGCTAGAAAGACATGTTTTAGCCTTTTTACCTGCATATTACATTACTGTTCCTTGAAACTGACAAAGCAAACTGGTATACAAATTTACTATGGTGTATAGTCTATAGGTAAATAGTAAGCTGCAGAAGTTACTAGCACTGAACATGATAGTAGGATGATTATATGAATACATACAGAAGCAGAAAGAATTTGGAAGGATACATTTGTGATCTATTCAAGGTCTTGTCTTGGAATCTGCTGACTGGGAAAAATCCACAAAATACCCCAGTCAAGTTAGCCATTACTCTGGCTGAAATATGAACCAGGTCAAATACAAGTGAGATGTGTTGAGAGTTTCAGCTCACATGCTCATTCCATAAGTGGTTAGACAACAGAGCTACACACAAAAAAAAAGTCATTGACATGTCTATTTGCTGTGTAATTATAATAAAAGTTACAAGTACATGACTGAAGAGGCATGGTAATGAGATTTTGCTTTTGTGTAGTAATAATTTATATGAGTGTATGGAGATTACATTCTGAACTACTATGTTATAATAATTATAATTACGTGAGTAACAGACATGTTTATGATATTGTATTTTTGTGTAGCAATTAGGTCACCGCTCATACCATGTTCAATGAAAGAAGAGTATGCCCACTGCATTTTGCTTAATGTTACAAGCTATCAGAGGGAGAGATATTTACTAACAAACATGTATGGTAAGAAGTTTGTACGCACTACAAACAAATCAATAGATGTTACACATGAAGTTGTTACACATCTTATGAAGGCATATAAGGGGAATGGAGGTACAGCTCCACTCCTTCTTAACTTTCGTACCAGATGGAGGGGGGTGGTTAGACTCAAACCCCGGTCACTTCACTGCCAGATTAATTAAGCTTACATGACTAAAGTGTATTTTGCAAGAACCCAAAATTTTCTTTATTTCGTTGCACCTCTTGCTCTTCATATATTTCATAGCACTTTCTTAAAAGCAGCAGTTATGTAGCACTAGGAGAAGCTGATATTGTGCTGAGGTGTGGAAGATACATCTCTTATGGGCTCGTCTGGTTTCTCCATACAAAATCTGTAGCTGTGTTGTAACTGGTGCCTATGTCACATGTCATACTCCTGGCTCTAACCATTCATTAGTTATGAACATTGCCCTCAAACCAGAAAAAGATAAATACATTTTGCAGTTGCAATCTTACCTTAAAAACTTCCTTAATAAAGAAAAAATCAATTCTGAAAATAAATTATGACACATCATTTCAAGACCTTTCATTCAGCAAGTCTGGTGTTGCTGCTGGTGTTTTTATTACATGGTAATAACAAGTAGGAATGTGAAGGCATGGAATTCACACAAGTCCATCGTGTACTTAAAATGTGTTTGGTGTTTGTAATGCATAGATAATCAGAGGCCTATATTTTTACATGGTATAGTAATACTGTGCAGACCAGTATATGATGCAAAGTAATATTGCACAGATACAATCCTGATCACCCCCAAAAAATATCTTTTACATGCTACATATTTTGACAAATTTGCACACTGAATTCTCTGGCTGCTTTCACTATTAAGTGTGCCCAATATATTGTTCTTATGATCATACACATGGATAAATTGCTGGTATGACATCGTTACAGTCGTATACAGTAAATGTGTGCACTAACAGAAAGACATAAATTAGAATTTTGTAAAACTGTATTCAAAGTATCATTTCAACTGCACAGTTCATTAGGTTGGACAGAGGTGCAGTTAGCTAGTAGTTCTTATGCTGTGAGATTTGAGGTTCACATGGCAGTAACTATGAAGATTTGTGTATTTTTAGATGTAACACCAAGTAGTGTGATAGTGATTTACCAGCTTGTTGATAAATAGCTACCAGGCAGTACCATTCTGGTTTCTACAGTCAATATAAATATGATTGTACCTCCTTACCAGTTTCTAAGTACATCGTAGACATGTCCACGGTCATGAATGGTTATGAAGAGCCCTCTTGGTCTCCGATAGATGAGTCCATACTTCTGACAGGCCAAACCAACAGTAGGAGTATACACAAGAGGCATTAGCTGTTCCACATTTTCTGATAAAAAGCGGTAAAATAAACGTTCATTGCGGTCCTGAAAGAATAACCATAAGTGTATTAATGAAACTTTGTGAGCTGGGGTCTGCAACATGAGGCCAACAGAATCAGTTGGACTTTTCCACAGATCTTCACTATGCCTTATGGTGAAGTCAGTCTCTTGCAAATTTGTGGAAAACAAAGCTATCGTCATCATTCAAACCCTTACTTAATACTAGTTATTTACCATAAGTTTATTCAATGGATACCAGAAGTTTCTCCTCTATGGTAAAGCAGCCATGGCATGAACCCAATCCTCCTCTTCCACCTACTGCTGAGATTAAGAAGGAATGTTGTTGAAGCTTTAGTTCATAGGCCTTCATTAAGCACAGGGACAACTGTACTTGGCTTGTGCGTCTTAATATATTTACAATAATTTTATGAAGTTTACAACTTTTATTTTTTATATGGCTTTCTGTCAGCTGTCTGATGCTTGTAGAAGAAGGAATGTTGCTGGAGCTTTAGTCCATGGGCCTTGCTTAAGCACAGGGACAACTGTACTTGGCTTGTGCATCTTAATATATTTACAACAAGTTTAGGAAGTTTACAACATTTTTTATATGGGTTTCTGTCAGCTGTCTGATGCTTGTATAAGAACTGCCGCAGCAAACAAATATAAAGTGTACTTAGAAACTGTGTTTTTAATTCTTCAAGAACTTTGAATTTTTGTTGAACCTTCAATGACAAAGGAAAGGTATGTCACACACGGCTAAGGAATAAAGTTTTCTGTCATAACATTGCAGCTACATCAAATGATTCCAAGTAAAGAACTGCATTATCCATGTCTCATTATGGGCTTGTTCTACATTCTTGAGCACCAAACATTATGATGGGGCTTAACCCCCAACTATGCATCACCACTGACACTGCTGTGATCTATATGGATCCTACACGTACCTGCAGGCCCATAAGGTAGATGTATTTGTTGAGGTCCTCCTGGTATCTTTCAACATTAAGGCGGCATAACTCCAGCTGCTCTTCTTGAGTCTTAAACCGTGGAGGAATCAACCCATGAATTCCCAGCAATTGTCGTTCCTCAAGTGTAAATGCCATTCCCTAGGAACAATAGCAGTTTATTTTGAGTATCATGATACACAAGGAATGTATTATGGTTTAGCATAGGTGACAAAAGACAGGATACCTGACAGGAATACTGGACTACTGTAATAGAATGAGAATCATAGGAGCAGGCTAAATTGCAGTGTATGCAAAATTCAAGTCATACTGTTGGAGACAATGTGCATAATAACTTCCAGAAACAACAGAAAAGGGAATTAATAATTAATTAATAAGCTTATAATGGAGAGAAAAGAATGAAGAAAATAGAGGTCTGCACAGAGGCATGTTGGAATATAAGAATCATTTATAACCAAATGCCGACTTGCTAAAATATAGGAATGGTAATCTACTAGCAGATTGGCAGTTTTTTTTATATAGGTGGAAAAGTAATTTTACTCAGCTATCAAATACACATGGGGGTATTGATGTTAGGCAGACTGAAATTCATGTGGCTTAGCCACTGATATAACAAGCCTTGTCTTGAGACTTAAGTTCTCATGGTGGTGACTGAAGAATAGTGCCTTCTCAGATGTCACAGCATCTAATCTGGTAGAAATTTGTCTAACATTTTGGAGGAATTATGAAGCATCATATTCCTCTGAAATATATGTAAACTTCTATCAGATGACATGGTGTTACATCCCAGCAAACACATTTTTGAACTTATTCTGAGTAATCCTGTTGCATATATTGTTCATACAAAATAAGATCAAAATGTATCAGCTGTTGTGTTTGCCTGACATGTTTTATTTTTATTTTGCATATTTTTGAAGTCAGAATTTCTAATGAATATCTGAAAGGTACCAATGAAATTATGGCAGGACTGACCCATACTGGAAGTAAAACATTAAGTTTTGTCATCCATATTCCATATATGAATGAATGATACAGCATTTGTAGAAATCTGTTATGGACACACATGTGTTTGTACAAACAGTGATGTAAGAATGATAATAGTTAATTATCATGAAATAGCAGACATATGAACTTCATACAGAATTTTATCCAATATTCTAATGGCAAGGCTAACTCTGTAAGCATACAAAATAATTGGGGACCATTATTGTGAAGTCTGGTTTAAAAGATCAGCTACTGATAAGATATTCTGTAATCATTAAATGCATACTTAAGAATGGTGGGGGTAAAACTGGACAATATGTCAGTAAAAGAGAAGTGCTGTACAACATTCTCAGCTACTGTGGTACATCCATGAGAGTAGGTAGGTTAATTCAAATGCATTTCAGTTATTACTATAGGTAAGTCCATGTGAGTATGAATTTTTTGCACATTTCCCGCACAGAATGGTTTAAAACAAGATCATGATTTATCATATCAGCTGTCCAATTTAGCTTTAGATTGCAGCATTAGGAAAAAAAATGGGAGGAACTGGAATTGAATGGAAGAGAGCAGACATTTTTTGACCAGCTGAACAACTGCCATGTTTAAATGAAAGACCGTGTACTATAGAGTTAGATACAGTAATGTATTTTGGCATATAGATTCTTGGACTCCTGTAACACTGAAATCCAATGTTCAGATTCCATTCAAGACATGGGTTTATGTTAGCAGTTTTCTGTGATGTGTTGATATGTGCAGGTAGAGGTCTTGTGAAAGGCCATCCACCCCTTTAAGGAGTCGCATCAAATGTCTAAAAGCATTCGGAACTAATTCTGAATCAAAATAGGTCAGAAATGGATGCTGAAAAGAAGATAACTCCTAAAGCTAGGGTATGCCATATTGTAAAGTGCATGAATGAATTCATGCATTTCAGAATGTAACATTTATTCTCGTGCATGTCTCAGCGCCTTTATATTCATTTAATTTTGGATGCTGATAGTAGTTTATGTTAGATTAATTTAGACTGCAATCAGGTGCAACACAGAACATGTGCCTTAACTCTGTATACATATAATACAGCACCTGTTAAGTATCCTTTCACCCTCTTCAGAATATTGTGGCAGCGTGTAGCGCATTTCCGTTAAGACTATTGCTCCCATTCTTTATAAAATTAATCGTAAGTTAATACTCACTTTGGAGTTCATTTATGAATCCACATGGGGCAGGAATTTTGTTGTTTGCTTAATGCTCATTTATCTCGGTAAGCAAACAATCTATCATGAAGGCATACGTACGTATATATAGTGTAATTGTGAACTACATACAATAAATGTAAGAAACGTGTTTTAATCTCAATATGGAAAGCTGGCACATTTCCAATATTGGTACAATTCCGACCGAATGACGGCTTAATGAATCGTCTCGCTCCGTGATGTTGGTAGGCATGATACGGTTGTGCTGCTGTGATGTGGATGGCTTGTAAAATTGCCTTAGTTTTTTTAAATTTATATAGCAGGTTGTGTCCCAGAGCTACAATTTGTTTCTTGTGGGAAGGTAAGTATTTCTGCTTAGCTATCTGACCTATTACAAAACTAATTTTTGTTTACTGACAGGTTACATTTAGATTTTGTCCACGCTTTCCGACGTCACTACGTAGAAGGTTTGTGCAACAGTTACTGACAACTTGTGACATAGTTTGATACGAATTTACTTCCTCTACCACACCTTAAGTACATTTTCGACCAGTACAATTTCGAACGGAGACTATGCTTTACAACATTCATCTCGACACTAATAATTGGCATCAAGTTAATTTAGCAGAGGTGAATGAACTTAACCCATGAACACCGCAAATAAGACTGCAGGGAATTTGAGGGGTATGAGCCTTTGTAAGCAGGCATAATTGCGTTTGCTTCCGAAAGCCCGGGCGTTATGCACGAGTCATAGCTGAAAGGCTTTGTACGGGAGAAGTGGCTCACTATTTAAAGACCATTACGAGAGAATTCCAATTTTTTAGTAAACTCCACATTGTGTACAATATGGATGAATTTGGATTTCCATTTGACACACATCGGAAGCTAGAAAGGAAAACGTGAGGTTGTTTCGTTAACAAACTCGCGAAGGGGAGAAAATATTACCATCGTAGCATGCTGCAGTCCATCGGGAATTAATATTCATCGGATGACAATTTTCAAGATAGTGAGGAAACACCAAGAATTTTAATATGGGTTGGTTGTCTCCTGTTTCTGCGGCGGATATGCATGATTTCGGGCTATGTTCTTGAAGTTCTCGTTTTGTTATGACTTCAGCGCAACAAACGTAATGGTATTTCGCTGCGGTGGATGTGCTTCTACAGATTTAGAATGTACTGGGACTTTCCCTGAAGATGTCGTTCAAAAGAGAAGTTTCTCCCGAATCACTATGATTCTTCTTCCCCTACACCATTACCTTTCCTGCCATTGTCGCTACTACCTTGACAGCATCGCCATAATATTTACTTCTTAACGACAAAAAAGTCAGCATCAAACAGTATTTCGGCACGAGAGAGGCCAAGTTTAAAGGATATCTTACAAAAACCTGAAACAAAAACTGCACCCTCGGTCAGCCTTACTTCAGTGCAATGTCTAAGAGGAAATACTAAGGATAAAATAAATAAAAAAGACCAGACGATCACACCTACGGTAGAGTACAAGGGCCGAAGAGGTATTCACTGTTGCCATAAAATCGCCAGGAAAGGATAACAAGTGTGGTTTTTGCTGCTTAAACTGATGTAGTTGGATCTCTGAAAACGTGACTTGATTTGTTGCCAGAAATGCAGTGCCCGGTACAACGATATATGCGTTGCAGAGTAGGGGTGAGGACTTCATTTGTGTTACGTGTCAGTGATCAGAATTGTTCCAGCAAGTAACCATAACCGTACCTACTGAGGTACATTTAGGTCAGTTTTAGAGAATGTGATGTTTGTTCCATACACACACTAGTAAATATTTTGTGATATTAATTTTACATATTCATCAAGGTATATAGGCCTAGAACATGAGTTCTATACACAACCCGTCATGGCAGCCTAACGAGAAAGAAAAGCACTAAGAAATTAAATGAGACAAGTAGCGTCCTATGTTTGGGGCGTATTTATTTACTTCGTTTATTAGATACCAGCATAACAGCGTCTTAATGTTGACCGCATGTTTATCATATTTCTGAAAACGTTGGCAGTTGCTACGAATACATAACTGAGCCGTCTAATGTCAAGAATTCTAAATACGCTGAAACGTCGCAGACATGTGGCATATTAGTATCGCAGGAACGTCACCACCACAAGCTCGTCTCGTGTGCCGACATTTGCCAGGAAACTTTGCCTATTAGAGGGCCCCACACGTTGAAGCTGGCAGGAGTGGTCCATTTAATCCTATCAATTGATCTTGGTAGTGATAATCCGAAAAATGTTTCATCATGTCGTGGGAACAACAGGCGGGATCCACATGCACACAACACCTGCTCGTAGATTGTCGCGTTTGTCCTTCGCTGACTGAAGCAGTTCGTCCGTTACCATATATCGCTAACAAAGCGTTGATGACCAGTGTTTGTATAAAAGGTCTGGGTTGGTTGTAGGGGTAGAGATGACATATACGAGGGTCGGTCAGAAAAAAAAAAGTTTACGCAACATATATTTCAGATCCAGTAGGAACACTTCAGAATTTACTGATTTTTCATACTTTTCCATACAGTTCCGAGCACAATTGATGCATTTATCACACTGTGGTGCAAGTTTATCTATTCCCTGTTGATAGGAATCCGTAACACAACTTTTCCCACCTCGTGACTGTCTTTAATTAGTGATCGCCAAGGTTTTGCTTCAGCGCCAGAAACACGTACCGCAATCATCGCTCGACGATGAATTTCCCTGCTATCTGTAACGACGAAACTGTGCGCTATGTAAATTTATTTTCTGACCAACCCTAGTATAAGGCAGAAGACTAAAGATACGGAAACACCAGCTCTGATTTGTCGTAGTAGTTGTGTTGACAGAGCATTGACTCATAGGCGTAAATGGAAAATTGGGATTACGGAAGGAGTTCCAACGAGCTTGTCAGGAATCATACACTTCGATCTACTGTGCTTTATTACGGGAATATATGTGACGTAAACCACGAAATCGTGAATGCACGGTGCAATTTCCTATTCGAAGAAGTATCAGTAACCTATTTCCCACGGGCGATTTCTTCACTCTATGAGGCAAGAAGTGTTTGATTTTGCGGAAGTTGACCTTGTATACTAGGCTCAACTGCTTTAAAACTTTCATTACTCATATTTCCTTCCATGCAGGGTTCCATCATCTAAGTCATATTCAAACTAAACCAGGAAATTTAATGATCCGTATTTACTGCATGCCTTCAGGCAACAGATCTGGTGCGGCGTTTCGTTTCTGTGTGCCTCAAACAAATACCATCTCCGTGTCATGAGATTACAAGCAGTGCTGGAATCAGAAATCCAAAGAATGCCTTTGAGGGGTAGACAGTTTCTAGCAGGTGTTGATTTTCACAACTTCTTAAATACTTGACTCGATTGAATTTAACTAAGACCAACTCCTCCTAACTCCTGCAAGTTTTCGTCTGACCAGCCTCCATGGTTCATTCTCGCCATCACGAAAGCTCGTTACTGGATTTAATGATCCAGTTAACCCTGTTGATATTTTATAGTACATTTCTCAAAGACTGGTTTCAAAATGATCCACTTAAGCGCAAATTTACAAGTGGCCTCTTCCCACGAGGTTTTCCAATTAATATGTACGTACCTTATAAGTGTTCAGTTCATTTCATTTTCTTTATTTAACCAGGTAATTCCAAGCGGTGGTGAAGGGTACAAATGTGCCTAAATTTTCTACAAATATCGAACAGATTCTTTCGCGTGCCCGTGGAAATTTGAAGAGCAAAATACGGTCTTGGAGCCTTCCATAATTAGTAATTACTGTATTATTATCATTAATGCCTATTATAATTATTGTATAATTAATGCACATTATAATATTTCTAATGAATTCCTCCCCGAGGAATGCGATCAGCAGGAAGAAAATGTGGAAGTTACTGGGGCTGCTACTACTTCCTGTTTGAAAAGAAGTGTAAAACGTTTTGTCCAATGTCACGTATTCGCCCATTCACCGCCAGGCCGGCGCCCCAATAATAAATATCCAGTCAACGCTTCGCACGGTTCCTGATTTGTGTAAAAATGTTTCACTCGCAGTATCATTTGATTGCAAAAGTAATTCGTATACAATTTGTACGCAGTAATATATGTAATATATATTCGATTTTCCGCACCCGTCCAGACCGGCCCTGGGTCCCAAAACACAGCCATAAATGAACTGTAAATATAGGTTTCCCACCTAGCCTCGAGACCGGCCCTGGGGCCCAAAACACAACCATAAATGAACTATAAATATAGGTATTCCACCTAACCTCCTACACAATGGGTACCGGGTCTTTGTCGGGGCGTGGCATTGACCAGCCCCCCCCCCCCTTCTAGCGCCGAGGCTAAAGAAAGAGTAGATCTAAACCTATGCTCCCCTTCTGGGCCTGTTCTGGGGGTGAACTTTACCTTATAAAGAAGCTGGTCGGGCAAAAAAATAAAAATAAAAAAAGGGACTAAGATACAAACAATATGAAAAACATTGTTGCGGCGCGCGTAAAGAATGTTCTACGCTTCAGGAATCACTGTTCTGAACATTGAAGGCATTCCCTCCTTGTCCCTTTTAAGACTAAAATTACTTTACATTTTATATATTGATTCGCATTTGAAAGAGTAGACAGCTTTACATACTTTGGTTCAACATTATCCAGTAACAATAATTTTGCAATGGAATTAACGATGAATATTTATTATGGCAAATAATGATTGCTGACGATAGTATACGATTCGCTGAGCTTTTTTTTTTTTTTTTTTTTTTTTTTTTTTTTTTTTTTTTTTTTTTTTTTTTTTTTTTTTCTTTTTTTTTTTTTTTTTTTTTTTTTT
>Ga0123355_10005920_pt1 | contig 18011 bp, 23 predicted proteins | sample TergutEmb28metaG_3_FD_89872 | JGI IMG/M metagenome (GOLD analysis project Ga0123355, IMG submission 89872) | Embiratermes neotenicus P1 segment gut microbial communities from Petit-Saut dam, French Guiana - Emb289 P1 | ecosystem: Host-associated > Arthropoda: Insects > Digestive system > Gut ... | reverse complement strand
AGGACAACTATGACACGAGTGCGAGTGTTTTTGTAGTTCAATTTAATGGCTTTATGTCACTCACAAGTGACTTTGATGTTACGTACAGATATTAACATTACAGAAACCACATATTCCTGCCAGCTTCAATATGTATTTGGTAATCAATAAGTGAGTAACAGCTGTCAAAATTTCAAACTTCTCTGGCCATTATCTCCGTAACCGTTCCACTGTGGACTTAGGTGTTTTGGGTTATATCGGTATAGTTTAGCATAAGGAACACCCTCCCGAAGTCTGGCACATTCCTCCTGGGACACCCTGTATATATATATGTGTGTGTGTAGGTGTTTGTATGTATGTATGGAGATATGTGTGTGTGCATATATATGTATGTGTATTATGTTTGTATGTGTGTTCTCATGTACGTTATGTGTTTATGCATGTTATGTATGTGTGTATATGTTTTTGTTTATGTATGTTTGTAGGTATGTGCATGTTTATATGTGTATGTATGTTATGTATTTATATACGTTTCTGCGTGTATCTGTATGCTTATGTATGTCTGTATGTATATATGAATGTATTTGTTTGTAGGTATGTATGAATATATGTATGTATGAATTTATGAATTCATGTATATTAAGTATGTGCATAAATTTGTATTTGTGTATATATGTGTGTTTACATTTATATATTTATATGTGTATGAGTTTAGGTATGTATTTATGCAAGTATTCATGTGTATGTTTAGGTATGTACGTATTTGTGTTTTTATGTATTTACATATGTAAATGTTCATGTATGCATGGTGTCACAGGAGGAATGTGCCAGATTTCGGGATAGAGTTCCTTATGTTAAATTATACCGTTATAACCCAAAATACCTATATCGAAGTTTGAACGTTTACGGAGATAATGGCTAGTGAAATTTGAAACTTTGACAGCTGTAACACACTTGTTAATTACCAAATAGTACTAAAACTGGCAGGAATATGTTGTTTCTGTAATGTCAATATCGCTACTTAACATGTAATTAAAGTATGAGTGGCATAAATCCATTCATTTGAAATTCAAATAAAATTGCATTAACTCCATAGTCGTCCTTACGGTTCGAAACACTTTACATGGCACATGAATATCCAGCAGTATTTAAGTACTGACTTAACTTTGCTGACTGCGCATTTTGGTGTAAGCCTACTACAGAACTGTTATAAAATACAGTACCTGATTTGCAGTAATTGTTCAAAGTTTGCTCCTCCAGTTCCTATGCATTTTTCGGCACGCATCAACAGGGACTAAGTAGCAGAAACAACGTTGTCTGGATGGTTGCGTATATGTTCTGCCGCTGCAAAAATACGATCGCGCAGTGCTGGTCCTGACTTGACCGCTGTTTCGTACACTAACGTATTCATGTGGCACTAGATGTAATAATTATGTGGTGTAAGATCTGGCTTCCTCGTTGGTCATGCAACGGGCCACCTCGAACTAGACAGCTGTAAGGGAAAGTTTCATTTAATTACTCCCTTACGTGTTGAGTGAAATGTTGGGGAGCTCCATCATGTTGGAAGTACATTTGGGTCTTTGTCATTAACGGTGTATTTTCCAACAAATCTTGTAACTCATTCCACAAGAAGGGTACATACCTGTTTCCCGTTAGATTCTTGTCAAACTCGAAAGGTCCAATCTACCTGTTACCAAGCACACCACACAATACTTTCACTGAAAATCTCCTTTGGAAATGGGGTACTCGTATTTCATGTGGATTTTCATCTGACCACGTATGCATATTTCGTGAATTATTTATACCGTCCCGGGTAAAAGACGCCTCATCGGTGAATAAAATGTCGCTTAACAGTTCGGGATGTGCTGTTATCCATTGGCACAACTCAAAATGTTGAGCATGGTGGACTGGTTCCAGATGTTTTATCCTTTAATCATGGTAAGGATATAAATCTTCCTCATGTAAAATTCGCCACACCTGTATACGTGATACGCCGATCCGAAAGGCCACTTCTCTGAACCACCTCAAGAATGTTCCTGGTGTGTTAATCGTTCGTACCATCTATTTTTCAGACAGCTCATCAACCCTTGGAAGACAAATAATCTCACGTATTTTCTGGTAAATACGAGTAAATATACCTCTAGACGGAATCGTTCGGTCGGAAAAACGCCTTTGGTATCCTTCAACAGCAGCAAGGGCATTGCCGTTGCAAAATCCATAAACAAATTGCATATCACAATATTCCACGTGGGAAAACACAAAAGGCATTTATCCAACTCCGTAGAAGTAACTAACCATTCGTAACGCAGGCACAATCTTGACTGAATTCCAGTCTCAAGGACATTCGCAGTGTACACGTAAGGCATCCTCAGAACAGGTGCAGTACGTGGAATCGCAAGAAGACCACACATTCCTCTGGGCATTATTTCCGAAACCGTTCAAATTTGGATTTAAGTGTTTTGGGTTATGTCGGTATACTTTAACATAAGGAACACACTCCCGAAGTCTGGCACGTTCCTCCTCGGACATCCTGTATATGGATGTATGTTTGTATATATGTATGTAATCATGTATGAATTTTATGGATATTCCGTATGCTCCATTACATAGCAATACTACATGCTTTACTTTTAAATATTTACTGTATGGTTACATATATTCTATGTGGTTCATTTTTAACTAATTAACTTATTAACTAAACTAACTAACGGACCTGCATTATGTATAAATTCACAGAAAGACTTCTAATGCGCCTGATCTTACAAACTACGTGATTGTCTTGGTGTTGTCTCTTGTGAGTTGTAAAAACGGTTGGGGCAGACGTCAACTGTTCGGACTGTGGCATTTCTTAGGTTCCGTCTCGCATTTTCTAGTTCTGTACAGTTCAAAATTGTATGGTTAATTTTATGTTCTTCTTTTAGTCCACAATGGCACGTTAAATTTGGAATAAGCTTGAATCTATGGCGGTACGATCTGGTTAAATCGTGACCCGTTACCCTAGCCGTAAATTCAGCTGAGTAGTAAGAGTGGCGGCAAGTCACACCCACAACCAAACCTATGACGTCACATATATGCAAACATGGTGGCCTAGTTAATGACCTTCCCCCAAACTTATTAAAATTCAAGTGACCAATTAATATTCAAATTAAATAATTGATATGAAAAATTACCTAATTGCTATTCAAACAACCTTGATTGATATGCAAATTATCTAATTAATTTTCATACTTCCTTGATTGGTATGCAATTAATCATATTATTATGCAAATTACGTTACTCCAACACAGCTTGTTTCCCTAACCCTTTTATTTAGGTTCCCAGATTTACTTACGCTTATTTGACTGCCATCTTGAATGGATGCCATTTTTGAATATGGCGGAAGCGCTCAATTTTTCAATTTTTAAATTTTGTAAATTTGAAAGCCACCATTTGAAAATATGTGAACTATAGCGCCATTTTTAATTATAGCCTAACGTTAAAGTCCGCCATTTTCAGATTATAACCTAACTTTTTACAATATGGTGCTCTTTTGTAACATAACGTAACTTTATAGTCCGCCATTTTAAATATAACTGTTTTAAAGTTGTTTAAGACTTTGTTATTCTTGAAAAAAGGACGGCTGAGCGATAGAATTCTAGACTCATATTTCCAAGATTGTAGTTTCGAATCTTACCTCCCGAACCATCACTGTCAGCTGAGTCTATGTCTGCCTCTCATTAACTGATGTCGACTGTCTATGAACTAAACTGTCCTTCAGTAACAATACGCATTTTATGACTCCCAAAATTATTTGCACTTTATTAAACTAAACGTTCAACATTATTACGTGTTTAGAGTTATTTCTGGTATTTCAAATATCTTGCGAATAAATACGCAGTTCATAATGAAAATGGACTCCACTGTTAATGACGGGCTTATAAGGCCGAACCGATAAGCAATACGGATTCGACAGTAAACTGTGTGTGTAAGATACATTGGTCAGGAATGTTCCAGCACGTGGTATTATGTTTCCAGACAATAAAATGAGACCGGACTGAACTGCCTGAAGAGAGGACAACATCTCTTAGTTCGTTTATTCATTATCAGAAATTCATGCGGAGAACATATAATGGTAGGAAGAGATTGTAATGATTGTGTGTATTATTATACAGCGGAAATGAGTGCAATCCCAGAAGAATACACTGAAAATGAGACCAATATGTCACAAGACCAATAAAGGAGCACCTTCAAAAATAAATTAAAAACATGCTGTAAGCAACGAGTAAACCTGAACACAGTTGATGCACCGGTTTACTGCAGTGAGTTCATAGAACAATCGTATTTCACAGGTAGATATATTTACTGTCACGATGTGTCATTAAATTATATAGCAAGATTAATGTGCGTATTATATTTTAACTTATTAAATTTGTTACTATTTCTATATGAATGTGTCCAGATGAAAATTGATGAAGACGACGACTAAATTATATGTCAGTTTGCCAATATATATATATATATATATATATTACACACCACATTTATGCGAATGAATTGTAATCGCTCTTAGTAAACATACCCAAAAAATGTTTCAAATCTTCTAGTTTTAAACAATAATACACACAACAATATTCACTGCTAAGGTTTCTATCACTCAATGTACAGCGATTTCACTGTAATATCTTTCACAATGCATTACACACATATTCACGAGGTTGTTTACGACAGTTTTGCTACATGTTTCCCGCGTTGTATGTTGTTACCCTTTAAAATTTCTTAATTGAGGCGAAATATGTAACACAGTATTTATTATGAAATAACATGACGTAAACTGACTGAAAGTGCATTTATTTGGCCTTATTTAAATAAACACGTGCACTGCATCAGAATCGCCAGACATCACGTATGGGCAGCAAAGCCAGTTCTGTTGTAATGCTAAGATTTCTGATACAAAGCTGTCTATTAGAAATGTAAAATAATTTGGTTAATGATGTCCGGTTTTGTGAAAGGTACGATATTAAAATAAAGTAAAATATATACACCGTCTGTCACAACTATCTTTCATTTCATTGTTTCAATTGTTGACAAATTGTTTCGACTTGACTAGACCACCATCAGGCCAAAGAGTTATAAAAACTTTCAAATGCTAGTGCATGTATTATAATTTGTCAATATCATGGGATCCAATTCAATTCATTATTGTTCTTTGCAGTTGACACCAGCTGTAGTTGTGTTATCTGTAGTAAGTTTTGAATTCTATGTTATGACTGCAGTACACATATTACTGCTGTACACATATTACTACAACACACATATTACTAAAGTAGCTGTTGACTGAAAATTTAACATTAATATTGAAAATAGATTTGAAAATGTACAGTTTAAAATGCGTTACAATTGTAAACGGTTTTGAAGATGTACATTATAAAATGTGTTATGAAGGTTTTAATTATGACGTATATACAGTCGCATTAATAAATTTGGTAAAAGTATAAAATTAGAAATTTCTTGTGCGGTTTTGCCTTCGGCTGCTCTACACTAGATAAATTCTGGTGAAATTGTGTGCTGGAAGTTTATGGTTTTATATTCTCTGTTTTTTATTTGAGATCTGGATGTTATGTCATGTTATTTTGGCGATGGATTGACTCCAATATTAAATACGGGTTTTGTAAAATAATCACCAAACTGGAGGTATAAAATAAACCTTTATTAAATTAGACTCTTTAATCTTATATGCTAGTGTAAAAAGTCTTTAAACTATGTTGCTTACAAATTCTCTGTGGCGCTTTGTAGACCCAATTCTGTATTGTGTTTCAGCAGGTGGCACATGTATTTGCGACTGAGCAGGTTCAAAATTATTGACAGAGAGATACTGGGGGCAAAAATTGTGATTTATTGTGTCGAATGTAACATTGTATTTGACTTGCCTTTATCACTTATTGGATTAACCAGTCTTTTTACATTATATATGTGGAAAATTTTCGTAAGTATTAAACTTATTACATCCTTTTAGTTACACGTAATATTGCCAAGATGTCTTCCATGGTTGCAGTGGAGTGTAAGTTTTGTGTGAGATATTGTGCCAATTTTGATTTTCCATTTTTATATTTAAAGTCTAAGAAATGGTCTTGAAATCTTGTTTGAAACCGGCTGACTGTTTGTCCAATATATTTTTATATCCGTCTTGGCATTTTATCTTTGTAAACATCACACTCTTTTCATTTATTGAGTTTGGTGTATTGTTGTGGGTGAAGAGTTTATCTATAGTGTTATCAGCTTTGAATGATATTTTTAGATCTTTGTTTTGAATTGCTTAGATTTGAGTGCTGCATGACAACTACCGTCTTGTATAACTGTCAGCAAGTAATTCCCACTCGCGCACACATATATCCATAAAGCAAGTGTATTTGTATACGTACAGCTCGTAAATATTTGCGATATTAGTGAGCGTATTACTGCAACGTCACTTAATTAAACCTAAATTTTATCTTTTCGAAAGAACAGAACAACAGAAAGAAAGGCAGCACATCTGTTTCATTACATACTTGTACAAAGAAGGAAGGAAATATGGCCTTGTAGATTCAAGTTTCCGGCTTATCACAGTGCATTCTTAGTGTTATGGTTTACTTATTTTCGAAGGGCAATAACACCGCCATGTTCACGGTCAGGCAAGCGGACTGCATAATATCTTGGAAATATTGAATCTTCATAAGTTCTGTATGAAAACTCAAAATGCCATAAAAAATATGGCCGTACTAAGCTTCTTTTAGTCATGCTAGGCGGTACTAAGTTATACCTGTTATGAAGCATGTTAAGCTGTATTAAAAATATATCGCTCTAAGTGCCAAGACCGATGAGGGAGGAGACTTTCATTAACTAGATAAAGAGACAAACAGAAGCTTTTCTATAAATATTATGTAAACTGCAATACAATTTTTCCTTCCTCTCATACAATTATCGCTATAAATTAAAGACTTCTAACAAGGTGTGTCTGTTGAAATCTTGCAGTTCTGAATGACAACACGCTGTGGTGCTGAGGAGCGAATTTATGCTGACATCTGATGGAAGCCTGTTGTATTATGGCCCTGGTAGTGACTTGTCATTTTGTACTTAAGCATTTGAATTAATTGGGCCCATTGGTTCCACGAAGAGTAAATTGAAGCTGGAAGGTGCAGCACTTCACACTCACGTACATTTGCAGTTTAATGACAATAAGAATTGAGTGTACGTAGCCTAATTGGAGGAAGCGGGCTTGATAATTCAAACTCATAGTTAAAATTGAGGCGATGTCTGTTTACCATTAGTGACACTAAAATATAGTAACCCCGTTACACGCCAGGTGGTGGTTTGAAGGTATAGCTCTACTCATTCATTCGGCCACAGCACTAGGATGGCGAGGATGTTGTCAACGCCTCACCCTGACGGTTCTAAACTCAGGAAGGACCCGGTAACTGTTGTACAAGAGGATGGGTGGGACCCAGGAACAGTTTGGAAGAACACGGAATATCTCGCCTTCAAAGAGATTCGATTTCGGGCTTTCTGGACCGTCACGAGTCGAAATACTGACTGAGCTACCCCGGGCATAAATAATAACAGTAGACCTTACAAAAATAAAGGATGAATCAATCTCGTTACATGCCGGAGGTACCCAGAGGTTTCGAGGAAGTTAAGTTTCCCATATTACGTGACAACGGCACAGGATGGTGATAAGGTTGTCAGCCTTAGGCACCGACCGCTTTTTACACACACGAAATACTCCTGGTACTCATTTCTGTTTGAGGATGAGTAGGCCCCTGGGCCTTAGTGCGATCGGAAGGATTATGTAAATGAAAATTCGAATGAAATCGTCTGGAATCGAACCAGCAACCTTCCGATTTGTTGCACAGCACCTTAACCACTGTGCTACCGCGGTCCCCAGCAGACCGTACACAAAACCAAATAATAACCAAAGAATAATTTTAAACCTTTCAAAACTAATAATTAAATTTCTTCCATTGTGAGCCGGGAAAGTATGCTAACTTGATTCCGGGCATTTTTGACAAAGATATGGTTTCAATTAAACTTGTGAAATGGAAATTACAAATAATCATAATGGATTTTTCCTAAGAAATTAACGTTTTCCCTTCACTCGGCTTTACGCTGCAGTTTAAACTAATAAACCGACGTTTAATCTCCGCGTGATAAAGCGACCGACGTTTCCTCTTCATCCGACGTTTTACTGCTGCTTAACTTTACTCACTCCTTTACGTTTATAGAGAGCAAATTACGTAATATTGCGGAAGCTGAGATATGTATACAGAAGTTTAGTTAGGAATCTGAATAAATGAAGCCTGTTCGAGGATCATTCCTAAATGGGAGGGTAATATTAAAAAGAAACTTTTCGGTGAAAAAATGTTAACCTGTGTAGTTAATTCATGTGACTGCGGACATGAACCGCTGAGCAACACATACAAACAATAACACCGTATCTTGTTCCATACAGTGCCTCAATCGCCTGAAATTCACCTAAGTGTTAGAGACAGACTGTTTGATATGGAAGTGTGGGCTCTTTAGAAAATATGACTACAGTTTCAGTTACCTGATACACGTGGGACGGTGACCTTGAGCCGACCTGTCAGTTGCGATGTGTGACGTACTGTCAGGCAACACTAACAATATCTGTATGTAGTTACAAATGACGTCATCACTGCACCTAACACCGTATTGTGTTGCGAAACTGAATGCACTTTCTGTTGTGTTTTGTAACGTATTGCTTTTGATTTCGAACTTTCCCCTGTAGATGTCTCTGCAGTAACTGAACACATGTACTTTGTCTACATAGTGACAGTCACCGCATCGATCGCTTGAAATGGCAGCTATGCTCAACCAAAACAACTTTCTCTTGATAGATTTATTGGCGTTTCTCACTGCCTGTCAAGCAGCTCCGTTTTCTGTTTAGTTCAGTGCAATTCTTTGAAGAGAGAAACAGGCTTTAATTATATATAAAGACCCAGTACGTACCGCGCAGTAAACACACACCGTCTCGGTTATAAAACCCAACCATTTAGTGCTGTATAGGGAAATAATCGCTGTTAGTTCTTCAACGTTAATCATGGTGGTACATAAAAGAGTGTTGTGTTGAACTAATGTCATTCACTTTGCGAACCTACGTTTCAAATCTCGGAGAACGGAAGATAGGAGATATGCAGCAAAACGAATTTTATTAGAATTAAATATGCCATGGGGTTACCAAGCGTTCCGATGCCGTCCGACGCATACCGCAGTCTATGCGACACCGGCAGTACATTAGCGCACGGTCTCCTAACAGGGCTTCCGTACAGCTAACCGCTGAGAATAGTCAAAACACCACAGGCAGATGTTCTGATGTAAGGTGGTTGCGTCTTCACTCTGTCCTACCGGCATCGCCTGTGATAAATGCCCAGCCTGAAGCTCCAGCTACGATCAACAGCCGTTTCCCAGAGTCACGATGTACGTGGACTTCGATTTTTGGCTTCTCAGTTTTTCGTGGTCGACAATTGTAAAAACATTTTGTCGATCTTTCGTGACTGGTTTCGACGAATCAGGGCGAATAGGCTTCCCCCAGCCTACTGCTAACTCACAAATCAGTTTTCGCCAAATACGGCCTTATCTACTGTCAACGCCGTTCAGAGCGACACCCATTTTCAGTTACATCGCGAAATTTATGCATCAAATGGGTTTGCACTCTATACAGAAATGACTAATTTGTATTTTATAGTTTAATTAGCGGCATTTCGCGAAGTGTGGGGAGCAAAAACATGCGTTTTAAACAGGTGCCATTTTGTGTGACAGTTCTGTCGGTTTCAGCCAATCACAAACAAGCTGCCTTTACTGTGAGTGTTGACAAGAGCGCTGTTGTGATTGTGGCAGTGAAACAGAAACCTAAAGCGTTGACAGTCTGAATGTAACTAAAGTATTTGATTTATTTTTCTACTTAGAATATAGCAATTATTGGAGAGAAAATTGGCAATATGGAACGAAATTTTGTAGCCTGTTTGTGTTGTTATCCCGGAATTTGATGGAGGATCTAAGAAAAACCACAACCACTGACTTTGGACAGGAACCTCGTAACTCTCAACACAGTATGTTTAGTTGTGTGTGCCAAATGAAACGTGTACTTAACACTGGCACCCCTCTGTTTCTATTTCGTGCCACAGTCTGCCGGCTGCTGATAGAACTGTTGAACAAACAAACAAACAAACCGACACACTACCCAGCCATACATTCCAGTAAACTGACTGGGAAGTCGTTATAATTTCAGATCCTTTCATACAGTTATGAGAAATGCAAAAACTCATTCAACCGGTAACGCAACATCACACGAACAGCGACTGTGTGCGAATTACATGTGGGTTGAGAATGTATCTAGTTAAAAACTTCCGGGAACATTTGAATAAATGTTCCCGTTGGGCTTTTAATATTCCACTTAGCACAGCGAGCGTCACGTGAAAAGTAGCTGATGTTCCGCGAGCCCTTCTACAATACCTCGCCCTGGGTAAAATGATGCAGCTTCGGGTCCATTGACCGAGGAAATTTTCATTGTTTCCAGGACTGCTAGATACATTTCTGCAGAAAGTTTGGACCGGATAAGGGGTCCACCCATCCCCTAGTCGGCAAAATTCAATCACTCTTACACTGGGGTTAAAGCGAATTAGTCATGAAGCTGTCCTTCAAATTCCTCAAATATTGTGGTTCAGAGTTTGTGGTGGTAGGCTACATCCACTTTCCTAAAGCGTCAGGGAGTGGCGTTGAATGAAATTAAGACGAAAATTTGCTTATACATTTTATGTGTGGCCGGCAAGACTATAAGAATTTTTATATTGCACTGAGCCCTCTAAAGCCCAGTGGTCAATATATGTACCGGCAGTATAATATTCAGCAATTCTCCGTTCTGCCTACACAGTGTACGAGGGGGGAAACAAAAATAACGAGAATTTTTTTTTTTTAATCGCGTGTTTTTCTGAACATTTTCAAAATTTAATCACCCTCAAAATACACTACTTGAGAATCAATACAATTATCCAACCGTTTTTCCCATTGTTCAAAACATTTCTGGAACTCTTGCAAAGTGATAGCCTTCAGGGCCTCCGTCCTTTTACCCCTCACTCTTCTATATTCTGAAAACGCTTCCTTTTAAGGTCCCTCTTCATTCTTGGAAACAGGAAAAAATCGCAGGTTGCCAGGTCAGTGGAGTAAGGGGGGGTGCGAAGCCGTTGTCATCCTTTTTCGTGAGAAACTGTCGCACACTCAATTCTGTGAGAGCGGCAGCAATTTCGTGAAGCGGGAGCCAAATATATGTCCGCCAAAATTCAGTTAAAGTTCCTTGACATGAGCTCCACGAAACTCCAGTCAAAGCTTCCAACTCGTCGATTGTTCGACGAAGATAAAACTTTATCGCATCGCAAATTTTTTATATGTTTTCGTTGTTTCAGCTTGTTGAAGGACGCCCAGATCGCGGTTGGTCTTCAAGTGATATGTCACTAATATTGAACCTAGAAAACCATTCGTAAACACTTGCCTGAATCAAAGTCTCTTCTTTAAAACCCTCTCGAAGCGTTGTGACAGTTTCTGGTGCTGCCCCCCCTCCCCCCCAAAAAAAACACGATGCAAACTCATTCTTCTTTTAAGTCTGCCATCGAAAAATCAACGAAAACAATGACAGAAGCTCAAGAAAAAAATCACACAGACCCCATAGAGTTTCCTCAACAACGCCGCTTGGCCAACTGATGTGGAGGGCAGTCATGTACAAGCACGAAGCGGGAGCAGACGGAAGTAACGCACCTCACCCTACAGAAAAAAATTCCCGTTATTTTTGGGGCCCCCTCGTATTTATGTGTTTTGTGTGGATCTTAGAAAAAACAACGATTGTTAGTTTATACAATATTAAATGACTGGATATTGTAACAGAGTCTGAGTGTGTTTTCTGCGCGGTAAGGAATGGATGTTAAATAATCCAGTTCGTTTCAGCACAATATGAATCATGAGAGTTACATTAACCAAGCTATTAGAGTGCCACGGCAAGAACAAACACACAAACAAAAACAAACAAAAACCCTGCAGTGTCAGATGAGAATGCCAAATTGACAAAAGGCATGTTCGAACCGCAAAAGACCGTAAAGCCTGCAGCTGTCAGATTCTACATTATTACCCCCTTATCTACCTAAAGCACAGCGAAAGAAATTCAAGGTCTCCATCCTGTCTGCTGTACATTAAAATGTCGCTCCAAATTTCCCTCTCCTCCACTCGTCTTGAACAACCAACTATCGCTCAAAAACACCCTCTCAGCCACTCGCCTTTACATCAAATTATCTCTCCAAAACTCCCACTTAGCCACTCGTCCTGTATAACAAATTTCGCTCCACAGCTCCCTCTCAGCCACTCGCCCTGCTCTACATCCAAATGTCCCTCCACAGATCCCTCTCAGCCACCTATCCTGTATATCCAAATGTCGCTACTCAAATCCTTCCCAAGCAGTCGCCCTGCTGTACATCGAAATGTCCCTCCACAACTATATCTCAGCCACAAGACCTGAAAATCCAACAGTCGCTACACAAATCCCTCTAAGCCAACCGCCCTGCTGTGTATCCAAATGTCGCTACACAACTACTTCTTAGCCACTAGCCTTGCTCTACATCCAACAGCCGCCCCACAACTCATTCTCAGCCGCTCGCCTTGCTGTACATACAACTGTCGCTCCACAGCAACCTCTCAGACATTAGCACTACTGTAATTCCAACTGTCGCTTCACAATTCCCTCTCAACCAATCGCACTGCAGTTCATCCAACCGACGCTACGTAAATCCCACTCACTCACTCGCCATTTACATCCAACTGTCGCTCCACATTTCACACTCAGCCACTCGCCCTTTTCATCCAAAAGTCGCTCCAGAACTCCCACTCAGCCACTCGCCCTTAACATCCAAATGTCGCTCGAAAATTCCCTTTCAGCCACTCGCCATGCTGTAATCCAAATATCGCTCCACAGCTCCCTCTCAGCCACACGACCTGCTGTACATCCAACTATATTTCCACAACTCCCTCTCAGCCACTCGCTGTCATTTACATCCATAAAAACTTCCACAATTCCCTCCCAGCCACTAATCCTTCTGTACATCCAACTATCGCTCCACAACTCCCTCTCAGCCACTCGACCTACTGTAAATATAACTGTCGTTCTACAACACCTTCTCAGCCACTCGCTCTTTACATCCAACAGTCGCTCCACAATTCCCTTTCAGCCACTCGCTTTTTACATCCCTCTCTCGCTCCACAACACACTCTCGGCCACTCGCTCTTTGCATCCAAATGTCACTCCACAACTCAATCTCCGACACTCGCGTTTTAAATCCAACTTTCATTCAACAATTCTCTCTCAGCCACTCACACCGCAATAAATTCAACTGTCCCTGCAAAGCTCCCTCTTAGCCGATCGCCCTGCTGTACATCAAAACGTCGCTCCATAAATCCCTCCCAGCCACTCGCTCTGTAAATTCAACCATCACTCCAAACGTTCCTCTCAGCCAGTCGTACTGCTGTAAATCCAAATTTCGCTCCACAGCTCCCTCTCAGCTACTCGCCCTCTAAGTTCAACTATCGCTCCGAAACTCTTAGCCACTCGAATTGCAGTACATCTAAATGCCGATCTCCAGCTCACTCTCAGCCACTCGAAATGTACATCCAACTATCGTTCAATAATTGCTTCTCAGCCACTCGCCTAGCTGTATATCCAACTCTAGGTCCACAACTTCCTCTCAGGCACCCGCACAGCTGTAAATAAAAATTCCTTCGAAATTCTATCTCAGCCACACGCCCTGTACATGCAAATGCAATTCCACAAAACCCTTTCAACCACACGCTCTGTAAATCCAAAAGTCACGCACACAATTCCCTCTCAGCTTTTCGCTCTTTACATCCAACAGTCGCTCCACAATTCCCTTTAAGCCTCTCGCCCTGCATTTCCAACTGTCCCTCCACAATTCCCTCTCAGTCACTCGCAATTTCTATCCAATTGTCCTTCCATAATTCCCTCTCAGCCACTCGCCCTGAACATTAAAATTTCCCTCCACAAGTCCCTCTAAGCTACTCGCCCTTTAAATCAAAGAGTAGATCCAAAATTCCCTGTCAGGCACTCGTGCTGCTCTACATGAAATGTCCCTCCACAGCTGACTCTTAGACACTCACCATACTGTATTTCCAACTGTCGCTCCACAACTCCCTCTCAGCCAATCGCCCTTTTTACATCTGAATGTCCCTCCACATCTCCCTGTTAGCCACTCGCCAGCGGTACCTCCAAACGTCACTCCACAGATCCCTCTAAGGCACTCGCCCTCTACATCCTACTATCGCTCTAAACCTCCTTCTCTGTTACTCGCTCTGTAAATCCAACTGTCCTTCCACAAATCCCTTTCAGCCGCTCGGCCTGCTCTACATCCAAACGTCGCTCCAAAATTCACTCTCACCCACTCGCGCAATACATCCAACTGTAGCTCCCAAACTCCCTCCCAGCCACTCGCCCTGAAGTACATCCAAATGTCACTCCACAACACCCGCCAAGCCACTCGCCCTGTAAATCCGTATCGTACCAAAACTCCCTCTCAGATACTCGCTATTTACACCATTCTTTGCTCCACAACTCCCTCACAGCCAATCGCCCTGTACATCCAAAAGGCACTTCACATTTCCCTTTCAGCCACTCGCCATGTATCTCCAACAGCCCTTCCACTACTCCCTCTCAGCCACTCGCACTGCCGTACATTCAAATTTCGCTTCAAAATTCCTTCTCACACGGTTGAACTCTACATCCAACTATCGCTCAACAATTTCCTCTCAGCCACTCGCCCTGTAGATCCAAATGTCGCTTCACATTTCCCTCCCAGCCACTCGCCCTTTACCTCCAACAGCCATTACACTACTCCCTCTCAGCCACTCGAACTGCTTTACATCCAAATTTCGCTTCAAAATTCCGTCTCACAAAGTCGCCCTCTACATCGAACTTTCGCTCCACAAAACCCTCTCATCCATTCGACATCCACATCCAAATTCGCTCCAAAATTCTCTCTCAGCCCCTCGCCATTTACATCCAATTGTCACTCCAAAATTCCCTCTCAGACACTCGCCCTCTAAATTCAATTGTCACTCAACAGCTCCCATTCAGCCACACGCCCTGATGTAAATATAACTGTCGCTCCACAATTCCATCTCAGCCACTCGCCCTGTTCTATATTCAAATGACACTACAAACGCCCTCTCAACCACTCGCTATTTACATCCAAATATCGACCCCAAAACTCCATCTCAGATTCTCGACATCTTTATCCAAATTTCGCCCCGCAAATGCCCCTCAACCACACGCCCTGTATATCCAACTGTCGCTCCACAACACCATCTCAGTCACTCGCAATTTAGATCCTAAAATTTCTCCAAAAATCCCTTTCAGCCATTCGCAATGTACATCAAATTGTCGCACCACAACATCCTCTAGGCCACTCGAAATTTACATCCAAATATTGCTCACAAATCCCTCTCCGCCATTCGCCCTTTATATCCAAATTTCGCTTCACAACTCCCTCTCAGCTTCTCGAAAACTACATTCAAATATCGCTCCACAATTCCTCCTCAGTCACACGCAATGTATATCTAAGTGTCACTCCACATTTCCCTCTCAACCACTCGCTTTTCTATACATCAATCTGTCTCTACAAACTCCCTCTCAGCCACTCGCCCTGTACATCCAACTATCATTCCAAAGTACACTCTAAGCAACTAGCCCTGCTCTACATCCAACTCCCTCTCAGCCACTCGTCCTGTATATCAAATTATCGCACCACAGTTCCCTCTCAGCCACTCGCACTGTACATCCAACCATCGCTCCAAAATTCCCTCTAAGCCACTTGCCATGCTCTAAAGTCAACGTTCTCTACAAAACACACTTACAGCCACTCGCCCTGTACATCCAACTATCGCTCCAAAATTCCCTCTAAGCCACATGCCCTGCTCTAAAGTCAACGGTCCCTACAAAAGTCACTCTCAGCCAATCGCCCAGTACATACAAAAATCGCTCCAAATTTCCCTCTAAGCCACTCGCCCTGCTCTACATCCAACTGTCCCTACAAACTCCCTCTCAGCCACTCGTCCTGTATATCAAATTATGGCACCACAGTTCCCTCTCAGCCACTCGCACTGTACATCCAAACATCGTTCCAACATTCCCTCTAAGACACTTGCCCATCTCTAAAGTCGACGGTATCTACAAAATTCACTCTCAGCCAATCGCCCTGTACATCCAAAAATCGCTCCAAAATTCCCTCTAAGCCACTCGCCCTGCTCTATATCCAACTGTCTCCACAAACTCCCTTTCAGCCACTCGTCCTGTACATACAACTATCGCTCCAAAATTCCCTCTAAGCCACTCGTCGTTCTCTACATCCAACTGTCTCTACAGACTCTCTCTCAGCCACTCGCCTGTACATTCAAATATCGCTCCAAATTTCCCTCTAAGCCACTCGCCTTGCTCTACATCCAACGGTCTCTACAATACTCCCTCTCAGCCACTCGTCCTATACATCAAATTATCGCAACACAAATTACTCTCAGCCACTTGCTCTGTATATCCAACTGTCCCTATACAACTCCCCCTCAGCCCCTCGCCCTGTACTTCTAACTATCGCCCCACAATTCCCTCTAAGCTACTCGCCCTGCTCAACATCCAACAGTCTCTACAAAACTCCCTCTCTGCCACTCGTCCTATACCTCAAATTATCGCAACACAATTCCCTCTCAGACACTCGCCCTGTGCATCCAAATGTCCTCCACCATTCCCTGTCGGCCACTCGCCCTTTACATCCAACTGTCGCTCCACAGTACCCTCTCAGGCCATATCCCAGAGTCATTCTACTGGAACTTGAGCCGTCCTTAACGGCTACATTTTTAATTCCACAAACAATGCAATAGAAATGGCAGATACATTAATCTGTGTGGTGAGAAATTCAGTGCGGCGCCAAGCACCTCAGCTAAAATAGGGAATATTAAAATGCTATAAGATAATATTTAAAAAGTTAAAATATTCCCATTATTGATTTTGACAGACCCTGTGGTTTCCAGGAATTTGAGCCTACCAGAATTTAAAAAAAAAAATCCGAACAAAATGTGATAAGTTTTTCAGCCCTACATACCCGCCACATTTACCCCCAGGAAATATTCCTGTTACTCATTCCTCTTAGACGATTAGTCAACTCATGGGACATAATACGGCCGAAAGTTTTATGTCAATAAAAAATTCCAATTAAACGATCGAGAACTGAACCCGCGTTCTTCCGGCTTGTAGCGCAGTGCCTCAACCAACTACACCACTGCATAACCCCAGCTATACCATAATAAGTTCTGGAAAATAGAGAGGAATATTTAAAAGTCTCACTTTTTAGACTGTAAATGGCGATATTCAGGCCACGGAATATGATATTTTGCTCTCAAATTGACGGCGTGAAATTACGAAGGCGAAATTTAGTAGGGAGATGAATTGGTTGTACGGAGGTTAGGTACAGTTTGTTGGGTGGTGTTGGGTGTGGAAAATGACTGAAGTGTGGACCACAAAATTGCTGGAACTTATAACCAACCAAACCAACCAAACGCACAACTCAACCCCTACTCTACAACAAAGGAACCAACCAACTGAACAAATTACCAACCAAGAAAAAACCTAACTAATTCCATAGAACAAAGTCCTACTTGAGAAGTAACAAATTATCGGTTATGAACTGCGACCTTCTGGGGCAGGTTCATTTGGTACGTGGAATGTTAGGAGCTGGAATGGGGCAGGTTCATTTGGTACGTGGAATGTTAGGAGCTGGTATGGGGCAGGTTCATTTGGTACGTGGAATGTTAGGAGCTGGTATGGGGCAGGTTCATTTGGTACTTGGAATGTTAGGAGCTGGTATGTGGCAGGTTCATTTGGTACGTGGAATGTTAGGAGCTGGTATGGGGCAGGTTCATTTGGTACGTGGAATGTTAGGAGCTGGTATGGGGCAGGTTCATTTGGT
>Ga0123355_10005918_pt1 | contig 18016 bp, 12 predicted proteins | sample TergutEmb28metaG_3_FD_89872 | JGI IMG/M metagenome (GOLD analysis project Ga0123355, IMG submission 89872) | Embiratermes neotenicus P1 segment gut microbial communities from Petit-Saut dam, French Guiana - Emb289 P1 | ecosystem: Host-associated > Arthropoda: Insects > Digestive system > Gut ... | reverse complement strand
TTTTTTTCTCTTCAAAATGCAGTTTGTTTCATAATTCTAACATATTTGGTTCCTGTTTTATTCACATTTTATATACAGAGTATGCTAAAATTTAAAAAAATAATTCCGGCGCCAAAAGGTTAACCAACATTTCAGAGGAAGGTGCTGCCTCCATCTTCAGGTAGAAGAGTAAGCTCAACTATAAAAATAAAAGTTAGATATAGGAACAAAAGGAGAGGATATGGCTCCCATAAGTGAACCAGTATGGTACAGTGGGAGGGGAAGAACTGCCAAAAAAATGTTTCAGTAAGGTGAAGGGGTGAGAATGGGGGGAGATGGGATGGTGCATAGGTGAAGAATCCAGTGGGAGGGCTGTAAAAGAAAACGCAAAGGAAAATATATTGAGGGATTGTTGGGGGCTGGAGGACAGAGAGTAGGATAGTGTGTGCCAAACATCAAGGGAAGGGAATTCAAGCCAGTAGCACATTTTATAATCAAGTGGTCACACATTCAAGCACTGATTATGCCCAGTGTTGCTTAATTACATTATTGGACAAGAGCCAATCTGTCAAAAAAATATGAGGCAAATGAAGGAAATGAAGGTAGTAAACAGTAAAAAGAGGAGACTGAGTTTTGAGAACACCTGGACAGGATGTATCTGCCAAGGGAGATCTCCTTTGTCCCTCCAAGGAATGGACATCTTACCCTCATGTTTCCACAGTAACCTATTGTGCCCTGAAGTTAGATGCAGTACATTCCTCAGTAAATTTGAACTAGAGTGCACAGCATCACATTCTATGAGATAGTGCTATTCAGATCAATAATTTGTTTATTCATGAACCTGTAACTTGTGATAGTTTCAGGATAGAGAACGAAGCATTTGAAGGAATCTATGACTATAATCTCTTCCCAAAACTTAATTTTTTCATTAGATGATTACTTGTGTCTCTCCAGGTTCAGCAAGTCCATGAAACTCCTCAGGCTCCCTGGATCCAACCCTCCCTGATTTCTTGCGATGACGGCGGTGTTTACCCCGCCGTTTAGGCAGTTCCTCCTCACCACTGCTACATGCTGTGTCTGTGACAGTGTCACTGGGGACTGACAGTGTCTTCACACTTTGCATTACTTGCTTCTGCAACTGGAAAGTGAATGATGTGTCCAGCAAACTTGGTTTTATTTTATAATTAGCTGAAGTAAATCAGTATTTCTAACGAACTTTCCCCCACAAATAAGAAAATAGTAAAGATATAAAACATACAGTCCATTCTAGAAAAGGCCCTGAAGACCCAAATGGGGAGCAGAGGTATAGCTCTACTCTTTCTTTATTCGCTGCTCTAGATGGGGGTGGGTGGTCAATGCCACGTCCCAGAAAGAGACCCTGTATCCATTGTACAGGATGCTGGTTTAATCCCAAGGCCTGTCTGGACAGGTGCAGAAAATTTTGCCCCCACTGGGATTCGATCCCCGGACCATTCAGCCCATAGTGAGTCTCTTTAATGGCTACGCTATCATGGCCCACAAATCATTAAAAAAGGTAGCCTTAAAGTTTGCCATGCTGTGGGCATGTGCATATGCCCTGCCCCCCCAACTTGTATCAGCTACTTTTCTCTTGAGACTAGATGTGAATCTTGTTATTACTGGAGGATACTCCAATGCCTTACTAATTTCCACAATCAGTGACAAAAACATGGTGAACATGGACTAAGAAAGATACTTGTCGCTGAGGTGGCTATACTTTTCGCTCCGTAATGGCTTTGCAGCGGAATTTACCTTTACACTCATAGGAACTTCACTAATTCATGTATGTTTATTTTATTTTTTATTCTTATCCCTTGAAGAAGGGACCAAAAGCATATCCCGAAACGTCGGTAAGGAATTACTGCTACTCGCCGCATAATAACCCAGAAGAGCGCATTTCTCAGCATGTACACAAGTTTACATAATCTAAAAGTACTATACCTTCTCATTTACACTTATGTCAGTTTCCTCATTCTTTGGACTTACAGCCCCTTTCTTTTTAACATTGATTTTCTTCTTCTGGGGAACTTGCAAATTCTCTCCTGCTGGAACAGGGGATGCATTTCTGTTTAGAGGTTGCAGGGAGGCTTTAGTAGGTAAACTATATCCTTGCCAACTTAACATGTCCTGACTGTAGCTTCGGTGGAGATCAAGTACAAGAACTGTTCTCTCCCGAGTTGGAGACAAAATGTGTGTTGGTATAGGGTCAGGGGTGACACAGCGACGAAGTGACCCTCTAGTCATAACACTGGCTAGAGTTGGAGCTGGAGTCAGGGGTCTGGAGTCTGTGTCAGTGTAACGACGAAATAATTCCTCTGGAACAACATCTTCTCCATCATCACAAGGAACAGGTACTGAACCCTGAATCAGGCCATTGTCAATTGCAGCATTTTCCTTGGTAAGCAGAAGTGTTTTTCCCTCAGTGACCTGTGACATAGAGCAAAACATTCATCTCATCAGAGCACCTTCATTTTATATTTTCATGTTCACATACTTAAATGAAGAATACTAGAAGGAAACATTATGCTTACCCATGATTCCTTAGCCCTCTTCACAATGTCTTTAGCTTCATAATCTGCTGGGTGGTTGCAAAGAATAGAACACCCATATGGAAAGGGATTGTATACCCCTGCAAATGGGCGTAGTGTGTATGGTGCAGGGTGTGCAAAGTTTGGGAACTCAACACAGTTCATCTGCATGCAACAGAAAGAATATTATTGTTGCTGCTCTTCACTGCTCAGTCCAGCAATAAAAAATACTCTCTGTATACAATGTACTAAGTAAGACACACAGAGAAATCCTTCTTCATGTCTTGCTGCAAAGAAAATATTGAGCAGGAAAACATACATTATTAGATATTATGATGCAACATAAAAAGTTCCCAGAAAAAGTTATCTTTCTGGGAACTTCAAAATTATATTGCAGTTACCTCTGTGCATGCGTGCGTGTGTGTGTGTGTGCGTGCGTGTGCCAACAGCTGAGTAAAAAGAGCTAGAGAATAAATTTGTGATATTGAAGATCCCACTCATTCCCCCATTTTCTTGTATAAATTTATCTGTGCTTTATTACAGTGTCCTATCACTTAACCAGTGTAAACAGGACTAAACTGTAGGTTGCTTAAGCTGTTTAATCCAGATAAAATATAAATAAATATAATGAAATAAAAATCAGCATTGACTAACAATCATCATTGCAAGTTACTAAGCATAACAGTGATGTACAGTTACAGATTTCTCACATAATAATACTCTTGAAATATCCATAACAATAACATAACTGATTATATTCACTATTAAAGAAATTATTCTTACCTTCTTTGTTAAAAGAGTCAAGGATTGTAAGAGCCAGTTAATGACAGGGTTAGTTATACATAGCTACAACACAAATATGCTTATATGCTCAGGAATCATTTCCCTTCTCTTGTATTCAAAATCCTTTTAAGTAGAAAATATGGAGTAGGAGATGAAAATATGGATGTAAAGTTTCATGTGTGTTATTGAGAGAAAAGAGCCAAGATCAGCAACAGATAGTATGTACCTGCAAAACTGACATAAGTGGAGGTGGTTTGTAATGGTAAAAGGACAACGTATGCCACGCTCCGAAGATGAGCAACATGTAATATGTGCTGGCAGATCTAAGTGAATTGCAGTTTGTAGTAGTAAAGGGACCACACATGACATATTCACTGTGGTAAAAATTGAGGTCTCTGTTCTTCTGTGATATGGTACCACATGACACTTCGAATGGCACCAAACACCCAGTGATACAGTATCTAAGGTTTGTATCATGATTTCCATATTCCTAAATAGGTGACAAGGATTTAGATCTGGATAACCAACTATTCTTATCTCCTGCCATACTATACCCAAAGTTTGCTAACTTTACTCACACCACGGAAAAGAAGTGTTTAGTTTTATATCTTTATTTTCTCTTTTGACCTTTATTGGATAAAGTTTGTTCCCATCTCACATGTAAAACATATATGAAAGTACTCACTGACTCCAGTCGCTTCACAGATTTTCTTACTCCTTCCAAGAGTCCAGTTTTACTTCTCAGCATCACTTTCTTACTTTATGAGTCCTGTAAAATGTGCAGTATGACTATCATGAATAAGTAATGGTTGTACCAAGATGAAAGGAAACGTGGCAGTTTCTTGTCAGCTCTGGTCTACTAGACATAGAATCAAGCATTGTCAATTTTACATTTGTTGCAGCATTGAAAAATGTAGTATCTGGCTTCTGTGTAACTGCAATTTTTAGTTTGTGTACTCTTTCAACATACCAGTAGCTCTGACACCAAAGTGCTGCACATGCTTATTATTATTATTGTTGTTGTTGTTGTTTTTGTTGTTGTTGTGGACTTAGACCCTCAGTAATCTTTTAGCTTAAAAGTACACAGGAATACTGATAACTGAACTGTGTATTTTAATTAATGTGTATATTTCATTTTTCATTCACTTGACTGTGTTCACTATTCAGGTATTTCAAGCTTTGGTGGTTGGCTACAAAATACTGTCTCCGTGACAAGAAAGTAAATAATTTTATTTTCTGTGTGGTGTTTGAGTCTTATACGAACCATATATTAGTGAAAACACTACAGAATGGTACATACTCTACAGTTAAACAACTTATGGAAATATGACATGATTTATCTGTGTACTAGCTCGATGTGAGCTGAAGTGCTACAACTTTTGAGTATTGCCGTGGTGTATTTAATTTTATATTCCTATATTTGATAGTGGGTAACTGTGTACACTGTTAACATTTTTATGAACTACAAGTACTTGATGATTGTGCAAGATATGATTAATTTCCGTGTAGACCTAGTGAAGGGACAGTTCCGTATTTCTTAACGACTGTTAAGTACAGTTACTCTGTATCTGACTGCAACTTACTAACTCTTTTTGGACTGCTTGACCCTGAAAATAAAAGCATACGGTTTTTCAAAACGCCGACAACTATTTACCAGGAGATGCGACATACGCACCCCCCACAAAACTTGATGTCTCACAAAATGCGTTTCCGTCAATTTCAACAAGCAAAACAATATTTATAGTTCACACGGAAGTTTGGAACTGGCATGACAGGAATTAGCGCGAAGAGATAAAGAAATATCACACAGAAACGTTAAGGTCTTTCCCATCTACCGGCTACTGAGATCATAAGGACGGATCAATCTATGTTTAAGTGGCCCATATTTCTACCTTGCAGTTTTAGATAACGTACTCCGTTACTTAGCTTACTTACGAGTTGTGTCTGCCTGACCGTAATATAGAGATTATTTAGGGAGTGGCGGTATTTACAATCACGAATTTTTCCTGGTATTGATAGTGAAAAATTAATATACGTTGTAGTTATGCCAATCCAGTCCAAGCTAGCGAAATGTGACGTGTGTTCCTTGTAGCGTAGGGATTATCTATTACTTATTATTTATTGATGTTGCCATGGAAACTGCTCGACCCTTTCCTTTCCCGTCTTAGGGAAAACCCAAGATTTATGAAATTATCATGCTATCTGTATTTGTCTAGGTTCCCCTACTTCAGCTTCCCAATTAATAAACCAACATTCTCGCAATTTGGTATAGACGCTATGCGATCAGATACCACCCCAACCTTGCACTCTTCAAAAGGTCCGGCTCAACCCGTAGCTCGCGGGCAAAATGCTGCTCGCGACACGGGATGTACTATTTCTTAACTTTATTCGGTAAAGAACTCGACATGTTTCAGATAGATTTACTGTCCATCATCAGGAGTCTTAATACTGTATTCACAGCAATAGGTATTTTTCATACTAGTTGTGTTGCCTGTCTGCAGACAGTATATACAGTGAATACAGTATTCATACTTTTGATGATGGACAGTAAATCTGTCCGAAACATATCGAGTTCTTTATCGAATAAAGTTGAGAAATAGTACGTCTCGTTGGTTTCTATTATAAGAATGCAGAATCTTCTCGAAACAATTGTTTTAAAATGTGAAAGAACAGCTACACTGGGTTAACGGTGTTAGGAAGACACATCAGCTGAGCCATTAACTAGCAACTGAGCTTTGTTATTTTGGGTAAGTGGGTGATATGAGCTTTTTAGACTGAATGTCGGAAACAGTATACATCGCCAGTTACGGTATTGATCACATTTGGACAGAATTTTCCAAGCAGAAAGCTAAATATTCTGATGATCGTCCTGTGTATACCGCGTGAATTATGAATTAAATTACGTATTAAATCAATAAAGACCGAAGAAAAACTGGATGGAAGGTATAAAGAAGGCCATGAACGAAAGAAACCTAAATGAAGGCCAGTGGGAAGATGGGAAGCAGTGGAGTCTAGGTGTCGGACAACGTAGAACAGCGTTTTGTACATACGTACATACATTAAATGTATATACACTGTTGGAATTTTGCAATCGACATATGCATTTCAGCGCTTATATGTGCACCACTTCCACTCTCTTAATTAATTTACTTCGGTTCCCGTATGTTTAGCTTTCGTGGTATCTTGGTTAGATTGTTACGTTGTCTTATGTTTAGAAGGGAGACTAGCCTAAAGTGGCATAGCACGGTAAATGATGTGTCCAAGACATTCATAAAATTATTTTAAATGTTGCGCTGTTTATTCGGTCAGGTTCAGCAGTCAATGGCATGATGAATGAAAGTGGTTTGCTACCGTTGTGTTGAAAAGTATGTCTTCTGGAATTTCTATTACAGTTTCACGATCAAATTAACGTGCTGACTTTTAGTTCATTTTATTGAAAGAGCAATTTTGGGAGGCAAGTCATAATTAATACTTTTTACTCAGTGTGTTAACTTTACGCCTTGGGAAACAGCGCAGCCAACTTCGAGTGCCACAACTTATATTGTACTACATCTTGCATTCGTTCAGAAAATGACCTGTAATTACAAAGAAAACCATCTAGGCAGTCGTTATCACAACAAATTTGATCAGAACAAGTTTTGCGGTGAAGAACAATGAACTGTGTTTGCTAAAAGCTTTACAAGATGTAGTGGCCCCCATGCACCAAGAGAGTCTTGATGTCAAGGGAAAAGAACAAGAGTCTACATTTAATCTGGCTGTGGAGAATGCAATTATAAAACGTGTTTTAGACTTGGAATTTATACTTTTTGTGCTTAATAATGGTGCTCGGAAATTAGCATTTGACGTGCACAAAAGGCTCTTAAGAGACAACTTTGCATGATTGGTGTTCTGGTGATGATTTTACTCAGACATACAGGAGTATCAGGGCTAAGAGAAGAAACTGCCCAGTTCCAATGGAAATATCAGCCACATCACCACAGAACAAGCAAATGAGGACGTCAGCATAGACGGCATGGAAGTCCCTTGCTAATAAAGAATCTGCAGAACAGCCATGTGGCTTCTGAGGGAAAGTGTCATGCAGATGTTGACTACCAGTGTCACTGAAGAGGTACTCTGACTGTTGTGGAGCATGACAATGATTTGATATCATACAGTGCCTTGAAGCATATGGTTTTGACACTGTGCTTGACTTACTACCAATTGTGTGTTCTGGGAGAAAGAAAAAACCTATGCCATTGACCCTGTACTCCTTTTCAAGTGTGCTCACACACTGGGTCATCTTCTAAGCTGCACACCACTATCAGCTGAATGTGACCCTGCTGTTCTGCAATGGGTGGTCCTCACTTGTGCCCAGTAGAATGTGAATATGAAGTCTTGGTATAGGTAGTTAAGCAGCAGATTCTGAGACATACCATGATGAAAACCTATATATTATTTTTAATATGTCCGATTTCCCTTTTATGTGAAAACAGTACTGCCGTTTATTTTTTTACAGACTTGTTGCTGCATGTGCCTGTGTTTGTATTTTGGGAGTTAAGTATCTTGGTGTTTGGAGCCTGTACCCTAGTGGAATAAATGTGATACAGAGAGGGCTGTTTTTTCTTCCCACATGGGACTGAGCAGGACTAAGCACTGGGGAGTGTTATCCTGTCACTATAAAGTGGTGACATCCACTCAGTGAAAAGCAGCCATGAGAACACCGCAAGTTTTGAGGTTGCAAGGTTGTCACAGCAGTATTATGGGTGGAAATGTCTGGAAACACTCATGCAGTGACACAGCATTATAAGCCAGACAACACCCTAACCCCCACCCCCAGTACCCCTGAACATGGAATTCATGTGATGTGGTTTTTCTATGAACAAATTCACTGTGTTCAGCACAGGCCATCTTTTTCTTTTCATATCATGATATTTAATATATTCTTTTTTGTGCTGGAATTAAAACCTATATTGAAAATTTAACAGTCTTTTCTGTAAATGTGTAACTCTGTGTCAGTGCATGCATCCACCAGTATGTGTCTGTACAAGAACATTTCCATAGGTATACATATGCAGTGACATTAATATAAGACTACACAGTTACACTGACCCTTTCATCTGGACCTTAAAATATGCATTTAATAGTGCAAATGAGATGGAAGTTTTGTCCACTTACTAATTTGTACTCTTTTATTGGAAGTGAATAAATATAAAATTAACAATTACTTTATGAACCAACAGATAGCATTAACATTACACATTAATCTTAAAATTCATTTTACAGACTTGTGATTGTGATTATAAGGTAATTTATGTGGGAATATCACATACAAAGAACAATAATTAACATTACAAATACTTAATAAGATAAAGTCATTGCTCAATAGATTTCAGTTTCATGTTAATCTTGAAGCTCAGATCTAATGCTAATGAAAGAATCTAAACTTGAGACTGAGTTGTGTGCAAACGGGTATGCAGAATGAAAGCTATGAAGTGATCCACGAGAACTGCATGAAAATACTTCTTCACGTTCTAGTTCTTCTTCTTCTTCTTCTTCTTCTGGCCCAAACATCTGTGCCTTTACAGTTGACTTTCTAGGCTGTGTTGCAAACTGTGTGACTGCATTTTTCAGAAGTTCTGCATGATGAAACTTGTCGTCCATTTGTAACTGTCCAGAACAAAAATCTGTCGTTTTACCTTTTACAGAATCAATCAATTGATTGTCTGCGTGGGTTATACTGTCAGAACTTGCACTTTCTGTTGAATCAGTCCACTGGAAACTCAAGATGAGGGAGTCAAACTTCTGAAGTTGATGTTCTAATGAGTCATCTGACAAATTATTGATACTACAACCTGATAAAGACTTTGAAATATGAGCAGAATAACTTGAAGCTTTCCTCATGAAGCAGGACAGCAGATAGTCCCCAAGTGAAGACAAAATTTTTTTCTGCTTGTTTTCATGCTGCTGAAGTGAATGTATGGGTGGGTGGTTTGCCTTACCACAGTTACTTACCTCCAGTTTACTAGTTCTTGGCCTGTTAGAGTAATTTGAAATAAGTGATGATAAACAGACATTCTGGTCTTCTAGACTGAGATGATGGTAAACAGCTGGCCATACATCTGTGCAACAGTTATAAGAAGTCACAATAGTTAATTTTAAAAGTTAAAATTACACTAATTTGTTCATTGTCAGCTATTATTTTGTTATTATTTTCATATCTAAAGCAGAGTTTGAAATACAATACATGGATCTCAAATATTTAGAGTAAAGTTCCAAAGTAAAATAATGCTGTTATATGTATTAAAACAGAATTTTTAACTTTATATGTTTTGATTTCAAGAGCCTGACATTTACTTGTTTGATTCCATAAAATGAGTTAATACAACAATATGTCTACATTATGAAAGTAAAGGTTTGTTACTGTTTAATTCTTTACTAATGTACCTTATGTGACAATGATATTAACTGTTGAAGTAGCATTCACAGTCTTTTAAAGGAAGAAAGATTCTAGTACTTTAGGTATAGGTCATTCATCGACTTGTGAGCTCAGAGCAGGCATAGCCAAAAGTGAGGGTGGGATCATTTTTAGCCACACCTGCCCAGGATGTGAACAACGTCTAACACGTACCTTTCATTTCAAGTGTCTTCAGAAACCTACTGACATTGGAGAGCCTGAAATTAAACTTCAACTGGTAAATAAATTATTTGGTGTAGATTTAGTGAATTAGGACTCCTGCTGTGTTCCTGATTGAGATTTAATTCCGAATAAATGACTTCTTTATTGATTTGGTGGAACTCACAGGATTTTGGATGGCCTCTTTATACAATGGATATTAAAACACAAAAAAATGCAGGCACACAATAGATCTGAACCTGTAATCCCAGTGTTTGAGTGATCTCAAACTGCATATGACTTGAAACATGCAACCACCTACTGGCATGAATAAATACATTAAATCCCACTAAAGAATACTTCAGACAGAGAGACAGAATTTATTAGAGAATTACTGAGAGAAATTGATTTATGTCCTGGCAAAAAGGGGTGAGAGGAAGAAATAATCTCCTGTAGTCTGCTCAGTATGGATACAGTTCATACCTGCAGGCTTTGTTTCATCTTCATCGTATGTTACATTGAGGCCGGGTGTATATGTCATGGTAAAATCATGTTTACTGTACATCATCTGCTTCCTTCTCCTTATATAACAGCTGAAAGGAAGGTAAACAAATCTGTCAGAATTAAGTACTTGTTCAATCACCCATGCAAAAGCAGTTTGTTTTTATCAATCTTACCAGGCACAAGTGACAAGCATCATGATGAATGTCGTGAGAATTGTGCAGATGGCTATTGGTATGAAGTAACTGACTGCCTCTGCTTTGTGAAGAACATATTCTGAAACATTGATGTGACATTTCATTGCCTAAAACATAACATCCTCAAAAAGTAGAAAAAATGTCAGTACACATTGATAGTACAGTACAGTGCAGCTCCAGTTTTGTCTGAACATCTTATTGTCAAGTGTACCTAAGGTCACCCTACAGCAGACCATGAAGGCACAGAAGTGGAGTAGATGTATAGCTCAATTCTTGTCTTAACCTTGGTGCTAGATGTGGGTGGGTGATCATTGCCATGCCGTCACCACTTTACCCTGGCAAAGAGACCCAGCATCCATTATACAGGAGGCTGGATGGGCACCAGGGCTGGTGTGGGTGGATGTGGAAAATTTTGCCCCCCACTAGGATTCAATCCCCAAACCATCCAGTCTGTAGTGAGTCACTATAGTGACTACACTATACCAGCCCACCAAGTGTGTGTGTGCTTTTGATATGAGTTGCTGTGTGCGAGATAATGGACATAATATCAAAGACGGATTTCACTGACAGATTTCTGCAACACCTTTTATATTTACTGTAGTTTCTAGACGGACTTGTTTAATCGTCACTTTCATAGTTAACTGGTTGTTACACTAAGCCTGCTTTTTTGTTTATATTTTTGAATTTAATAATAAAAATTGAGAACAGGCTTGAAACCATTTGAATAAGCTTTCAGTTAACCATTTATTGCCTTTGCATACTGCTTTTAAGTGTTCAATTTGCTATAAATAACTTTTTAAACAGTAAATCTGTTAAGTAGTAATGTGTTTTTACTTAAAGTAAAATTCTCATGTCCATATCTGATACAGTACCTTCACTATAATATTTGAGAGATGCTATATTTCCATGTGTAAGTCTTGTGGGGTCAAAAAACTGACAGCCTGCAAAAAAGTAGCGTAACAAAATACTCGGTGACTGTATCCTTATGGGTCCTGTAAGAAAAAGGTAAATTAATTTTTTAAGGTCATTGAGGAACATCTGTAGCAAGCAAATAATATGTGGTTTATCTTCATTTAGTGTAGTAATTCAGTGAGGGGATTTGTGGATCCAGAAATTTCAGAAGTTTTGTACTGTTTGGACACAACATAATGTGAAATGTGTGGGGCTAGTGACATAGCAAGTTATGCTACACACTACATTGCCAAAAGTTATGCTACACACTACATTGCCAATCACATTTATATTTATAACTGTGAGAGTTACACATATTTATATACATGTTTCAATTATTCATTAACATTGTCTTGGAAAAAAAAATCTGTTCATCTTACCCATACTAACAAACTTGGTAAAATTTTCTCTTATTGTAGTCCAGTTACCATTCTCACTATCAAACCACTGAACTTCCAGGATTTCACCAGCAGTGGCTGACAGTGAAGCAATAGGAAGTGATTCGTGTATGTTTCGCTTCTTAAACTCCAATACAGCTTTCTGAAAAAAGAGTTCCGTCCAGAACTCATAAAAGCACTCTTTCCTACTACATACACTCACAGTCTTACAGTTCTGCTAGTACTATTACTGTTCTGTATATTATTTCTCTGAAACTCAATTACTTTACTATTGTTATTTTATTTGTGTAAGGAATATGTTACTTGCATATGTACACATTCACTATAAGTTTCATTTGTCAGACGTAACATCAAACTTCTGTCCCATTGCCATGCTTGGATCTGTCTTTTACAAACAGTGGTTCATACACAAGGGTGAACACCCTTTCAAAAAATTTAGGAGCCACTTTAATATATTAGGCCTCAGAAGAGAGGTAAGCAATTTTCATACTGGGGACTCACAACTAGTAAGCAGTATTGTAAAAAATGTTGTCATCATCATCATCATCATCATGACCAGGTGCTCAGGATTTATACACCCCTGTTCATACATATTATGTAGCTATATTTATACCCAGTGCCCATACCAATGTTCGTACAATTACAATGCTTCCTTTGTTATTGTCATCAAACCGAAAGTGAAAATAATGCACTGCCACATTATTCCAGGGTTTGTTGTTCATCATTTCAGTATCCTAAATGAAGTGGCACTAGTATTACTCTCCTTTCATGGATTCACACCCACCATGTTATTGTCATGTATGATGTTAGTGACCCCAGTGGCATGATATTTGGATCAAGCTTTGTGAAAATTAATCACAGATTCCCAAAATAGCAGGTAGCATAATGATGTCATAAGCCTACTTTGTAAATGTGAACTGAGCACCTACTGAAATTGCTGTCCACCCATCTGTATGCACATAGAAATTTAATAACTTCTGCACAGATTTTCATGAGCTGGTGAATTTACAAAAGAAAACTGCCAAACCACATCCATTTTTGTGACAATTAAAAAAAATTGCTACATTAAGATATACAAGCATTTGTATGTATATCTTCAGTGTAACTCTCTAAATATTTACCGGAGTAAAAAAAAATGTTTCGAACACAGATGTAAAGAAGAACAAACATCTATTACATATCCACTATATTTTCCCCTTGAGTTCTATAAAATTCAGCATTGCCTAACAAAGTAAATTTCAAAAGTTTGATTTTTTTTTTTCTGTTCTGTCGTGAAAATTTGTTGAATTTGTATTGTCCCAGTGGCCAACATCAGCTGTTAGAAACACATCTGAGTTGGTAATTCCCTACCTCAAGACTTGACACATACACTTTGTGTTCTGTATGAAACGCAAAACAATGGATAAAGCCAAGAAACCCTGTAATATTATTTTGGGATGACTAAATGACCTCAAGAAAAACACAGTAATATTGTTAGAATAGTCAATGATGAGGCACCTGTGGCTACCAGAATATAAAGCAGGAATGCTAATTTTAATATCATTGAAGAGGTCCACAGAATGGCCAACTGTCTCAATATGGGACACCTTTTTTGTTTCACCTTCTTCTTTTCAGGTGCATAGTAAATTGCAAAAATGAAATTATGTGTCTGTGTTGATCAAGGATTAATAATCATTATTTCACAATTTTTATCTTATTGATTTTGTTACTATAAGTGTAATACCTTCATTATTTGGTTGTTGCGAATATTCCAATCACAATATGCATGTGCTTTACACGGCATGTGTATAGGAAATATAATTTCTTGTTCCATATCCTCGGTTATTTCTACCGTGTGGTGACATTCTGAAAGTGAAAGAAGTTTATTTAGTAAAACAACATGTAAATAATACCTGATTGATATTATGAGAGAATGTGACACGAATGCCAGAATGTGCCAAATGTGAATGATACTGATAACTGATTTATGTCTTTATTTTAAGAGGGCAGTCCATAAAGAAACCGAACTTGTGAAATAGCGAGCCAGCCAGCGCGCGCAGCACGCTCGCGATGGTGGCGTTGTGTAGCGGAAACTTTAAACTTTATTTTGACACCAGCAGCATCACGCCACGTCAAACAGTCGTCGAGTTACGCGTACTTGAATGAGTGTGTGTTTAGTACCGTCGGCGAATTTTTGTAAGTTGAAAAATGAAGGCTCTGGAGGAGCAACGTGTTTGCATCAAATTCTGTTTCAAATTGAGAAAAACTTTTACGGAGACTTTTCAGGTGTTGCAACAGGCTTATGGAGAGGATTGTCTGAGCCGTACGCAATGTCACGAGTGGTATCAGCGTTTCAAATCGGACAGAACGTCCATCGAAGACGACCCCAAATCTGAACGGTCTTCCACGACGATCACGTTGAGAAAGTGCTTGCGTGTAAGTAGAACTCTTTATTCACTGTCTCACCAAGTGGAACAAACTCATAATGAACGATGCCCTTCCAGTCAAATAAAAACTATCAACATCGCCTTCACATTTAAGCGACTCTGGCTTGCTTTTTTTGGTCGTGGCGACAATTTTCACATTCACTGCGATGACTGCACTTTTGTTTCAACATCGTAGCCATACATCCAAGTTTCATCACATGTTATGACATTTTTCAGAAAGTTTTCATCAGCATTCGAACGATAAAATAGCTCCTGACTGACTGTGACACGGTTCCATTTTTGTGTCTCCGTCAGCAGACGCGGCACAAATTTTGCGGCAACACGACGCATCTTCAGTTTTTAGGTCAAAATCAGGCGGCACGAACTTTTACAGATTCCTACTTCTTCGGCAACTTCACGGACAGTTAGGCGACGGTTTTGACGAATCACAGCAAGCACTTTCTCAACGTGATCGTCGTCCATTGACGTGGAAGGCCGTCCAGATTTGGGGTCGTCTTCGATGGACGTTCTGTCCGATTTGAAACACTGATACCTCTCGTGACATTGCGTACGGCTCAGACAATCCTCTCCATACGCCTGTTGCAACACCTGAAAAGTCTCCGTAAAAGTTTTTCCCAGTTTGAAACAGAATTTGATGCAAACACGTTGCTCCTCCAGAGCCTTCATTTTTCAACTTACAAAAAATCGCCGACGGTGCTGAACACACACTCATTCAAGTGCGCGTAACTCGACGACTGTTTGACATAGCGTGATTTTGCTGGTGTCAGAATAAAGCTTAAAGTCTCCGCTACACAACGCCACCATCGCGAGCGTGCTGCGCTTGCTGACTGGCTCGCTATATCACTAGTTCGGTTTGATTATGGACTGCCCTCGTAGACAGTCTGTAACAGAGCCCACATGTATTCTAGTATAGAGTTTGTTCAGAATTTCATGGTCTTTCTTTAAGTGGTATATGTTTCTTAACAGACAACTGAGGTTTGCTGCGGTGGTATCTGACATTGATCATTTGATACTCCTTCATCCTGCCTGGTGCAGTGAACGTGTCAGGGGTTGCAAATATAAAATTTTTGTACAGCCTTTCAGAATGTAGGCTATCTAACCAACCAACCTGCTCCACACAGCAGTGTCCTTCATGAGAAGCTAATAAGTTTTGAACTATTCAAAAAATTCCCCACATATTATTGAACCTGAATGTTCATTACAACTCTCATAAGATCCTGCTACTTGTCTCTATCCTGAGCCAAATTAATTTGGTCACTCTGTTCTGTCCTATTTCTTTAAGATCCATTTTAATATCATCCTCTTATCTTTGCCTACCTGGCCAAGTGGTTTCTTTCCATTGGATTTCTGTACCAGAACCCTGTATGTATTTCTTTTCCCACCCATGTCACAACATACTCCCACACCTCATTTTCTTTGATATGTTATAATAACATTTGACAAGGAACAAAAATCATGAAGATCCTTGTTACGAACTTTCCCCCTACCCGTTATTCCTCCTGCTATATTCCTCAGCACCTTGTTCTCAAACCCTCTCAGTCCATATTCTTCCATGAACTAGATGCCAAGTTTTACGTCTACAGAAAACAGCAGGCAGATAATGTTGCTCTGCATTTTATTTCGTATGTTTTTAGATAAAAGGGGGGTAACCAAAGATTCTGAACATAATGGTAGCAAGCATTCTGCTTATCTAAACTGCTTTTCATTTCTGTATGGCTGTAATTCTGGATTTTTATTGCCATCCTCAAATGTCTGAAGCTGACCACGTTTTCAGAAGATTTATTAAGCTTTCTTGATTTTGTCCTACATCATAATGTAGGCTACATTCAACAACTTTAAGTTTCCTGATTGTCAAAAATTATATTAATTAATTGCATTCACAACTATGAATGCAACAAGAAAGGTACGTGTAAGAAATGTTGAATGATAAACATAATAGAAGAGTCTGCTGTGGAGTAACCATACACATTGTAGAATAATATTAAAGTGGATTTTGAGGAAGAATGTGTCTTCCAAGCTCAGGTTTCTGTGGTGGTAGTGGTGAAGCTTTAAATTTCGTAACCACAGAAACATTTCTCTATCAGCTGAACTAATACTGATTGATCAGGAAGTTAATCTTATTGTAGAATACCTGCACAGTGAACTCCAAGATACAGTGAACATGAAACCGTCTTTGTATGATGCCACTGGCAGTGCTGCAACTCTGGTTCTGGACTGTTGCAGTTTATATCTAGCAGCAGTCCTTTACTGTGGTACACACTGTCCAAGAGATGTGCATCAACAGAGTAGACTCTATGTAAAATAGAATATAATATGGAAGATAAAATAATTTCATTGCATTGCATCCCTTTACATTCATTACATTTGAAAACGTGCCATACCTTTGTAATGCATCATATCCAAGTGTTCTGCATATAGCCAATGAGAATGACATCAGCTGCTGGGCTGTTGAGTTTCTGAAGCATATGGCTTGGAATGTGGCTGAATCTGCCTTTAGCATAAAAAGTGGGACTTCATAGGCAGAGTTGTCAATGCTGTAGATGGTCACATTCTGCAGTATTGGTTCCTGTGTTGTATGAATGCTTATAAAATGTACATCATTTACAGGTATCTTTTACTTCATTGGAGGAAGATAGTTGGTAATCTATATAAGAAGAGGACAAAAACCCTAATTGACTGGTTCATTAGCTGTCACCATGGGACAGTCCAGATGTGATAAAAAAAGTCTGACATTTACTGGGTAAATTCAGCATTGCTGTGTTTTTGTCACCAGTCCTATGAAACTGGCCGAACATAATGGGATTTTGCTGATATGTGTCCTAGAACATAACAGAACTGAAGGGAATGAGATCATTGATTGGTTAAAACAATATTTGACCATCCATTTTTAGGACCTGAACTGGCTTGTGGTATCTCAGAAGTAATTGCTAACATCAGGAACACTGGCTGTCTACATCCAGACACAAAAATTCAATGGGTTTTCTGTCACAAGACCTGTACTAAAAGAGACCAAGGCAGTACGGAAAGAGAACAGAAAAGAGTTATGACAAGTTATGGGACTAATAGGGGACACTTATTTCTTGCAAGGGCATCTGTTATGTAATTGGTAAACAATCCCACCTGCATACAATGTCTTGGCAAAAAAGAAACAAGTTGACATGTACTACATGCCTGTAATGTACTGGCTGAATTGTGATTGTCACATGTAAACTCATCTCATGAAACTAAGTGACCATCACAAGGTCCCATTAAGCAAAGTACTATGCTTATTTTGAACTGCAGGACTGCTAGATTGTTAAATCTTAGATAATGGATGCATAGTAGTTGGAGGACAGTTGTGGTAGAAGGGTTGTTTAATATGCACCCCCTAAATATAATTTGATCTGTCAAAATGAAAACAGAGGGAATAGAGTTATAGCTCCACTTATTGTGAACCTCAACACTAGATGATGGTGAGTGGTCATCTTTATGCCTCAACCACTTTACCCCTCAGAAAAGAACCACGGTTTCCATTGAATAGAAGTTGGGGGGGGGGGGGGGGGGGTATGGGGGAAAAGGAAAAAACCCGGGGCTTCCCAAAAAAAACCAAAAAACAAAAAAAAAAAACAACAAATATAAAAAAAAAAAAACATAGGTTTATAGT
>Ga0123355_10005917_pt1 | contig 18017 bp, 9 predicted proteins | sample TergutEmb28metaG_3_FD_89872 | JGI IMG/M metagenome (GOLD analysis project Ga0123355, IMG submission 89872) | Embiratermes neotenicus P1 segment gut microbial communities from Petit-Saut dam, French Guiana - Emb289 P1 | ecosystem: Host-associated > Arthropoda: Insects > Digestive system > Gut ... | reverse complement strand
AGTACACCCTTAATATTTGAAGCAATTTTGTTAGCTATGCACTCTTTACCCACTGAGTTCAAATGTTGACCGTGCCTTGTGAACAAGTTCCTGTCGTTGCCTACATCAATTAATTCCACTGTCTGTGTGTACTGCTTGATTCCACAACACTGTGACATCTCCCTCTTCACACACTGGATTAGGAATGTGTGTGTACCATTTGTGTGTGGTTTCAATGCCTAAGGCTTTGCACATTGAGTAGTGCAAATGTGTACAAACTTTATCGTGTCTCATTAAATATTCGTTCTTTGCCAAAATGGGACATCCTGAGGTTAAGTGGTCAATAGTTTCTTCATGTTGCTTACATAACCGGCATTTACTCTCAATTTCTCCCTTCAAAATTTTTTTCTTGAAATAGTTTGTACTAATTGCTTGGTCTTGAGCTGTCACTATTATTATTATTATTATTGTTGTTGTTGTTGTTGTTGCTGTTTCGCAACTTTAGACTCCTACAGATTTATATTCTCACAGTAATTTAAGTTCTGACCTATTTACCATATTAGTGATATCTGTACAAAGATACATCAAACTATGAGTTTAACAATAAATATCAATATAGCACATCACACTGCCAAAGTATGCACTGAAATTTACTGTAAAGTGATTAATGAAGAATTCAATGACAGTGTTATGCAAAAGATGAAACTGCTTGTCAAAGAATGGATCACATAAAGAACAGAGACACCACTACTGGCTGAAATCCTTCAAAACACTTCTCTTCTATATGACCATTATACGAGGGAGAATCAAAAAGTAAAGGCAAAATACATTTAACGGCTTTAATAGAAGTAACTGTGAGCAATTCTACATATCATTTTTCTACATACTCCTCTTGCAACACAATGCATTTGTTATATCGTTCAACTAGTTTCTGTATTCCTGCAGAGAAGAAGCTTTTTGGCTGCGCAATGTTGATGGCTGACCAGAACAACCTTCATCAGTAACAGGTGTTCGACCCAATTTAAACCTTTCCACCCACTCATAAACCTTTCGTTGACTCATGGTGCTCTTTTCATACTAAGCCAACATAAGATGGTGAATTTCCACAGGTTTCACTCATTCTGCCCAAAGAAACCGCACTACGCCTTGTTGCTCTTCGATGGTGCAATCTTGCAAATGAGCGTCCATGTTTTCGCCCTCGTTGCTGCCACTCAACTGAAGGCAGAGCGCTGTACTGCACGTGGCTGAACTCCTCAACAGGCATTGTCAATACTGCGCAATGCGGCAGCTCCTCTCTGTCCCGGTTACCGCGTAATTTAAAAATTGCTTTTACTTTTTGATTCACCCTTGTATTATAATTATACTTAAACATCTGACATCTGTATTTTTAACAGATATTTATACAACTACTTTAACAATTTCCACATCCTTGGTATTTTACCTGTATATGGATATACGGAAAATAAAGTGAATGAATGAATGAATGAATGTAATTTCAGTGCAAACATCCTCTTAAACGAGTTCCCAATATGAGACCCTATGCTACAACTCACTGGCATTCCTGGGGGGCCCTGGGGACCTCCTTCTCCATTTTGACCATCTTCTCCAGGTGGTCCTCTTGGTCCAGGATCACCCTTTGCTCCTGCAAATATAAAATTGGTGACCTTATCTCTGATGCCATTGAATTAAATACCACAGCTTACTAAAATATTTAGCCATAAAATACAACCACATGTTTAGTGAATATTTAAATTCCATGTATCTTCTGCTCTGAAATTACTTACATTTTATTTTGGCAAATACAAGAACATGCATTTATTTTATGTTTTTATGATTAACTTGGTTTTAAAAGAGTTAGGAACTATGGAAGTGAATTACCATTGTCTTCATGTTTAAACTTTATGTTAAATTTTGGTGGTATTATTATAAGGGTTAATAAGAGGAAATATTTTGAAAATCGTACCTGCAACTCCCAATTCACCCTTCTCTCCCTTTTCACCCTTGGGCCCCGGGTCCCCCATCTCCCCTTTGGGGCCCGGAAGCCCTGGCAAACCTCGCTCTACTGCTTCGCCAGACAGACCTTTTCGACCCTAAGATTTAGATAAAAAAACATTTATATTCATTTAATCCTACTTTCAAAGCTGTAAGTATATAAGAATAGTGTTTTTCTGTATTCATTCTCCCTCTCTTTTAATTTCTTACTGTACAAGTGTTAATTACACAATATTATGTTCACAGAAAGTAATTTGTCAATTGAATGAAGATGTCAGAACACTGACGTTGCATTAGCCATTACTGTAAATATCAGTGAACAGAAATTAGTTGCCTGTTATACAGTACAATGGGTTTAGAAATAAAAAGCTCAGGGCAACAGGCAATAGGTATGGAAGAACAATAAATAAGGAAGCATCAAAAATAAAAAAAAAACAATGAAATCAGAATAAGGCATTTGCACATACTTACATATGTTTCAGCCAGTGGTCAGATGTTGGGGTCACATGACACAAATCACAGATGCACATCACATTTAAAGGATGGTTTGCATTGTGTAGGCCTGGTTAATAAACTAAAACTAGTAACTAAGTGGTTAGTGTGGAAATGAGAAATAAACAAATTAAAATTAGTGAAAGCACTTTTGCAGCATTAAGAAATAATAAAAGCATAATTATGTACTTGATACAATTACTAAAATCACAGCACTTTACTGCACTAAAGCTAGAAATGCCCACTGAAGGCTAAAGAATATCAGTCTAAGATATCAGTACTACCAATCACACAATTTCACTACCACAATCATAACATGTATCTACAAAATGCATACACTAAATACTATTCAACAAAATAAAAAAAGCAAAAGCAAAATAAGTTACTACTTTCTGCCACCACCATTGTTTGCATTCATGGGAAATATGAAAAATTAGAACAATTACATTATTTATTATTCCATCTAAAGTGTCTGGTAACATAGTGTGTGCCAGCCATACTCAGAAAAGACACTTCATATTTCATTATATGTTGTTCCAAGAAAGATACGTCATTACTGTACGCCTCTTACATTCATGCAAAACTGTCCACTTCGTTATGTCCCCCTTTGGGTGGCAAGCAACGGTATGAAACCGTTGCGGTAATTTTTGCACTGCAAAACTGTGCAAAACACAAACAGCTGCAATAGTCATTTAAGACAGTCTTGATCCGTTTACTTCAGAAGTATACTGGAAGAACTGTTAACAGTAATCAAGAAAATATTATAGAAATTATGTCTAACCAGAAACTTGCCTTCATTTCATGTCTTTTTAACCAGTGAACAAACTACATATCACACACACACCTGTACAAAATTCAATACCAACTGCAACTGATAATTACAAATTCCAGTACACTTCTGTCTGATATAAAATTGTTCTACCTGTACAACAACACTTTATTCAGTACAGGGGGACTTTGCATTACCAGACGTGGATAAGATTTTTTTTCTATAGTGACTGCAGCCACTTTCAAGAAGAAACATATTTATGTAGTAAAGCCATATTTAATTGTACATTTAAGTAGTAAATCAAGGTCCAGTGGTACCCCAAGAAAATTAAAGTGATTAAATGCAGAAATAGAAGTGCACATGCTGCCCCATGCCACATATAAAGACAGAGAAACACAGAAAGATGTTTGATCTACATTTATTTAGTCGCTCTCATAATTATCAACAAATCAATAAACCTATATTTTTTCCCTATTATAGTGGTTTAGTTGGAGTAACAACAAATTATTATTATTATTATTATTATTATTATTATTTGATGTGTATTGGACCGTGCAACATCTTGATAACTGAAGAATAAAATCCAACTAGATGCCACTTATTACTTTATTACGCTTACGCTTTGCTCAACATGTTTCGGGCACCATTATGCCCATCATCAGGAGCTCACGACGATAGCATTGGTTACCGCGTGGGCCTTCTGGTTCTCGAGTTGCTGCTAGTTGGGAGTTAAGTGCAGGCAGGATGGGTGAGTGTCCAGACCAAAGGCTGTTACAGCCTTTAGTCTGGACACTCACCCATCCTGCCTGCACTTAACTCCCAACTAGCAGCAACTCGAGAACCAGAAGGCCCACGCGGTAACCAATGCTATCGTCGTGAGCTCCTGACGATGGGCACAATGGTGCCCGAATCATGTTGAGCATAACATAAGCATAATAAAGTAATAAGTGGCATCTAGTTGGATTTTATTCTTCAATTATTATTATTATTATTATTATTATTATATTACTTACTTTTTGCACGGTATTTACACATATGTACCTGAAACAAACTGTGTCTCAAGGGTATGTAGTGTTGCAGCTAATTTATAGTTACAATTCACGGTACATGTAATGTTACTTCACGTATTGTTGTGGACTGTCACCTTAGTACTTTCTGAAGTATGTGTGCAGTGCCCAATATGGCTGTTTTCTGTACTTCCTTGATGTCATGATTTCCCTGTGTGTTGCTCAGGTATTTAGTGAATGATTTTTAGATTGTTCCAGTTGGTGTTTTACTCCTGGTATCACATTTGTTTTTACATTCCATTTATTATTATTATTATTATTATTATTATTATTTATGTTACTTTGCCATTCATTCCATAAGGTGTCTTAATGAATTACTTAAGTATTACTTTGTTTTATTTGTGTTTCTTTCATATGCATCCTGTTTACTGTTCTGTGTTCTTTGTGTCTATATGCTGTGCTGTTTCTGTTACTGGCCATTTAGTTCTTGATTTAGTACATTAATAAACAAGAACTGAAATAAACTAATTTACTGTTGTTGTTGTTGTTGTTGTTGTTGTTGTTGTCGTCATTGTTTCTGTTGTTTTTTTGTTTTCAATGTAACATTTTGAAACAATTCTTGAACTATCTAACTCACCTCAATTTTGAGATCTTCAGTAAAACCTGTCAGGATATTTTAATATCTGTCCAAGGTGATATTAATAATTAGTTAATAATTAATAATTTCAACATACAAAATGGTTAATTACTTCTAATTTACAGGGCGTTCTGAAACTTTTCTTCGGTACAAAATATCAGATATGATACCAGATTTATACAAGTGGCGTGCTGCCCTTATCTTCTGCACTGTTATTGATAGTTTCACTTTAGAGTTTTATAGTACAACACTTCCCCAACTTCTCAAGAAAACATTAATAAAAGTATGTTACAATTTAGGAAATTCTGAAGCCTCTTGCATGCATATTTGAAAAGAGGTGATGGACAGAGTTCACAAACTGTGGAAAGTAAACAAGAGAGGTAGCCTGTAAAGGTATTAAGGAATGTGTCACAACAAAACATTTGGACATGACATGCATACATTGAACACACATCACTCACCCAAACTCTGAAGAAAGCTATCTGAAATAATTGCCACAAGATGGCCCGCACTTGCAGTCAAGTTACAGTAATAGTAGTAACAGTGGTAGTAGTAATGATAATAAGAATAATAAAGCAATGGTAATGGTAGTGGTAGTGTCAGAAAATAATGGTCTGATGGAAGACACGTATGAATCCAAATTACAAATTCTAGGTTCAAATACAACTGAAGACCTTGTTGCAAATAAATTAACAAAAGGGGCCAAAGGAACACAAACTTCACTCTTTGCAGTCCAGAGGTTATGACGCATAAACATTATCAAGCGAGGTAACATCTGAAAGTGACTACAAAGAGCTGTACATTTAATAATGTCCAGCTATGATTCAGACTATCATGGATGACTGAATGTGGAACTGTAAAATTTCTTGCACATTAATGCTGTACTTCTCCTTTCTTGCAGCATCTCATTGTCTGCTGCACACCACCTATAGTTTTGTGCAGGCGTTCCTTTGGAACCTTAACAATGCAAGTACTCCGGTTTTTCCTACTTTAGCATGACAGTTGTTCTTGTCTTTCAAGATCAATTTCTTACTTCTAATCGTACAATATGCTAAATTTACTAAAATGTATTTGAAGAAGTATTTTATAAAGATAAACCAGAGTACAAAGAAATGGCCTTTCACTTTGATTCAATGCTATTTAACATGGACAAAATAAATCATTGTGGAATGATCTCTACACTTTGCCAGGTTGTTAGGACATTCAACTAATAAAGTATCAATTACCTGACACTCTAAGGTGGCTGTGCCTCCCCTCCAGGATAAGTAACATGATGCAAGGCAGTAGTGACTTTTTAACAAAGCCAGAATTTTTCTAATCTGACAGTATTTCAAATCACTAGAATTAATTAGGTTATAATATTTAGGTGATTCATCCCCATTGTGTTCACAGAATCATAAGAGATGCAAATGTATACTCAGTCTAAACACAACTGCATTTTACAGATGAAACCAGCTAAATGTTTTGGCTAATGACCACAGATGTCATCAGAGTGATCAGAAAAATATAAGAAGAAAATATTTACAGGTGCATTGATGGTTAGAAAATTTCTGAAAATGTGTTATTGTCTACTAGAAGGCCACACGGAAGAAGAATTATGAACTTGTTTCAAAAGCTAAAATCGTGATGCACCTGTCCCAACAGTACTTCACTCCCCACACCCCGTCCCTGAAACATGGCGAGAGTGAAACCTCCCTCAGTCCACACCTCCCCAGCACATGCGTCATATGCTGAACAATTCCTGTCTGTAAATGTTTCAAATTGTGAAGCCCAATGTCAGATCTCTTGACCCACTATGGTCCACAAGTAACAACAAGATTCACATGCCTAGTTTTAGTCCCATTCAAACACGAACCCTCTAAATCAGAATGTCCGTGAACATAGAAAAAAAAATAACAGAAATATCTTCGTCACTCTCATTTCTAACCCTGCCAATGGAGGAAAGATAACCTTTGAAACATATAATTAAATAATGGATGTGTTACTGCATAATTCTATTGAGTGTTTGTAAGTATAAAACATATTCAAAAAGAAAAAATTTTATGCTGACACTGGGAATCGAACCAAGGGAGTTTGTTTCTGCGTTAATGCGCTCAGCTACCTCTGCGTGCGGCAAACAACCACCCTTTCGCAACATCCATCTATGGAAGCAGAGCTAGCAAGCCACACGCCTTGGAAAATTGATGACATTTAATTCATGTTTAAACTTCAAATTAAGCAAATGTGTTGGTGTCTTTGGTTAATATACACGCAGTGTGATTGATTGTAATGAATGTGAGACAGAGAAACGCCACGAATGCATAAATATGGGGAAAGTAAAACAACTCGAATTATGATGGCAACTGTACGTCATGTCACTGCCTGAGTGGGACGTATGAATATCATGTTGCTTGATTTTTGTTGAACAGAGTGTGCAAAAGAAAAATCTCCTGCTTCTGCCAAGAACTGAACTCTGACTCCACAGCTGTTCAGCCCGTTCTCTTACATTGTACAGAGTATGACAAAAGAAGGTGGCATCACATCACAAACTAAACATGAATCACACAGATCTCTGTCTGAAATAATGGCTTAAGATCAGAATGCCTGCTTTTGATTTAAAACCACAAACATTACAATACAGCATATATTATTTAGTTACAGATAAATTTAATTTAATTTACAACATACTGTAATTAAAATTTGGGTTTGTAATAATGAGTTATCTAGGACATTGGATTGGCTCTTAGAATGTTGTGCTTTCTAAAGGCCACCCAGTCCTTTTCCTACTTCACTTTTCTGTAGTGGACATGCATGGTATGACATCGCTGGGAACAAGAGAAATTACAGAGTGTTGATTGGTTTCTGGTGACTGGGTTCATTTTTATGGAATCAATCTTGTACATACTACCTTAGGTCCAGACAAGATGTTCTATTCCATCTTTTGGTAATATCTCTCTGGGAGAATGGAACGTGGCGGCAGGTAATGTTTGACATGTAGGGGGAGGCAGGGGGCTTTTTTATCTGGAAGAGTATGGAGTTGGTTACTGGCAATTTTTATTTTGATCTGTACTGGTTTATTTCACATTGTCTCATAAAATTTCAGGGCCAAAATGGTGAGCTTCTGACAATGAAGTGAGTTTGCTAAACTTTATATTCTGTTGAGCGTGCATCTCTATATAATCTTGTAAATGAAACCAACTTGGTGCACAATATTCTCAGTATATTTCGTCTATTTTATTTATGACCTCTACATGTTTCGGACCTCTCCAGGTCTGTCATCAGGAGGAATAACTGTATTTATATGACACTTGGCATTTTGTTATTCTGTATAGCTAGCTGTCTTGTGTGCAGGATGGAATGAAACTTCATTCCATCCTGCACACCAGACAGCTAGCTATACAAAATAACAAAATGCCAAGTGTTAAATAAATAGTCATTCCTTCTGAGAATGGACCTGGAGAGGTCTGAAACATGTAGAGGTTATAAATAAAATTGACAAAATATACTGAGAATATTGTGCACCAAGTTGGTTTCACTTACAAGGCGAGTTTGTCACTCAACCAGCCTAATACGACCAGTTGAAGAACTGTAATTTTAATGCTCTGACATCACATTACACTATTTGATTGTATTGTGCACTGGAACACCATATGCATCAGTTTAAATCTGTTTACATATATTTATCCAAACAACTTTGGTTTTAAACTGTTACTTGTTTCCAAGGGTCAGCATACAGTTACCCAATAACTGTCAGTGAAAAGCTTCCCTTTGTACAAGTGATGACACTATAACTGCATATAGCAACTATCTCATATGCATCTGTTAATCAAGGTAATCTATAGTTCAAGAATAAAAGACCAACTTGATGTAATTTGCTATTTTATTTCACTTCTTACATGCTCAACATGTTTCGGACATTAATATATCCATCATCAGAAGCTTGCGACTATTCTGTCGAATTACCACATTGGTCGTATTGTTCTTGGTTCGATGTGTGTTGGAGTTTCGGTGTGGTTGGGTTGGAGTGGTATCCGTGCTTCAGGCTGCAACACAGATACCACTCCAACCCAACCACACCGAAACTCAAACACACACTGAACCAAGAACAATACAACCAATGTGGTAATTCAACAGAATAGTCGCAAGCTCCCGATGATGGATATATTAATGTCTGAAACATGCTGAGCACATAGGAAGTGAAATAAAATAGCACATGGCATCAAGTTGGTCTTTTATTCTTCAACTATCACAATGATGCACGGTCCAATAAACATAAGATTCAAGGTAATCTATCTATGCTTGAAATTGGAAAGTGTAATTGGAATGTATCTAAAACAGATGCTACAAAGTAGCTTTTCATTCTGTTAGTGAAATAGCTTTTTAATGAAGAAGAACCAATGTGTTACTATTGTTGATAAGCTTCTGTATCAAAGCAGTTCAGGAAATGGGAGAGTTTATACACTCCTGAGATTTCAGCAAAAATCTGAAAGTATGGTGAACACCTATGCAGCTGGAAGAGCGTTATTAAATAAACACAAAAAGAATCATGTCTTTTAGTTTTGAGAGTTTTAGCATAAAGTATCTACATGAACAGTACAGAGGGCATTCCATGAGTCAAAAATGTGATTACAAACACATTTCTTATTGTAGTCAATCATTTTAGTATAGTTGTTTATTGGTTTGCTGGCATCAGTTATGGACGGTTCATGGCCATGCATTGTAGGTTTATCTGTCAACGTTTCTTCAGTACTATCAGTGATAGGTACGAGGGGTTGTACGGGGAGAGATTTAAATGGCGAAATGGTTAGCAGTGGACAACAGACGTTAGCAGTCTAGTAAGGAAGTGAGTTGCATATGAGAGTGGTTTGAGGGAGTACAGAGAAGTGACTGTGTCATTTTCCTAGAAAATGATCTAGTTGTTTAACTGGATATAGCACACCATTATTTTATATCAAGAATAAAATGAATAAATAAAACATGAATAAAAAAGAAATAACTAAAATTGTATTTGATTCAGTGAACCACACCTGTTTCGTGAAAGAGGATCACCTAACCCAGTGTTTCTTAACCTTTGTGAGACCGCCGCACGGTAAATTCTTTTTTCATAAGACAAGGGCCCGGTCCCAACAGATTTATTCGTCAGTACCTTTCCAATTTTTTTTAAGTTCATACATTAAACGAACATAAGTATTAATAATTAATTATGGCATAATCATAAAGAATATTAGTACACTTAAGTGTATGGTGTGGCATGTTGACAAATATAAAATTACATTTAAATTGGTTATCAATTCCAGGAGAATCTCTCATGACCCAGTATAATTGATGCCAGGGCCTGGTACCAGGCCATGGCCCGGTGGTTGAGAAAAGCCGACCTACCCGATTGAGCATGTCAGGACAACCAAGTTAAAAGGTTATCATGTAGATTATCTTAGGTGCTTCACCATCATGTCATTATGATGACCATGACAACGAGGTACACCAAGTGCCTGAACAGAGGAGGCCAGAACCACAAGTGCCCGGTATGAAATGTTTTAACTTCCACCTTCTATTCTCATTTGTTTTTAAGGCCAGTTTGTATGTTGTATATGAAAAAAGTAATTCAACCTACATATTTGTCCATGTCTCTACTTTTATCTTCTGTTTCTAATTCCATGCCGGAAGCCATATGAATGACACCTGACGGCCATAGCAAACTGATCCCCTACCCTCACATATATGCTTACCCTCTTGCCCCGTTTGCCTCTTGCCCCCTTCTCTCCAGGCATTCCTGGTGGTCCAGTGGGACCCATCTCTCCCTTCTCACCTCTCAGGCCTTCTGGTCCTTGTGAAACATCACACAACGCTTTGTCAGTGGAACCCACCTTTCCTAATGGTGTGCTTGTGATATGTGCTCTTGTTCCCTATACATACTACAACAACTGCAGAAGTTGCATACTGTGTCATACACCGTGTGCATATTTACGTTTGTAAGAAGTATTTAAATTCAAGGGTGTCACTGCTGTTTTAAAGAGAATAGTGTACTGACCACAGACTGAGGTTTTGATTCCCTTGTTTAGATTTGTTATACAGACATACTGTTAAAAATCAATGAAATTTAAATTATACTGGGATTCACTTCCATAGTTGCACAACCCCAAAGTTTATTTACATTGAGATCAAGTCACTATTTCGTCTTGCTCTATAAACAGTGCTTCTCAAAGTTTTGGTAAATGTAGCCATCTCAGAATGATACAAAATTATTTAGATTCCTACAAATAAACTTTTAAACAGTTTGATGGTAGTTCCAACTAACGACATGTATTTTATTTGAGATGGTTTGATCACATCTTTAAACAACACACTATCCACGGATGTACTGTATCATACGAATTGATAAAAAAAAAAAAAACATGAGCAGTATGAATAATTGATTGATTTAAGATGTTACGAATGACGGTAAAATTCCTTCCGTCTTTGCCAAGAGTAACAGCTATTGAGAAACCTTAATCCTCATTCCCTCAAAGGCTGATAGCAAATAATGTCATTATTTAGTGGCTGTTTCACATGAAGAAGCTATCACACCTTCAAGGAATAAAACAATAATGTGAGAAGTTAAGACATTCTCAGTTACAGTCCATCATTATACATGGGGCAGCCAGGAAATAAAGTCTCCTATTTGTTACCTCATGCTGTTTACAAGTTGAACATGTGAAAATTTCAAAGAACTTCACTACAACATTGCTGAAGGCACTGTTAGTTTTCAAGGTAGTCACCATCTTTGTCTACATTCTCTTTTCCCCCTTTGAACAAAAGTGTGTGTTTCCACCCAAAAAAGGTTGTGCTCTCTCTTCTGTAGCCACTGGTGCACAACATTCTACACTGCCCCATCACTGGGGTCATGATGTTCTCACTGGCATTATTCAACGGACCAAGCAGGTGATAATCTGATGGTAAATGGTCAGGACTTCAGGCTGGATATGACAACATTAGCCATCCAACATTCATGATGGCATCTCTTTTTGGGACGATAATGGCATTATTCTTGGAAAAGTCAGACAAATCGAGAACTAGAAGAGATGAGCAAAGGAGAAAATATATTAAATGGATAAAAGGGCAAAGGATAAGCTGGTTAGGTCACCTAGTGAGAATGAAGGAGGACAGGATGCCCAAAAAGATCTTCACTCAAGAACCAGAAGGGATGAGAAGAAGGGGAAGACCCAGGAAAAGATGGAAAGAGGAAGTATAAAGAGATCTTCAAGTGCTGAAAGTGAGAAGATGGAGAGAGTTGGTGGCAGACAGGAAAAAATGGAAGGTCATTGTTCGACAGGTCAAAGCCTACAGTGGGCTGTAGTGCCAATGGAGGAGGAGAAGGAGGAGGAGGAGGAGGAGGAAGAAGAAGAAAAAGAAGAAGGAGAAGAAGGAAAAGGAGAAGGAGAAGTAGGAGGAGGAGGAGGAGGAGGAGGAGAAGAAGAAGAAGAAGAAGAAGAAGAAGAAGAAGAAGAAGAAGAAGAAGAAGAAGAAGAAGAAGATGATGAAGAAGAAGAAGAAGAATTACATTCTTGTGCACATCTTACCAATGGGGACAAAACTGAACTCTGACTTCCATATTCAAGCACCTCACCTTCTTCAGAGTTCATCCCACAGCAAAAAAGTCTGGAGTGTTGCTGCTCCACTGCACACAACTGTGTGCACCACAGAGACCATCGTACATTTTGGATGGACAGTGTTTTGCAACCACCTACAGTATTCTTCAACTTTGAAGAAGAGCATGTATTCCTGCCTGGTAAAAGTCGCTCTCCCTACTCTGTAGCCACTGGAACATTGCATTCTGCAGTGTCACATCACTGGTATAATGGTGTTCTCACAGCCCTTTTTTCAAAGGTCTGCAGCCCACTGAGCCTCCTACTCAGTGGGTACCGAGGTCTTTCGTGTGGGTAAAGAGGCCGAGGCATGAGTTAGCCACTTGACTCCATCTCAAGCAGAGGCTTAAGAAGGAGTGGGTCTACACCTCTGCTCCTCCCATATACCTTCGTGGTGTGGACAGGGAAAATATTTCCCTTATTTACCAGGTAAGTGATAATCTAATTGTGATAAGTCAGGCCTGTATGGTGGCAGAGACGACTCAGTCCACCCACACTTTGTGATGGCCCCTGCGGTGCGCATGCTTGTGGGCGGCTTAGTGTTGTCATGGAGAAGCAAACTGTCAGACATGTTTCTTGTGGGATGTACTCAAAGAAGGCAAGCATTCAGACTTCTCAGTTTGTCAACACAGCAGTCAGAATACAGTGTTGTCCCCATAGGCATCAAGTACACAAAAATATCTTCGTCATTCCCAAACAAGAGGGACTATCATACATTTTGTACGGAAAGTGGTGTCACATCCACTTGGCATACCTGACCGTTTGCCATCAGATTATCAACTGCTTGGTCCTTTGAAAAATGCCAATGATTATATCATTATGCCAATGAGGGGCACTGTAGAATGCCGCCCACCAGCGGCTGCAGACAAGGGAGAGCAAACTATTTCTGGGTATGAAGACATGTTCTTGTTCAAAGGTGGAAAACAAATGTCAACAAAGATTGATATTACACTGAGAAATAGCCCTGCTCTAAGTAGCGTTGTAGTAAAGTCATGTGAAATATTCAAATGTTCCAACTGTAAATAACATGTAATAAAAAATAATAGGCATTACTTTCTGACTGCTCCTTATAATTCACACTGGTAACAGCACAAATTCCATTCTTCTCTTAATGAAACAGGTATTGTTACCTACCTGGTGGTCCAGGAGGACCTGGTGGCCCTTCAATGATTCCTGTTGGAAACTGATCACCGTTTAGTGTCGTCGTCAGGCCACGTTCTCCCTTATCACCTTTATCACCCTGTAAAGTTACCACAACATACTGAAAAGATGTGCTGCAACTTTTATCTAGGCCTCAACAAAATTAAACCACTTGATCATTACTGTTACCATTTTTTCACCAGATAAAGTACAAACAGGTTAACCTGCATTTGTACTGAAAGAAAATTTGATCTGGTTTATTCTCTCTAGAATAAAGCCCAGAATTTCTTTGTGTGAAGCATAAGAGTAAATGAAGCATTCAATGTCTGTGTATGTAAATGGATCATTTTTTTATTGACTAATGTTTTAAATTTCAATTTAGGCAAGCCAATTTCTGGTACAAAATGACAAGGCAGTGAGAACCACTAACTAATAACTGAACAAAACTTAGTATATCATGTATATCACATCATACGTGTTAGACAGTTGCTGCTAACTGTATTAAAATATTAAGTATATGTTTACATTTATATATTTATGTGTCAAATTTAATAATTGTCCAACAAGATGCAAATGTATTCAGTTTACTATATTTATGTAGGTAGCTCTATAAATTTCAGGCATTGACACCCATCATAGGGAGCTCGTACAACTGTAAATACAGCTACTGGCACTGGTCAGCTGGGTCTACTACCATCCACTCTCATTGTTGAGTTCCAATTCAGCAATGATAGTGGATGGTGGTAGATCCGGTTAATCAATACCAGAAGCTGTAATTACAGTTGTACAAGCTCCTGATGATGAGTGTTAATACCTGAAACATGTAGAGCTGTCTATAGAAGTATAATAAACTGAATGCAGTCGCATCTTGTTGGACAGTTATTAAATCTGATTCATGATGCACGAACCCATGAATATAAAATACATTTATGTGTCCTTTGGTCTTCAAGTTGCTAAGGTTCAAAACTGGTACTTTAATATATGAGTTATGATAAAAGATTTTAAGAATACACAAGTAAACACACAGAAGTAGAATATCTGTTAAGAAGTGTGCAGCAAAACTGTGGTAAGAGGTAGCATCCGTTTTCCTCTCCTCTTATTTCATCTGCGGTGGACAGGGATGTTCGTAACTTTTTAATCCTATTCATAATAACATAAACACATGCATACACACTTGTACATACATACATACATACAATTTTCTCTAAAATACCTAGTACAGGCACATTACAACGACTGCAACTGGGCTACTAGCAACCCACAGCACATATTACAGGATTACGATGAAATTACTTATCTTCGTAAAAACTTAGATGTATGGTACGATGCGTTTTCATAAACACCTGAAATGAATATTGTTAATATTTCCCCCTGCCCTGTTTTTGCCATTGTACCATATACTGGCTGCTCAGAGTTAATTTATATGCCATTTGCTTCAAATTGTGAATACAAGGCAATAGAAATTAGAACCATTCTCTATCACAGACTTTGCCTAATCAAGGTTTTCAAGTGGCAAGTATTAGCACCTGTCTAATGACATATGTATAAAATTGTAAGCATACACACTTTACAAACTAATAATAACCTAATGAAACTAAACCAATCACAATTGTGATTAATTATACATATACAAACAAATGCACATCTAATATATACATTACAAATTTTCTAAAGCTGTAAATAAGTTCAACAACAGACTTTAACAAATGTTCACCATCTTCAGGTAGACAATGACATAAACGAATTATAGAAAAGAATAGAGTTAAAAAATCATAAATTATGTATGATGCATAAAAAGATGGAAACATCTCCAGAAGCAACAGTATAAACATTGTGCTGCTCATTTACCCAAAGTTAAAAATTCTTTACTATGCCATTGTTTACAATGTTCAATCTGTAACATCTGTAGCTGTTTTTACATCTTTTTATGTATTATATATAATTCATGATTGTTTAACTTCAAGTTTGCTTAAATTCCTTTGTGTCATAATCTCGCTGAGGATGCAAATACTCACAAAAACATGTAGGGAAGGTTACATGTATAGATAATTTGCAATATTTTATGTATTGTATGTACATTTGTCAGTATATATAATCAACCATACACATAATGCATGTATTAAAAAATATGAAACTAATTACAGTTAAACCACAAAGGAAAACAGAATACTTTAACAAAGAACATTGAGAAATAAGATAACAGTAAGGAGCACCATATCCTCGCATATCCATCAGACCATAGTTAGCTTTTAGTTTGGGTAGAGAGAGATGATAAATGAAATGTAAGTGCAGTACTGTACTTGCACATAGATACAAATGTGTAGTTTCATGATAGAACAAGCATCAGCATTTTAACCCAGTTAACAGTGTCATCCCAGAAGAGTGCCCCACCCAAGTGCTGAAAGGGCCCCTCTCAGTCATTATCATCCCCATCACTTCTCAATGCTCATTTTTAAATCTGAATATAAGGACATTATTACCATCTGTGTGCTGTCTCATTTGTTCATTAACATTTATGTTGCTCAGAATGCCTATGGAAGGATTATTTAATGTACAATGTACGTCTTTTGTGGAAAACATTGCGATAATCACTTAATATGGCATAAATCAGAAGGATCTTATCTTAACCCACTGACATTGGGAACCATAATACCGTATATTTTTTAATCTAATCCACACTAGTTTTTGCCGATTTCTTAAACGAAAAGAAGTTAATTCGCGGTTCTAATCCACACCTTTCCTTCAAACGCCCCTTGCCTAAAAGGCAGACTGATTGAATAATACTGGATATTACCAATGCTTTAACCGTAATCCGATTAACGCGCTGTGTGTAACGATTCAGTTATGAGTGATGACGGCAAGTCCGATGAATAATAAATTATAAATATTATACAATATATAATATTATAAATAATAAATAAAATAATAAATTATTGTATTGTATTGTTCTTACGCCACGTACAGCGGCTCTATCATTTTTCCAAAATCCAGCTCACGACCGCGAATCTAATCCACATGTGATTCTAATCCGCATCTGATTTTTTACCCTTCTGAAATTGTAAAAAGGGTGCGGATTAGATTTGAGAATATACGGTATTCCTATTTATGAAACCAGTTCAGAACTGTGACACCATGTTTCAGGCACTATATGATTTGTCTTTCAGATACTATATGACTAGATGACAGAGACTCCAAGCTTCATGAGCCAGAGCCCTAAAGTGTTAACAAAGATAAGGATTTAATTGGTAACAGGATGGGATTTCCATTTATCTTATTTAAGTTCCCAGATAGTAACCTAAAATAAATTACACAGAAGTTTAATTTAAACTTATTCCTTGTTCATACAAATTTCTTTCAGATTACTCTTCAAGAAATTAGCATCCATTCATAATTTTTGAGAGAGGCCATCCCGTTGTGTATACCAAATTTGTATATTACATTATGTACCATCAATACACAACATGCATCAAGACAAGATGCAATAATTACAATTAGGTTATATTTGGCTACATGTTTCAGCCATAACCGGCCACCTTCAGGCCAACTAAGAACAATATTAAGGTACAGTAAAAATAGTATATTGCTTTTACTGTACCTTAATATTGTTCTTAGTTGGCCTGAAGATGGCCGGTTACGGCCGAAACATGTAGCCAAATATAACCTAATTGTAATTATTGCATCTTGTCTTGATGTATGTTGTGTATTGGCAGTACATAATATATTATACAAATCCATTCACAAGACGTCCACTTCTGTGGAATGGTATGTCTCAAACCCCTCATTACTACAATGGTACTGAATGTGGCAGAACAGGGGATATGGTGCAGCCTTAATTGCAAGTTAATGTGTCTGCTGAGTTGGAAATGTTATAAAAGTTGCTACCAAGAGCAAAACTGCAGTTTGTTATAGTCCCAGTAATGCAGTTAGTGAACTGAAATAAAAGATAAGCAGTAATGTCAAATGAGATGAACTACAGGAAGAGTCTTCTGCCTGTATATCAACCTGAAATTCATAAAATGAAAAGAACCTTGCTAGTATCTCCCAAACTTTTGAAAATACCTCTGCCATTACAATAATTTCGAAACTTGAGTCACTCATAATATGTGGTACACAATGGTATATACTGCCAGAAAAAGTAGACTAGATGGCCTTAGTGTCATGTGTTTTTCTTTGCAATTTCTGCCACCTTCTCTTTCCAGAAAAAGGAAGCTCTGATAAGAGAGCCATGAATAAAATTTTGGACACTGTACACTGCCTCAGCCTGGGGGAGAGAAAAAAAAAAAAAAAAAAAAACACCAGCAAAATTTTGGGGGCTGCATTGGATTGTAAGGACGAAGGGAAGGAAAATCTGCTTATGAAGTCCTTTAAAAAAAAAAGCTTCAAACACCAAATTTACCTCT
>Ga0123355_10005916_pt1 | contig 18019 bp, 6 predicted proteins | sample TergutEmb28metaG_3_FD_89872 | JGI IMG/M metagenome (GOLD analysis project Ga0123355, IMG submission 89872) | Embiratermes neotenicus P1 segment gut microbial communities from Petit-Saut dam, French Guiana - Emb289 P1 | ecosystem: Host-associated > Arthropoda: Insects > Digestive system > Gut ... | reverse complement strand
CTATCGACAGGCGGGAAAAAATTCACGCATGCGCACTAAGGTTCAAGGTCAGCTCATGCAAGCGCGCTAGATTATAATCCATCAGGTGTTCGCATAAAAAAATACGGTCGGATACTTTTCTAATAGACCTCGTACTATGTTAACCAGTGCAAGGACAACCCACAACCTGGACGGAAACCATATCCTCAGGCTGCATACACCAAGAAGCATCCACAGCTACATCTGACAGAACAAAATCTAGTAGAGAGGAAAAATACTATAGTCAAAAAAAAGTAATTTAACAGCTACCGACCTCGAATATATAAAGAGAGATGTGGGCCAGTTTGATATACAAATCAGCAACCCTGAAATAGAGATTCAAACCCCAGATAATGCCTCAGGAAAGTTCTATAGCTTACTGGAGTTCTACTGAGCCACAGATCCCACCACCAGGCCAAATATTGCCATTTTAAAGAACATCAAGAAGGTCAAGGAGAATATGTAGAAATGACTGGAGACTGGAATGCACATTTGGCATTTTATTGTACAGCTGTAACAATCACTGAAGTGGAAGGGCAAAACACACATCCCACTAGTACAGAGTGGCGAGAAAAATAATATGAAAGTGAAGGAACCTGACTTCAAAAAGCACCTGATAGAGAACAATGATGAACTATGTGTGAAAGCAGATGTTACAAATGAATTTCTAAAAAGTAATTGTTCTTGAAAGGTTTGAAAGAAGGTAAGGGTACTAGCTTTTAAGTCAAATATTAACGAATATTGGAGTGCCTTCTGGGCAAATCTAGAAGTCTATAACTCATCAGCAGCATGGATCAAAGATCTAGAAGTGTGCAGTTACAAATTATCAGTTATGGCAGTTAATGAATTCTCTGCTAATGATATATAACTCTTGCTGTAAGAAAAATCAGCAAATGGAAAGCACCTGGACCTGACAAAATTCATAATTTCTGGCTAAAAAGTTTAAATCCATCCACGCTTGTCTTGCCCGCTGTTTCACAAACACACTGAACGACTCCACCTGAATTCCTAAATTTCTGACTGAGGGAAACATGTATATGTTACACAAGAATAGAAACACCATGCAGCCGTACAATTGTAGACCCATAACTTGCATCTCCATCATATACAAATTGTTCACATCACAGATCAATAATAAGATCTATAAGCACTGTGACACAAACCATATACTGGAAGAGGAGCAGAAAGGGTGGATCTGGAAATGTTTAGGATGCAAAGAGCAACTCACAATCAATGCTACGGTTCTAAAACAAGCACACGTGAAAAAGCACAACATACATATGTGTTATGCAGACTATCAAAAAATGTTTCACTCTGTGCCCCATAGCTAGTTGAGGAAGATGTTAGAAATACACAAAATCTCCCCGAAGATTAGGAACATTCTGCAGTTCATGATGAGTACATGGAGGACAAACCTGTGGGTGAATAATAAAAATGCTGGAACTGTAAACACCAGAAAAGTAATTTTTAAAGGGGATTTCTTTTCTCTAGTATGGTTTTGTCCAGCTTTAAACCCCATGTTACAACTAAACACCAGTTAAATTGGCTACAAGCCTAATATATGAAATGAAAGATTATTGCATATCATATACATGGATGACCTTAAACTATACCCAGACTCTCAAGAAAAGTAACATTCTTTGACTGATACTGTAAACTTCAGCAATAACAATAAGATAACTTTTAGTTTTGACAAATGCACCATCACAAACATCAGAATTGGTGAAGTTGAAAATCAACAGAGGAAATATAAAGATATTGAGGAACTGAGCCTGAAGAAACATAAAAAATCTAGGGATACCACAAAACCAGCATGGCAACCACAGCCGTCTGAAGAAGATCTGCACCGTAAAGTACAGGAAAAAGAGTCACAAACATTTAAAAAACAAGTTATCTGCCCCAGATCATAGCACTCAATAAGTAAAAAAGTCCTGCACAAACCTATTCATTTTGAATAATCAAGTGAAATGACACAGACCTTGAGTACCTTGACAGATTTAAAGAAGACTACTAATAAAATTTCAGTGCCTCCATCCCAATTCATCTACAATAAGATTATATCTACCTTTGAAAGGAGAAGAACAGGGCTTAGTAAATATCCAAAGATTATGCAGCACATAAGAACGAAATATGAGGAACAAGTTGAGATCAACCAATGAATGCCTGTTGAGACTGGCCATGCAGGCAGATAATAGATATACACTTCTAAAACAAAATGTGGAAAATAATGCAAAAGATATGAATACTTTGGGGGAAAACAACCCTACATGGAAAATTCCCAAATAATCCTCCCTGGTGGTGGTGATGAAACTGAAAGTGAAATAATAGCAACACCAGGCTTTATGAACCAAAAACAATGTGACAAAAAATATTACAAACAGAAACAGATAGCAACTGCAAACTCTGTAAGCAATTTGATGAGACAGTGGACCACATCATATCAGCATACCCAATATTGGCAAAAGAATATATAAAGAGACATGATAGTGTGTGGGGGTAAAAATAGAAAATGAACACTGGTGTGACCATGTACCAAAATCAGTCACAAGTCATGAAAGTAAGGTTATCATATTAAGGAACCAACAAGTGTGAACTGACAGAACTATTCATAACAATAAACTTGACATCATAATACATGTTAATAAAAAAGGAACATGCTTGCTAATAGATGTTGCAATTACTGGAGACAGAAATGTGGTCAAAAGAGAAGTACAGAATATTTTTAAATATAAAAACTTTGTAATAGAAATTCAGGGCATGTGGAATGTAAAAGCAAAAGTGATACCTGGAATAAGAGGGGTGACTGGAATCATTTCAGAACACTCAGACAATACCTGAGCAACAAACCATGAAAGCACAAAATTAAGGAACTACAAAAAACACCAAATTGGGCACTGAACACATACTACAGAAAGTGCTACTGTAAAAGTACAAAACATATTTCACAGGTGAAATAATATTACAGGTAGCATAAATTATAAATACAGAACAGCTGCTACAATATATAACTCTAGTAACATGGTTTATTTCAGGTATATAATTGTAAATACCCTACATAAAGGTGATAACAAGGATGATGATGATGATGATGATGATAATATCTCACATTACTACGATAAATTAATATAAATAAAAACAATGTGTTGATGGTGAAAAGTACCACTTATTAGAGTGTTTACTGTTTGACTAGAAATATTATTCAATTTGTTTTACAGTGAGACAAAAATAAGCTTCAATCTCAATTTTGGACAGTGTTACAGCAACGTAAAAACATGAATCATGACTTTAGATGGAACTTTTTTTGAACTTAAATGATCAATAAAACCTAGTACATCTACAAGTTTAAAAACTGGAATGTAAACTCTCCTATACAAAGATTGTAACTTAACAACTTCATTAATATGTCACGGGAAAACAGATTTATAGTTTTCTGTGTTGATCTGACATGGAATGACATAATGCAAAACAAATGCTTCACGTAAAATTGCAGCTATTTAATACAATCTGTTTTTTATGTTATAAACTAAAATTTTGAAAAACAGGTTTTTTTATGACGATGACAGTAATGTTCAACGTGAGGTACAGATAAAGTCTGTGGTTTTGACATGAAACATGCAGCAGATGGAAGGAAATGAGCTGCTTCTCACATTTAAACACTATGTTAAAAAAATTAGATACATCACCTTCTGATTTGGCCAGCATTAACATCATATATAGACCCATTTGTAACAAATTTCTCAACAACTCATTGAATTGAAAACAAAAACAAAATGTATACCTTATTTAATTTAGTATCTAAAACAACTTTAATTCTTGTATTTCATGAGCTAAAGGAAACACTTATTTACACCTTCAGGTAAAGCATCAGCCCTAATTTTATGCAGTACTCTACATAACAATTTCATCACACTCTGCTTACAGGAGGACTACTGACACTAGGTAATGCACACAATCTCTACACAGAATGTTCTAATTTTTGGATGTGTTCATCAATCCTACAGAAAGTGACTACTATCTTCAACATGTCAGTCCATCAGTCTCACAGCTGGATGGAGCAACTTGGCATCCACTGGTTAAGTTTGCATGAAATTATTATCAGGGATCTTTACTAAAATTCATCAAAATACTGATTAACATCAGAAAAAAATATCACTTTACTTGAAGACCTACACACATTCTGATAAAACCTTATTTCCAAGATTAAGTACAATAAACTTGCTGTTTATAACATATATACATAAAATAAATGTGGCACAGCAAAACATTCCATAAACATCACAAGTTGTGATGGTATTTAAACTAACTAAAGAGTGGTTCATTTTATTATCTTAATTTACCATGCCATTAAAACACTGTAACTTCACTCTGCTGGTACTACACAAAAGCCTAGTGCAAATTTTTCTCTTATTCCCACAACAGCATTACAATAAAGCAGCATAAACTGTAAAATGCTCAATTGTAACTGTACTGCTGTTGCCATACTCTGTAAAGCATTGTTCTGGAAATTATCCATGAATTTAAGACCTAGGGAGAATAACAGAGCACACATGCTGAAAATGTAATTCCCTGCAGACATTTCTTATAATGTTGCTTACTGTTATGGAAGCAGAAGTGAGATTACTTCAAGCTTTTGAACTTCTGATACTGATGGCAGACAGAACTAAAGTTTAACCCCTTCCTTCTTAGACAAATTAGTCCGCTCAGAAGTAAATTCAGTTAACTTCATACCTGCCACAGGCAACGCACGAGCAGGAGTCTGTGAGCGGCTACCACTCTCTGCACTCATTCTTGTTTCTTCTTCAAACACCTGAACAGTATGGCATGGTGACAGCAACCCAACAGCAATTTCAGATGTTGACAGCACATGTACTGGACGTGCTTGAGAGTTTGCTTCCGCAGATGTTTCAGCTATAATAGCTGCTGGCCGTGCTTTTGCTGAAGCACTAGATGGTTGTTCTGTAGTATAAGAAGTTCTCACAACTCGTTCATCAGAAGCAGATGAAGTATGTAGCTCAATCGCAGTAGTTAAACTTAGATCATTGGCAGGAATAAAATGAGACAGGGGTTTGGTTGTATCTGCTATAGTCGGCTGATCAATGACAGGGGAAAAAGAGAGACTGTCAACAGTAGCAGCTGAAGTAGAATTTTCTGTTGTTAATGCAGAAACTTCAGCTGGATGTGGCAATTCAGTTGTGGGTTTTACTTCTTCCACAATCTTCTTCTTACGCCCAGGAGCTGAAAAGTAACACACATACATATATATATATATATATATATATATATACACACAGAGCTGTCCATACATTTTACAAAACTCTAAGGGCCACCTCCAAATTTTAAGCGCAAGAAGGATGACACAAAGCTAGGGCCATACTAAGAACCCACAGTTCAGGAGTTACCTGTGAATGTTACTGTTACCTGGTGCTCTCTGCTCACTATATATGAACTGATACACATTACTGCATGTAATAAAAAAAATGCAGGAATTATACCAAAAATATTAGATGTCACCCTATAAAACTTAGTCACCCAGAAAATCATGCACCTGGGATTTGTGCACCTGTGTGCGCGCACACATGCCTAATAAATCAGTATTAAACCATCCAAGTACACATTCATCAACAACCATATTTTATCTCACTCCCTGATGATTTGACCAAGCTTGGCTCTCATCAGAGCCTTCATATATTTAAAGAAACTATTATATACATTCAATGAATACATTTATTTCACAGCACTCAAAATCTCTCTCCTGTACCTTTTCATCAGAAGCAATTACTCAGTTTCCTATAAAGTGCTCTGAGAGGCCATTACTTTCTTTCAGGTATACGATTCTCCAGTAGGTCATTTAATTAGGAGTATAATATTTGGGTTGTATAAAAAAAACTGCTCAACAAGTAAATCCCTACCAGACATGGGACTATACTGAGTGGGCAATATACTGTGCTGATCCGCAGCTTAATCACTGAATTCAGGTGCCTGCACACAAGTATTTAATCTACTTACCCTTTCCTACTCTAGGTTTCCTCACTTTGACTATCACTGGTGGCCTTTCTCTTCCTCTACACATTCGTTTGGGTCTTACTATTTCCTCTGGGGGCTCAACAACAGGAATAACACTAGGAACCAATGCTGTTTTCCTAGGTCGCCCACGTCCCTTCTTAGGTTCCATCTTCATGACTTCAGTTTTAACAGATTGCAGTTCTGGTGATTGTACTGCACCAGCTCTCTCCATACAGTAGTCAGGCACAGCCATTCCACTCTCTACAATTTTTTCATTATTCAAATGAACTGAACTACTGGGCTGGTTTTCTTCCTCAATTATCATCACACTGTGGGAACTTGACTCTTTGCGGACTAATACTTCACTGAAAAGTTGATTGGCACTTTCTGACTGCTGCACGGTATTAGTGACAGAAATGTGCATATCCTCAGACCCAGCTGAACTGGATACATTTACCTCCATTATTTCATTTTGACAACTCATTACAGAAGTGTCAAACATTTCAGGTGACTTAGCACTTGATACTGTTGTAATAGTGGCAAGACTTACTGACAAATCACCACTCAGAATGGTATTCGTTCCTGGACCCATCTTCGATAACACTTCTCTGAGCTTTCCTTCTACAGTTGTTTGTACAAATGTTTCTCCTTCACTCACTGCCTTATCTTCAGAATCTGAATGCAAAATATGGGAGGAAATGACTTCTTGATTTTTCTGCAAAATAAGATCTTGATGTTGTTCCTTGGACACTTTATATCCTGATTCATAGCAGCTTTTCATTTCACGTTCAAGTTTCATTTTTTTAGGAGGACATTCATCTTCTGGCCTTCTACTCCCTAATGTCTCTCGTATATTACAATCCTGAGGTCTCTGTGCAACTGTCTCTTCAGTTTCAAAATTATCTATCATCTCCATACTGTTTCCAGATTTTCCTTGTTCGGAAGGAAGATCTTCAGCAACTTTTGATATTATGAGACCAGTTTCTGCAGATAAGGTTACACGACTATCGGATTGTTCGGAAATAGCCATTTCTTCTTCCATCTTGGTACGTTTAAGAGGAGGTTCAGTATGGTGCTCTACTTGAATGCTAAGTTTGTCCATTTCAGTGCCACCTGTTTGCTTAAAACTGTCACCAGTGTCTTCTGGTTTAATTTTCTTCCTCTTCACAGACCAGGCAGCATCTTTCTTAAGAGTCAGTGTTATTTTCTTTTGTTTCCCTGCTTCTGCAGATGTTTCCTCAGAGAGCTTTTTTTCTTGATCTCCTGAAATCTGATGACTTAATGCACCATCTGTATCAATAACTTCTTTGGGAGATGAAAAACCTGCTTCTTCTGATTTTGTTAAATCCTTCCTAAGCTTTAACATAATTTTTTCCACTTTTCCTTCTTTGGCAACTGAAGCAGCTGCAGAATCTACACACTTCACATCCTCTGCTTGTGTACTAGTTATTTCTAAATCTCCTTCAGGAAGTTCGGCTTTTTTAAATTTCAGAGTTAGTTTCTCCACTTTCCCTTCTTCCCTTGATGATGCTACAACTGATTCTTCTGTTTTCTGGATATCTAATGAACTGCATTCTTGCTCTGGCACTTTCTTCCCAGTACTTACTTCTGAGGTTGCTAAATCTTTTTTCAGCTTTAAAGTGAGCTTTTCAACTTTGTTTTCTTCTTTTGGGACAAAGTCCAATTTAGATACTAAGTCAGGTTGTTTGGGTGGTTCTACTTCTTTTCCAGATACAACAGCAGACTTAATGATATCCTTTTTTAATTTTAATGTTAATTTTTCAAGTCTGGGTTCCTCTTGAGTAACTGGTGTACTTCTTTTTGTTAACTTGGCATGTCCGTGTTTTGCAGATGCTGGAGTTACTTCTTGTTTAGTAGGATCCTTTTTTATCTTCAGTGTTATTTTTTCTACTGAAGTGCTTTCTTTGGTTAATGATGATACATTTTCATCCAACTGCTTCTGTCTAATGTCAGTGATATTAGTTGGTACAACAGTAGTTTCCTGGGTAGATAACATTTTCAATGCTGTAAAAATTGTTTCAGGCTTAGTCCCTTCTTTCTTAAATTTCAAAGTTATTTTCTCCACCACAGGATCTTCCTTAGATGACAATGAAACATGTGCTTCTGGTTTTTGTTGCTCTGTTGACTTAACTTGTGTGACCGTTGTTTCTGGATGAACTGTTTCTGGCTTTGTAGTATCCTTTTTCAACTTTAAGGTTATTTTCTCAATCAATGGCTCAGTTCTGGTCCCCACTGTAACATTTTCATTGGACCGCTTAGCTTCTAGTGCCTTGACTCTAGTTACTGTAGTTTCAGGATGAATATCTTCCTTTGATGTTGTAGCTGAAGTGCTATCTTTCTTTAGCTTTACAGTAAATTTTTCTACTGCAGGCTTATCCTTTGAACCAGGTGAGATAGTTTTCTCTTGGATTTTTCCATCTTTTAATTTGACAGGAATAACAGTTATTTCTTGGTTGATATTATCTTTTGATGGTGAAACAAATGCTTCTGATTTGCATAAGAGTTTTTTTAATTTCTGAGTTGTCTTATCACCAGGTACTTCTTCCTTAAGTACAGAAAGCCGAGTTTCTGGTAATTTAATTTCTGTTGGCTGAACTGGAATAATAGAAGTTTCCAGACGTGCATCACATGTGGATGTTACAGCAACTGTTTCTTGCTTTGTGCCATCTTTCTTTAACTTCAAGGTAATCTTCTGTGGCTTGCCTTCATCTTGTGATGTAGGTGAAGCTACAGTTTCTACCTGCTCCACTCCAGATGATTTTGTTATTATTTCTCCAGGATTTGACATCACTGTGGAAGTCGATTCAACTCTAATATCATGGTGAGCTGGGTCTAGCTTAAACTTTAAAGTTATTTTCTCTAACTTTGGTTCTTCTTCTTGTTCTGTTTGTAAATCTTCTAGCTTGGAAACATCTTTCTTCAATTTCAGTGTCAGTTTTTCAACTTTAGCTATTGCACTCACATTTTCTGTTCTTTGTGATATTTCAGTATTGTTTGCAGTAGAGGTACCTGTAAGTGACAAAGAAGAAGAAAAATCTTTTTTTAATTTAATGTTTACATTTTCATGTTTTAGAGAGATGTCCACTTCAGATTGTTCTACATTAGACGAAACTGTTGAAGTCAAAGATGATTTTAAATTTGTTCCATCTTTGTTAGGTTTCAGTGTTAACTGCTCCAACTCTGCATGTGTTTTGGACATTAATAATGAGTCTGGTAACACCAAACTGGGTTCTACAGAAGTTTTATTATTACCAATTACTTCTATATTTGCCATAGTCTGCTCTAAAATATCTTCAGAATTCTGCAAATATAATCCTAGTTCAGCTTCTTTCGCAGTGGAACTTGAAGATTCTTTGAATGTTGTCATATCCTTAGCAAGCTTTAGAATAATTCGGTCTTGTTTCATAACTTGTACTGATTTTTCTTCATCCGTATACATTAATTCTTTTACATCCATTGGTATCAGGGTACCATCTTTTGAGGATGTAGTAGTGGATAGTGCAGATTTCTTTTCAGTTGGAATTTCTTGTAACTTCACTTCATTATCAACTCTGTCCTCTTTCTTTGCATCTTCCAAAATGACCTTATCCTGAACCAGTATTTTATCTGTTTTCCCTTCTGAAGCAATGTTCTGGACAGATAACATGTCAACTAACTCCAACTTTATTGCTCTATCATGCTGTTTTGAAGCCTGAGTTACCTTAGCTGTACTTGTTGAACATTCAGGTTTCCAACCACTTCTCCGATCACCTGCTGTTTTCTTTATTAATGATATTCCTGACTGACCAGGTAACAGGCTTTCATTAATACTCTCAGTATCTTTGAATGAATAGACCTTTGCACTTGCTTCTTCTTTAACAGCAGAACATGAAACATTCCTTGGGTTTAACTGCTGAGCTTCATTTTGGAACTGAAGTTGTAATGGAAAATTTTTACCACCAGTTGATTTAGAGTCAAGCAAGTTAGATTTTAAACCATCAGTACCAGATACTACAGAGTGTGCCTGCATCAAGTGCTGTGACTGTTTATATATTAAAGATGTTTTTTCAGATACCAATTCCTCAGAAACACTTTCAACCTTTCTATTGTCAGTAACTACTTCTTTGTGTTCCGATTTATTATCTGAAGGGTTTGGAACTGGTACTTCAATTATATCACTGTGAAACATATCTTCATTGGACTCTCTGCTTTGTGCTGCAGAAATGAATCCTTCTCCCTTGGGAATATCTATACTTGCTGAATGTGGAACAGCTATTTCAGACGTTTCTGTCCTACATGTTGCATCAATTTTATGTACAACTTCCCTGTTTGTCTCCCTTTGGTTGAGATGTAACTGGCATTTTGCCTTACCACTTTCACTCGCTGGATTGTTTGTTTCTGAACTTGCAGTCTTTCTGTGTCTGTCTGATTTATCCAACTTTTGAATATTGGTTTCACAATCTCCTAACATTTTACTGGTAAGTGTACTCTGGTCACTTGACTTCGCTACTGTTTTAGTACAGACACTGGAAAGCATATTCTCATGTCCTTTTTGTTCAGTGCATAATTGTGTACACTCACTCATACACAACAAATCTTCTTCTTTATGTTGTTTAACTGTAACTTTTTGTGTACTTTCTATTTGAATGGATTCTTTTGTTCTTAATTTTGTTTCCTTTATGTCAGATCCAGAGACTGTTTCAACCTCTGCCACGTCTTTACTCAGACTCTTCAAGGGCCGTTTCAGTTTTGGTTTCTTAACAGTCTCACTAACTGCATGTTTCTTCTCAAGAATTTCCTGTAATTTAAATGTAGGGGATGGTTTATTCTCCACCATGTCACTGTCTTTCTGAGGTAACAATTCAGGTTGCTCAAGATGCTTACATGTATCAAGCTCAGCCACTGTTGCCACCACTGAATATTTACGTTCATCTGATGCTGCAACAGCTGAAACTGATGACTGCATTATTTCTGAATGTGCTGATGACCTTGAAATATGTATTTCTTGAATTTCTTTTGATGTCTGTTGTGGACTTTGTGACCTTACAATGTCTTTCACTGCAGTTGGAATCTTTTCTTTCAAAGACAAGGAATCCATCTCCTCTCCATGGGCTACTAACCTTGGAAGTTCCTTAGACGCTGTTTTACTTGAAAGTTCAGGCATTTCAGTACTTTCTGAGAGTAACATTTCTAAAAATTCTGGTCCTGTAACATCCTGAGTTGGGAATGAGATGGGAGCATTAGACTGTTTCACTTCTGCACTAAAATTCTTTGTCTTTTCACCTCCTTTACTTGGAAGTTCCTGTTTTTTAATTTCTCCTGGAGAAGTTGAGGTTAAGAATTTTGATGGTTTGTCTTTTACAAACTTTGTAGACTTCAGAAGTTCATTCTTTTCTGATGTACTTGGAAGTCTTGGTTTTTCCACATTCTTTACCACAGTTTTACTCGGAACTTCTAACTCTCTTGGTTCAGTAGCTGTTGAGGATTTAGAGATATCAAATCCTTTACATGGCAGGTCTGCTTTTCCTGTTGGTGATACACTGTGCGAAATTTCATCATATTTCTCACATGTCATGGAAACCGACATTTTGATTTCTGTACCTTCCATCTGAGATAAACTGACAGCCATCTCCACAGCAGAGTCTTTAAATGTTGGAGAGTTTAAACATTCTGATTTGGTTACTTCTATGGGTGTTACTGACAATGAATATTCAGGCTTATCAGTTTCCCTTGACTTGGACAAGACTGGGCGGACCAGTTTAACCCGCTGTTTTTTGGGAAAGGACACAGACGACTTCAGTTGTTCACTAGCAAATGCACCTGAACTTTCAGTCAGTTGTTTATTATGAACTTCACCTAAACTTTCTGTCAACTTCCGTGTTTCTTTCCTTGATGAATCTCTATTAACTTTCAGTGTGATATTTTCTCTCATCAGTTTTTCTTCCTTCTTGTCTGTATCCTTCGAAAAAACCGACTGTTCAGCAATGATACTGTCCTCTTTAAAATCTGTCTGATTAATTGGCAATGTTTCTTTAATTCCTAGCCTAACTGCAGTAGCTGTTTGTGGAGCTGCCTCTTTTGTAGATAATGTACCTAGTCTATGCAACGGATCCTCAGTCTGTACTGGAAACTCCACTGAAACTGAACGATTTTTAGTAAGTGAAGGTAGGTTCCCTTCACCAGTACAGTCCTTTGTTCCTTCTGGCAATCCTTCAACAACAGTTACATCTGCTTGTTGTTTGTTTGATTCACTGACTAATGCTATTGACAGTAATGTCGAAGGATCACTTGGCCGTGTTAACACCACTTTTCCTTCCGATGCTGCGGTGCCAAATTCGAACAGCTGTTTTGGGGCTACTGTTTCCAAGTCCGATGGGTCAGGTATCTTTGAAATTGCCTTTTTGATTGTCTCTTTCATTGTAGCTGCTAAATTTTCAGCCAGAACTGGAAATTCTTTATTCACAATAGTGTGTATCTTTGTAGATGGTGTTCCTGCAACAGAACTGTGAGAATCTGTTGTCATTTTTTGCTTAGCTATTACTTCTGCTAATCTTTTCCTAATTATTTCTTTGTCCTTATTTCTTGGTGATAATACATCAGCTACAGCACTATTTATCTCCAGAGCCTCCATTACATTTCCAGAGTCTCGCTCTAGCACTTTTGGTGTGCTAGTCAAAAGTTCATCCTTTTTGTGTGTATGCATGTCAGCAATACAGGCATCCTTTCTTAATACTGGTGGCTGCACAGCAGAAATTGAATCATGTTTTCCTGGTGTAACTGAATATTCCTTCTCTTTTACTTTTTCTTGTAAGCCTGAAATATCTGTATCTCTTTCTAGACCTTGTGGATGAATAAATGAAGTAACATCCTTATGTGAAACCTGTGTGTTAGAAAGAATAATTTCCCTTTCTTCTGGAGATACATGAACAACTTCAGAGCACTCTTCTGTATCCAGTACTCTCAAAGGTCCCTGAATATTAGTCATTACAGACACATTCTCTGCTCCTGATGAAATTTTAATTTCTTTTTCAAGGTCTGGTGCCAGAATGTCAGTAACTAATATCTCTTCTGGTAACTTTTTATTAATATCATTAGTTTCCTTTTCTTTCAATTGTGTTTGTTTGACAGACATTTTACTTTCTTTTCTTGGTATATGAATGCCAGGGTCTGAAGCTTCTCTAAAACTAAGTGGGGTTTTTATACCATCAAATAAAGACCCCTTCACAGAACCTTGTTTATTATCAGCAACTTCTTCTACCCCTACAGCTGTCATTTTTTCAGGAAAAGAGAAGGTATCGATTCCTTCCACTGGTGTTACTGTGGCAGAATACAAGCTATCCTTTTCTTTTATTGGCAGTTTTACAGTAACTAAAGTTTCTTTGCTCAGTACATATGATTTCATATCGAGAACTGAAGTTTCCTCTTCAACTGCTGATACTTTCAAACTATCATGCAGCACTTTTTCTTCTCTTTGCACCTCTGAAACAGGATGTAAATTTTCCAATATTTTTAGTGATGTTTCAATATCTTTCTTCTCTGCTGGTAAGTTATTCTCTTCTCCTAGTGGTACTTCTGTAAGATATGAACATTCCTTCCTTGTTGCTGGGGTTTCTGTGACAGATTCTGTTCTTGATGATGCTTCACCGAGAATTGAAGAGTCCTTTTTTGAGGCCACCGGATTTGCGACAAGTGATGATTTTTGTGCAGCTTGTACAGTCTCTGTAATAGCACTGAAAGGTTGTTTACCTGTTGTCTGAAGTTCTGTGACACATGAAGGTTCTTTACATGTAGGAGCTTGTATGACACATGAAGATTCACTCTTTATGACTAATATATCTGTGATCAGAGATGATTCACTTTGCCTTTTTGTTTCTTCTGAAACTGTGGCAGACACACCACCTGAATTTTTCTCTGTTGTCACCAATGCGCTTGAGTTAGTGACAGAAGTTCCATTATTCAATGTGACTATTGCCTTTAAGCACCCCAGTAAATTTGTTCTCAAACTTACAGATGGCCTGCCAAAACTTGGAACTGTCTGTTCAGCTGATGAGCTATACTGGACAGCATGATCTTTCAACACTGTGTCCATGCTAGATGTACTTAACAGAAAATCTGATTGTTTCACAGGCACCATAGGCAGCTGAAGGTTATGTTCTACAACTGATGATGCTGAAGCATTTTCCAATAATAATGTCTCCCTATTTTCTTTGCTTTTTTTAGATGGACCAGGCAAAGTTAAACTGCTTTTAATGTTTTCCTTTACTGCATTTTCAGAAGTCCTTCCTTCCACATTTTCACATGATGTATTGGTTTCTGAAATTGTTTTTGCCTGGTGATTTAATGATCCTGAGCTGCTAGTTTCATCCTTGGTAAATGTATGTAACTGCTCATTTGAAGAACTATTACTAGTACTACATTCACCAATTTGATGTGTCCAATCATGAGCACATTTCTGTTCTTCATAAGTGGAAGACCCTGGAGATGGAATGTCATCATCAAAAGGGGAGCAATAATTTGACTTAATTAAATCAAGAGCAGAAGACAACAGTGGGACTGTTTTGACTGTTGTAGTAGTGTCAATATTACTCTCTTCATGTCTTGGAAAAACATGTGTAGAGGCTGATACTTTGTTCACAATTTCTATATCTTTGCTGGATGACACATAGTCTTCTATAGGGTTTGACATATTACTAACTTCTGTTTGCTTTTTGGACATACACAAAGACTGTTCAGGAACAGTAACATGAGATTTTTGTCTGCAGGTGGAGGCTTGAGGTAAAGGGTCCAACACCTGTCTGACAGGATCTGAAGCTTGCGAACTTGCTTGTCTAACAGGGCTAATTTCAACAACAGACTTAACCTGATCCCATCGCCTACTTTGCTGAGAACTATCCTTCATACTTGTAGTAGAAACACCTGCATTCTGTGGTGCAGTTTCAACAGTTACACAGTTCACTGCAAGACTCTGAGATGTCTGCATGTCTTGCACATCCTCTTGAACAGACATTCCACAAACATATACTGTCTTTGTAGTACTTGGAATTGATGTACTGTCTCCTGATGTATCCAACACGTTTTCTATCATGGATGTCATAGCACTGCTTGTTGAAACCAAGTTTCCTACATCCTCTTCTGTTGTCGAAACTTCTTCTTCAGTAAATGAAATGTTTTCATTTCCATTACTACTTCCTTCTGTAGTCTCAACTGTTGTGCTGTCAGGGTTCTTCCACATGCATATCTTTGTTTCATTGCTGGACACATCTATTGGTTCAACATTTTCCAAGGCTCCTGCAGATGAAATATTTACTTGTTGTGGAATCTCCTGCTGGAACCCTGTTTTATCAACCGCGGACATCTCTTCACCTTTCATTTCTTCTTGTTTTTCATAAGACACTAGAAATGCTGCAGGTTCTGACGTTGTTGATATTAAAACATTTTCATCTAGCAAAACAATTTTACTGTCTTCACCGATATTAAGTAACTCTATACTTTCATCTGGTAAGTGCTGAAACATTTCCGCACTTTCAGCACAAAGGTTTTCTTGTTCTACAGCAGTATCTTGACATTGTACCACGGCAATATGCTCAGTACCATGACTCAATTCACTTCCTGCTTCTGCTATAACATGTATCTCTCCACCATCGTGCCCTGAAGAAGCACCTGATGTATCAGGTGAATCAGGATGACTAATTTCTTCATGTATTACAGAAGAGGGGGCAATACCACCACCATCTCCGGTTTCTACATCGTTATTTGAAAGTGACCTGGCTGGAAGACTATCACTGCATGTTGATGACACTTCACCTTCCTTCTCGTTACTTAAAATCCTAACGTCGGCCTTGGTCACATCCATGATTGGGTTTAATGTGGCCTCCGAGACACGAATGTCACATTAACACAGAAATCGAAAACGCCAATGGTGTCTAAATAAGCACGAGTATAAACAATACATTTACTCAGCACAGTGCAACAACAATACTAACCGCTACATTACATGCTAGGGTGTGCTCAACGACCACTTATACAATTTACGTTTACTCGCACTTTACAGCACAAAAACACCACAAACATAACATTATATAGTTGATCCTACAGTACGTGGAAATTTGAAATGCACTCAATACGTGCCATTGCTCTCATTTCGGGGTTTGTACATTAGTTCTTCGCGTCTGCCGTAAGTGGCGCTTCCATCTCTCCACGGTATCGCCGCAGATCTGCCGCATATGGCGCTCCTGTTCTTCCTCCAACACACCACAGACACATTAATTCACTCATCACTACCAACATTTCGCTCTTTATTTCCTTCTTCTTTCACCCTCCCATCATTCACTGATAACCCTGTAACGACATGAATAAAGGTTAGCCTTTCGAAACCTTCATCGCCTCTTCTACTTCCCCACGGGCTTCACGTACATTTCGTCATCTTCGCGCCTAACGACAGTATCCCTTACCTTCTTGCTCTGAGAGCTGTGTTTGGTCTGATTCCGTATAATTCTGTCGTTCTAACAAAATATGGAAAATTATTACAACAATGGCGGATACACATGTGACCTCAGTTATGGAAACATACCAACGACGCCTTCATGAAAGTTATATGTTCTGTCCCCGGCATTTGGGCGCGCAACGCTGGATGCTAATGGTGTTGCCAATTAACTAGAGCGAAATATATGTACGTGTCTAACACAACTATATGATGGTAGATATATGTATAGAATTTATTACATAAAGAACAACTACATGTTTCGGCACTTTACATTTGCCATCTTCAGGTTGAGATGTTGCCAATAAGTTATTTATCGCATTCCTGTTCAGCGACCCCGAAGTCGGCGTCCAGTTCTTGAAGGATGTGAGTCAAATTCCATGCAGTACGGTGTTCAGTCGTAGCCCACAACACGTACGATCTGTGACATCACGTGCTACATAGCGACCTGCGTCGCCGAAGGCGACTCTCCCCCCAAACCTAGAGAGATATTATTGCAAAGAATGGATATTGTTCATCAATTATTCCTCGCACAGTTGCTGATAACAAATAGAAATTAATTGCATAATTATGTATTTATGTAATGATGGAGAGAACGTGGCGACATGTCATGGCATTTCCTCAGTCCCTAAAAGTGCAACACCACCTAACAATCGCAGTGATCACTCGATGCTCTGTGGCAGTGATGTCGCTACCTAACTCGCTGCCAACCCTTCGCCCCTCTACCAGGCAACAAACACAATGCTCGTTGCGTGCACATCACCACCGATGACTTGGCATGTTCATTCGTGGTGCTCTGCGCGCCACAAGCGGCTGAAACGTAAGAACTAACGTACAAAATCCGAAAGGAATTTCCGTGTCTTATAGCTTAGACGTTCTCCGTTCTATATGTTCCAATTAGCCTGTGACACAATAAAAGAGGAATAACCGGCTACGACACATTCCATCCCGTTGTGTTCATGCAACAAATTTATTAAATCGAACCATCTTTACACAACAACAAATAACAGTTGCAAATCTACAACTGGTTAATAAAGTAATATGTTTCGGCCATCATCAGGCTTACAAAAAGATGATGTTAATTAAGGTACATTCCTTCGCTATACCGATGGGATCCCATGGTTTACATTACATAACTAAGTCCATCCTTGCTATGATATATACCGAAAGCCAACCACAACGGATATCGTAATATCTAACATATATGCTTAACAGAATGAACAATTACCAATTGAACAAGTCCAGTAACGAACAAGAATACAACACCATAACGCAGATCATGTACAACAACAAATATGACCCCTCAACCCTAAACATCAACAGAACCAAACATACGGAAAAAACAGGAAAAGAATTGCACACAAAAATGGGCAAAGTTTACTTATGTGGGAAAAAAGACTAAGTTAATTGCCAAGTTGTTTAAGAATTCCCCAGTCAAAATTTCGTTTACCGCTAATAATACCATCAGCAGAATCCTCAGCCATAGACAAAAAAAAAAAAAAAAAAACCCCAACAAAT
>Ga0123355_10005915_pt1 | contig 18021 bp, 13 predicted proteins | sample TergutEmb28metaG_3_FD_89872 | JGI IMG/M metagenome (GOLD analysis project Ga0123355, IMG submission 89872) | Embiratermes neotenicus P1 segment gut microbial communities from Petit-Saut dam, French Guiana - Emb289 P1 | ecosystem: Host-associated > Arthropoda: Insects > Digestive system > Gut ... | reverse complement strand
TGAGAAGCTAACTGGTTCTGCAGCTAGTCAAGAAATTCCCCGCACTTTATGGAACCCGAAAGTTCATCACCGTATTCACAAGTGCCCACCATCTGTCCCTATCCTGAGCCAACTCCATCCAGTTTCCACCCCCTCCCACTTCCCGAAGATCCATCTTAATATTATCATCCCATCTACGTCTGGGTCTCCCCAATGGTCTCTTTCCTTCAGGTTTCCCCACTAGAACCCTGTGCACACCTCTTCCCTCCCCCATACACGCCACATGCCCAGCCCATCTCATTCTTCTCGATTTTACCACCCGCACAATATTGGGGTAAGGAGTAAAGATCCCTAAGCTCCTCATTATGTAATTTTCTCCATTCCCCTGTTACATCGTCCCTCTTAGGCCCAAATAATCTCCTCAACACCCTGTTCTCAAACACCCTCAGCCTACGTTCCTCCTTCAATGTCAGCGACCAAGTTTCGCACCCATACAGGACAACGGGCAGAATTATAGTTCTATATATCTTGATTTTTATTTTTATTACAGATATATTTCTTCATTTAGTCATAGCTGCTTCACCCAAGGTTCTAGTTGCCACTTCAGTGACTGGCAGCAACTGTGTTAATCTCCAGTGATCAGTAGTGGTACTGTAATGGAAGCAGTACTGACTTTTTAAGCGGGTATTAGTACCCTGCCTGGTGTGGGATTAACCTCCATTTGTAGCTATGCCCTAATGTAGGCTGAATCAACTCAAAAAAAACCCAACTGCCACCAGATCAGCTTCCAGTGCCAATCACATTGTTCTTAGATTACCAGAGTCTGGTGCTAGCCTGGGAAAAGGGAATTCCTAGCAGGCCACTGCTGCAAATAACACAAATGTATATAGACCAATTTGCTAATATTGGTTTCAACTACTCACAGTTACACAGATGGGTAAATTTAGAGCAAAAAAAATAAAACAAAATAAAATAAAAAATATATAAAAAATTATTTGGAGGTGAACCATTCACTATTTGCAGTCACACTTCCTATAAGCACAGTGTTAGGTATGCCACAAAGCCACCTAATTCTAGTAAAATTATTGTGGTTCAGTTACAAAAGTTAAATTTCAGAATTTAAAAATTAATGTCTAAAAACAGTGTCTGAAAAAACTTAGGTTCCTGTACATCCAAATCCAAACTCACAAATAATTCAGAACTTGGAAAAACAACTTTGACAAATCTTAACTTGGCGCGTGACAATAACAATAACAATTTCTTTCTCCACTAGTCCTAAGGTTACACAGAACACACAACAACTCCAACATTGTGCCTGTCTACTCGTCAAATATCAGAACCCAGTGAGAACATGGCACCGGTTACACAGGGTTTATAGCACCTTGAATAGTGTCATTACTCTTGAGATTCTGACATGCCAATAATGCCACCTTCAGACCATGCAACAGAGCCAATCTCAGAGCCGCGTACCGTCCAATAATATACAAAGAATGTCACCAATCAGCAGAATTTGCTGACCACATTCAGCTGTGTAACCAACTGTGTGATGTACTGCACCAATGTAGAAAAGTAAAATCACTGTTACAACTTATCAAAACCAATATCTTGTTTATCAGACATTCATTGCACTACACTGTGTTTTCTGATCTACATAGGAGAGGGCCGAACACTGAGTGGGGCAGTGGGGAAGAATTTCAATGCAGCAGCTGAAACCTTCCGGTATCAGTTGGCCACCATGTTCAAGAAACGAGAACAGAGAACCTCTGGTGGCAAGTCACTTCAAGTGCAAGTCACAATTGGCGACTCCCACACACATTCTTTACAGATGGGATCTAATGAGAGCTACGAGCTGTACATATCTGAACATCAACCTGCTCAAGTAATGTGTGCTGATAAAATGTTCCTCAGTCTTCCTACAGTGTACAAGTGTTGTAAAGAATTCAGATTTTTTTGTTTTTAGGAAGTATTATGGTCTTCTTCCATTCTGTTATTTTTATTCTCACAATGTTCAGAATCCCACGACATTCAGATTCTCTCTCTCTCAACATCTACTTCCTTGCTGCCTGTCTTGCAGTTCTTAGTGTAGTGTAGTGTACAAATGTCAGGATAGTTTGTCTTACATTATGGATAACAACTAGTGAAGGTAACCTGTAAAATGGGTACCAAGTCTTTCCCGGGGGTAAAGTGTGGCTGGGGCATGCAGCTGACCACTCACCCTCTTCTGGTGCTGTGGTCATGGAAGTGTAGAGCTATACCTCTACCCACCCTCTGGGCCACAACAGTCCTATAATGGGATCACTTTACTTTTTACCTTTACTTTTACCAATAAAGGTAAAGTAACTGCACAGTGAAGAAATTTACCCTAGAAGAGGTTTCACAAACCATGCTCTCCACTTTAAAATTGTTATGGTAATTAAATCAAGAAAAATAAGACAAATAGAACATGCAGCATAAATGGGGCAAGAAACAAAAGCACACAAAATGGTAGTTGGAGAATTCAAATGGAAAAGTTCACTTTGGAGACCCAGGTGTATAGTGGAGGAAAATATTGAAGTGGATCTCAGAGAAATTAGTAGTGATTATGTGAACTACAATGAACTGGGTCAGGAAGGGTTCCAAAGGTGGGTTTTGCAAACAATGTAATGAACGTTTGGGTTCCAACAGAACAGGAACTTTGCAATCAGATGCATAAGATGCAAGAAATTTCCTATACCATTAGTTGGTAATACAGTTCATGTTTTTTTTTTTGTTTTTTTTCCAAACAGATTGATGCTGTCATAACTGCTCCTGAATTTTTTGGAGCCCGTCATGCTTTGGAGACACTAAACCAGCTGATTATTTACGATGATGTGACAGATAGTTTGGTTATCATGCGTGACGCTAATATCACAGACTCACCAGCATTTCCCTTCCGATCCCTTGCTCTTGATACTTCTCGAAACTATTTCCCAATGGAGTCCATCAAGCGCACTATTGATGGTATGGCAGCCAGTAAACTTAACACATTCCACTGGCACATCACAGATTCCCATAGCTTCCCATTCCAGTCACAGACATATCCAAAGATGTCACAGTATGGGGCCTACGCGCCAAATCAGGTAAGCATAAATAAATTTTTCAAACTGTTGATTTGTATGGATCTGAAATCTGGACTCTTACAAAAAATAAAAGGAACTGATGGTAATGGAGATAAGATTGCTGAGGAGAAACTCTTGATATAAGAGATGTAAAATAAGTACATTTTTAAGTGTACTAATGTAATGGATGTCATCATCTTATACAGCTCTGATTTTTATGGCATGGGTAAGAGGAAACAAGAAAAGCATAGAATTCTGGCAGGAAAACATTTTGGAAAGTGAGAGATAAGAACATCTGGGGGCCTACATGCCGTGACCGGGATGAAGTTGATAGCAAGCTTTAAAAAAAAAACCTTTCATTAGACAAAAGTTATGTACACACAAAGACAAGCAAAAAAACACACACACACACACAATAACAACAGAACTCCTACAAAGGCTAAAAATAAGTTCTGCGGAGATGGCTTGTAGAGACTGAACTGGCTCAGGACTGTGTACACTTGTGTGTACTCATATTAGTACTGCTGAGTCTATAAGATCTACTACTAGAGACAGTTATCTAGAAATTATAGATTTTGGTTTGTTAGAATGAAAGTCTGTAAAAACAAAATTCAATCAAAAAATACAGTACATGTGGTCACTACCATCAAACTTCTCAGGACAACAGTTCACCTGACCCTTTTCAAATTTTCTCATTTAATTTCTCTCCAGACCTACTAAAGGTGAAATAGTGGAGCCAATTTTTTTTTTCAGTCTGTGTCAAAATCTCATATCTTGCTCTGCCCCCAAAAAACTGCAGGTGGTTCAGCAAGAATGCATCTCATGTGGATGTAATGGCACTATTATTAATAACCTAATATACTCTACTTTAATGTAACAAACCATAACTTTAACAGGATGGTATCCAGCATTCATGTCTAACGAAAAAGTACTCAAATACAAGCAATTGCAGGAACCATGCCAAAAATACTCATTTAGACCACTTTCAGTTTAACATTCTGGATTCTGTATTTCCAGATATACACACCAGAGGACATCAAGTCAGTGGTTGAATATGCAAGGTCAAGAGGTGTGCGAGTAATTCCGGAACTTGATGCACCAGCCCATGTTGGAGAAGGCTGGCAATGGGCTGGGCCTAATGTAACAGTTTGTGTGAATGCTCAACCATGGGAAGACTACTGTGTGGAGCCGCCATGTGGTCAGCTTAATCCGACTAATGACACTGTCTATGAGATTCTTGGAGGAATATATCATGACATGTTGGCTTTGTTTGAACCTGATATATTCCACATGGGTGGAGACGAGGTTAGAAATAGTGCTCTTTGTTCTAGGCACACAAAGTTTTTAATCCTTAACCTGCGTGAACTAAATTATATCTTCCACAACCTGAACTGGCTAATATTTAGAAATTGGTCCTGTGTAACATATTCTTAAAATATATTAGGAGAAACCATGAAGTGTGGTTGATGAAGATTACAGTCTTCTTGGGTATCACGCCATTTTGACAGGTAATGACTAATAGTATGGAGGAGCTAGATGTCTCCATTTCAATATAGTGCAAGAACTGTAAGTTGCTTGGGAAAAATGGTTCCTCTGCATAGAGAAGGAATAGAATAAGTGATAGTTATAGTGAGCCAGTGGCAAAAGGGTTGTGGAGATGGCAGAGCCGTGGTCAGAGCCTGCTAGTGGCAAGGAAAGCAGAATGAATCAGTTTGAAAAAAGACAGTCAACTAAAAAGAGCACAGAGAAAGGACAGTCTGAACAATTCCGGCCCCTTACTCCAATAAACAAGGAGTCATGCCCCCGAAGACTGTAATCTTACCTTGCCAGACAGCCCTACATACTTGATTTATGTATTCTATACTTACATGATGGGTAGAGGTTCCGTCTATAAGAATTAATCAATTTGTAAGATATAAAGCTGGTGATTCTTACAGTATGTGCAGCACTAGACTTAGCATTACAAAGGTTAACACTTTTTAATTAACAGATAATTTCACTGTGAGGAACTTTATTGGTTGTACAGGCCACCTGGTTATTGTTTGGATAGTGACATCCCGAAGACTTCAACTGGTAGGCATGTAGCTAGAATAGTAAAGCCAATAAATGCATACATAATTTTGTCAGAAAAACTACCTGGATGTATGATGCAGATGAGAGGAAAGTATAAAATTAATCTTGGTGAAATGGGATGTGAGAATGGGAGGTAGATGAAAGTAGTTAGGGATGATGTCCAATGACAGCCTTTGGTGTTGGTCGTTCTAGACTTTTGGGCTCTGCAGCTAGAGAAAAGGATGGATGGTTAGTTAACAGGTCTTTTTCTGTATTAAATTTCTTTACAATATACTGCAGAAATCTGGTTTTATTTCTTACTTCAGGTGAACTTTGAATGTTGGCGGTCTTCACCAGAGATAGTAAATTGGATGACAAAAAAGAGAATGCAACAGAGAGATGTTGACTACCTGCAACTGTGGGACATGTTCCAAAAAAGAGCATATAGGAAGGTGGTGGAGGCTAATCGGGGCAAGGAGATCCCAGTAGTGATCTGGACCAGCCATCTTACTAAACAGGGATCAGTGGAGAAGTACCTGGACAATGACACATACATCATCCAGATCTGGACAGAGGGAAGTGACAAAGTTATTGCAGAACTTGTGAACAAAGGTTTTCGTGTCATCTTCTCCAACTATGATGCCTTGTATTTTGACTGTGGGTGAGTTAATGTGAGAAATCCCTAAATTTCATACACAATAGCCCTATTTGAAGCAAGAAGGAAGTTATTCCTTGTCACATCACCACATATGATCTTCCTGTGACCAATATTAATACTATGCTCCAGTCTCCTTCTTGTGTTCAAGTGGCTGCTTTCCAATACATTCTGCCTCCACTCCACCATCACCACCACCACAAAAAAATTCTTTAAGAAACATTTTTTTGATTTTATCACCATACCACCTTGGTTTCACCACTCAAAAGACACTAGGTGCATATATATCCACAGTACAGTTTAGGTCTCTGTTGGCTAATGCAGGGACCTTCTAAAAAATCCATTACTAGCTCAACTGGTCAACAAATTCCCTGCTTTTATGGAAATTAAAGTTCAACTCCACATTTACAAAAGCATGCAATTCAGCCCCCGTGATAAGTGGGTCCCTGTCACCATGGCATGGCACATTCTCAGGTTGCAGATGGAGGAACGTCCTCCAATATGAAGGGTAGCTGCAAATATATTGAATAAGCAATAGCGGACAGCCGACAAGGGGTGGTCCTCCAGCTTGGGGGTTGGGCGAGGTGCTAACAACTCCTCGCCATAAAAACATATCTTGTTATGAAAAATACATACAGTAAGCCTCAGACCTGGACTGATACTTTGGTACGACCTAAGCAACAAAACAGGTACATAAGATTTGTACTTGGAATGTTAGGAGTCTGTACAGGGCAGGTTCACATACGGCAGCAGCCAAGGAATTAGCTAGATATAAATTAGATTTAGTGGGTGTGCAGAAGGTTAGGTGGGACAAAGGGGGCACAGTAACAGCAGGGGATTATAGCTTTTTCTACGGAAAAGGAACTAAAAATCATCAATTGGGAACAAGATTCTTTGTACACCACAGAACTCTATCAGCAGTTAAGAGAGTAGAGTTTGTTAGCAATAGGGTGCCATATATAGTTCTGAGAGGTTGCTGCAATAATATCATTGTTCTGAATGTGCATGCACCAAGTGAGGAGAAAAGAGATGATTAAAAAGACAGTTTTATGAGGAATTAAAGCAGGTTTTTTTTATCATTTTCCTAAGCACCATACGAAAATTCTATTAAGGGATTTTATGCAAAAGTGGGGTGAGAGAATATTTTCAAACCGAAAATTAGGAATGAGAGTCTACATCAAAAAATTACTCTTCTCTCTGGTTCTGGGGCACATCGATCCTCCAATCCCAAGAATATTGGGGGCTCTATCCATGGAGATAGAACAGTCAGAGCATAAAACTGACAACTCATCTCCTTGTAATGATGAAATTCAGAATCATTAAGCTCTACCTCCACTCCCCCATATGCTTTCATGGTATGGTATGTAATTAACTAAGACAACTTCATTTTTACCCTTTCCTGAGCTAGCTGAATTGAGACCACATTCCAGTCTCAACAATCAGATTAATATTATCCTCTATGCTTGTGCCTTCAGAGTATTTGGTTCCCTTGTGGTTCTCAGACCAAAATTTAAAAAATTTTGCATGTATTATTTAACTTCCCATTCATGGAACATGTACTGCTCAACTCATTCTTCCTGATTTTATAAACACAGCCATATTACATGAATAGTACAATATTATATAGCATGGTGGGACATACAGTTACCCCACAATGTTATGTCACAGGGAACTGCATCTGCATTACACACATTACTTATAATGCACATACTAAAGCGACATGACATAATGTTCTTGTAGTTTTGGCGGTTGGGTCAACGAAGGCAATAACTGGTGCTCACCATACATTGGCTGGCAGAAAGTGTACATGAACAATCCATACACTCTGCTCACAGCCTTGGGGGTAGATGTCAGCCCTGGAACAATGGCAAGAGAGCTAGTTCTGGGAGCTGAAGCAACTCTCTGGGCAGAACAGGCTGATGAAAGTTCCCTAGACGGACGCTACTGGCCCCGTGCAGCTGCATTGGCCGAACGTCTTTGGACCAATCCAGATGAGGGGTGGCGAGAAGCAGAATACCGTATGCTTGCTCATCGAAAACGCCTGGTACAACGAGGAATTCGGTCAGAAGCCCTGGAACCACAGTGGTGTTACCAGAATGAAGGCTCTTGCCCACTCTAAGGTATAGGTTGCATGACACACTGAATCTCTGGGGTCCATGAAAGCACCCTTCCCTCACATATTAAGAACATGGTAAGTTCTTAGTAACTGACTTGTCTCAGAATTTAAGTATCCACTGTATAAAAGCTGTTACAAAAATATCAGCTTAAGTAACTGAGCATGGAGAAAAAAGGGCAGTAGCGGAAAAAAGGAACTTATAATACATTACGCAGTGAGCACATGTGTAGATGAATGTAACATTGCACACTGCGTGTTCTCTTGATGGCTTGTAGAACATATAGGATTTCATTTCCTCATATCCTACAATGCAGGGTTCTTGACTGCTTGACCCAGGTAATTAAGGTACTACAATCCCTCAAACTGCTCATAATTATTTGCCAGATGACACGGCATTACATCACACAAAACCTAAATCTTCGGCAACACTGCTGTGGAAACCTCAAAACACACCAGTAACATACTCCTGCATCATGCATAACAGAAAACCAAGAACAGCATGCCGTTTCTTTAAGACATCAGAATATCGAAACTTCACTCCATCCAGCATTATATTTTATTACAGCACTTTCAAGATTTATGTGGGCTTTCAGGCCTTCAAAATAACACTTCACCTGACCCATCACATGCAGCAAAAATCACTCATCACCATCTATTGCTGAAGGTTAAGAATGACAGCAGCTGTACCTTCACTCCTGTTTCCTGCTGTGATAATTAAGCACAGAGCTGCTGTACCCATACCTACACATCAAAACCTTCAAAGCATTTCACAACTCATTCCTCTTCTGAAAGCTAATGTACATACACATATGCTTCAACTTACCAGTCTGAACACACTACAAAAAATGAAAACTGCTTTTGATTACCACCAGCAACGTCATTGATTTCTGTGTGATTCTGCCTTACAATAACATTACAATGACTGGCTCTTGTAACAGGATCTGAAGTTCCCACACATCAAGTCTACAGCCCATCAACAGATAAACTTAACCTTCAACCTCATACCCACCACACTTAATGCCCGCAAAATACAAACATAACCCTCTTACAGCCAATCCTTGTGCTGCTGGCTGTAATACAAAAATTGAATAATGCATGTTGGAGATCATTGTCAAAATAAGACACACATTTTGCAGGACAGTGCCATCTCGTTATATGCATATGAACTACAAACTATATAACATCTGCCACAAAGTGCAAACAGACCTCACATATCATTCCTCACCAGTTGATCAGTTCAGAAGCTGGTGAATTAACAAAGTAACAGTTTGTTGCAGTGACTCTATATTTTACAAATGCTCATGATAATGTATTATGTTGCAGGTCCTGCAAAATAAGGATGCTGAAACCAACGGGAACAATCTTGAGAAAATATCTTGCAGATTTATGGACAATCTTACAAATAAATACTAATTCTTACTATAAAACTATGTATTATTTGTGCCTAAAATGCAACCCCTGTATCATAAGAGTGTGAAACTTGGTCTCTCACTCATGGAAAAGAACACAGATTGAGACTATTTTAGAACACAATGATGATGTAAATATATGGAACTGAAAGATAGGAAACTGGTGGAGTTCAGAGAATTAAATGAGGAGCTGCACACTTTGCATACTCCTCATCTTAACATTTGAGTGGCTAAATAAGCAAGACAGGCAATGTAAATATAACATAAGATTGGGTCATGTTCATTAAAACATTGTTGTAGTGGAAAGTGATAATATTACACATTCTTGAGAGTGTGTTTGTAGCCTTAGTTATCCAGAATGCAATGCACATGTGCCATATTGTCATCTGTAGCCTGTCCAGCTCTCCAGGAACAATTTTTTAGGGGGGGAAGTAATTTCACACAAATTGTGTTCTGATTTTCTCTAAAACTTCCGTCTGCAACATTTCTCATTCTAAGAACTGAGACATAATCATAATGTACACCGGTCTTCACTTAACCCTTTGACGCCTAAAGACCCCTATAGTGGCCGTGCCACACCGCTAACCTCTAAACGTTGCATTTTATATATTTATTCAACAAATATAGGTACTGAATATTTTAAACATGGTATACACTCTCCGTGTTTTTCTCTTCAAAATGCAGTTTGTTTCGTAATTCTAATGTATTTGGTTCCTGTTTTATTCATATTTTATATACAGAGTGTGCTAAAATTAAAAAAATAATTCTGGCGCCAAAAGGTTAAAGTACCTGCAATGCTTGTCAGATTTTAATTTAAATTGAATTTTCTCAAAAGATTTTCAAAAAATATTCAAACATCAAATTTCATGAAAATCCATTCAGTGGTAGCCAAGCTGTTCCATGTGGACGGAAGGACAAGTGGACACACATGACGAAGCTGTCGCTTTTCGCAATTTGCAAACATGCCTAAAAAGGATGAACTGATGATATACAGAACAATGTGTATAACATTTTTGGGATGGGAAATCTCAAGAGCTCACTAGTCGCAGACTGGAAAATGAAATTAAAATGGATCACATAGGTTAACGTTTATTAATAACGTGAACTGTATTGTGCTGGCTCCAGATGGGGTACAATGCTAAGCTTTTGTAAAGACAATGACAAATACTGAGTACCAGGACAATAAAGATTTTCCTAATCAGCTCAAACACGATCAAGTGCTCTACATAGATCCTAAGCCATGGAGTAATTTAGTTACTGCCTCAGCCACAGCAACTAAAGTTGAAGGTAAATCACGGCATTGCCACTGTGGGAAATAGAGCAAAGTAGAGACTTTCTGCTCAACAAATGGCAGTTATTTGTCTCACACTCCTCAGTTCATTGTGTTAGATGGACTTTTTGTACTAAATGGCCTCTTAACTACTGCATAATATACCACGACTCTGTAAATAGAATGTTATTCTGTAGAACTTGTTTATGCTGCCTTAGTCTGTAGAATGTGCCTCAGGCTATGCATATCTGGAAGCAACAAGCAAACGGGCCAATTTTCAATTTCCATATCCATCACCATAGTAACATTATTATGTATGGTATTTTTGTCATACTTAACACAGTATGACAGTAGGCACTTTTGCCTCCACACCTATGCATCTTCTGAGAATGATACATGGACACTATGTACCATTTAATTGGTAACAGTCCCATGACTACCTGTCGACTGAACACGAATGCCTCCTGCAGTGCTTTATGGTTCATTGCACCTATTCTTCCTCTCATTTCACTTAATGACAAATAACCTCTGCTGCTGGTACAACATGATTAAATAACCTATCAAGCAACATTGAAATCAACTTCCCCTGAATTATGAACTGAACAAGAAAAGACATGTTCAAGTACAAAGAATACCAATTGGTAATTATGAACATACGCGGTAATGTAATTAAACTGCAACACTTTACAGGAAAAAAGTGAGGTGACTTCAGAAACCCCAACAGAAGTGAACAAAAATATTATTTTGTCAAATGTCAGAAACCAGGTTCCAACTGCGATTCTGTGTACCACTTGTCTATTTCAGTTGTCAACATGCAGTGATGTGGGCTTTCAAAACCCAGTGAATCAGGACGTAACAGTTCCAGTAAAACAACCTAAGGTTTCACATTATAAGAAGTTCTGAGGAGATTCTTCAGACCTAAGCAGGGAGAAGTTAGTGAGGACATGGAGAAAACCAGATAGTGAGAATCTTCAACATATGTACCCTTTACCTACCCCACAGTAATAGGACGATTACAGCAAGGATGATGTGATGGGGAATATATCAAACACTTATCTTGGAAATAAGAAATACTGTGTGTGTAGAATTTTAGTTCAAAAACTTCGAGATAAAACACTGTGAAGAACTTGGCATAAATGAGGATAACACTGCAAGCAGTTGCATGCAGAATGCCTAATCACCTACTTCATACAACGTCTAGTTCTACACACCTGATTTTGTCACTGTCGAGGTTGCTGTTGTTTTTGTGAAGAATTTATTACTTAAATGCACATTCTGTATATACATCACATCACTAGGACTTCAATTTGCCTCAGTATTCTCTTCCCAGACACCAACCTATGTTCAGTTTAATCTAACCTGCCACCAAATTCAGACATGTAACAAGATACAGAATGTACATTAAATATGAGCAAAAATGTATCTTGGGCTGTACAACTAAAGACATCTGCTGGTGAACATTATCACTATTTGAAACTGCAAGCAGAAAATATACAGTTAACTGGTCAAAATATGTTAATTAGAGTAAAAATAAAATGTGGGATTTCTAACCTTTCATTTCCCCGCTGTACCTGGCATGTTAGCAACACAGTTACTGCAACCCTATGATGAGAATCTGTGGGAAAGAAAAACATGATGGTAGTTACAGACAATAGTCAGTGGTCCCTTGTATGGGACAAACAGGGCAGGCGTTAGGAATGTTATTTTAATAACCCAATACTGCAAGCTAAAAACATTGGAATGGTACAGTAATTTGTGGTACACTAACTGTCAGACAAACTTGATACACTTTGCATCCCTTGACCTTGTTTACTGGAGATTATTAATCTGTTGTTCATACAACTGATCAAGGTACAGATACTACGCACATAAATCACAAATTTCACTACTGATGTAAGTAATCAACCATAAATATATTATACTGGAAATAGAATTTAATGAACCAAGTGTCACTAAGTCCTTCCGGATAGCAAGTAATCTTTTGAGGAAAAGTGTATGAAGGAAAGTAAGAGATGTTAAGGCAATGTAATTTACCAAAAAAAAATAATAATAAACGGCACAGAAAAAGTTGGTAGCTATAAACAACATAAACCCTACCTCATTTGCACCTACTTGGTTTCTATAATCTTTCTGAGAAGTGATAATACTGTGGATTCTTAACAAATCTGTTGCTGTCAGTGGCATACCCAGGAATTTTGTTCTGGGGGGTGGGGGGGGTTCAACAAATTCAGTTGAGGAAAGAGGACAGAGAGAACGGGGATCTGGGGCCAGTGGCCCCCTAGTCAGGGGTTCTGGAGGCAGCTATAATTTGGTACAAGAAATTTCATTTCATATAGTAAAATTTTCTTAATTTTTGGTACTTGACTGTCTATGATGACAACCAATTTATTTGTCATTGCTAATGTAAAACAATTGCAAACCGACGGTAGTTTTAGAATTTTTCGAACATCTTGGGGTGTTGGCGTCCTAACTTCAGCAATTTTTAACAGTTTTCAAGGTCTGGTTGAGTTTGGCACGATTTTGGAGGGCCTTCGGGATTTTTTTTTGGGGGGGGGGGTTTGAACGCCCCCCCAAACCCCCACTCTCGGTATGCCACTGGTTGCTGTGATACACTACATCAAAGAACAATGGCCTCTAATTCAACATTTATAATTAGGGAACATGGATATTTTAAATCAATTTTGGGAGAATTGCAGTTCTGTAGGACAATAAATGTACAGGTCACAAGAAAAGTAAGCAGACAAGTGCTGTCAATGATGTCAATTCTGGAAAATCTGAGTAACACATGTTAACACCAACAGTCTGATCAGCATTGCCAGACCAACTGAAGAATAAACACTAACAGAGTGAGCACAAGCTATGGTACCCACAACGAAAGAAGAATTTATGGGTCAACAAACATTTTATTCTAATGAACTCAGGAAAACTGTCAACCATTAAATAAAACGCATTTAGAAGCAGGATGGTTATGCTGGAAATTGGAGCATGTTTAACTACTGTATGATAATTATGTTACAATTTATAATACAATTACCCTCAGTCTTTCATTCAGTTTCAAAGTCTGACATCAAGTGCACGTATAGCAGAAGTTCTTTTAAACTCAAATACACCAAAATTACATTTACTTCAGAATATTTAGTGCAAACACCTAACACCCCATATCATCAAATTCTGGGCAGTTTTGTGCACAATAAATACAGACAGATGGACATATATTACACTCCATTATGCACTCAATCACATACTGTGTGCATATAAATACTTACTCCATGGAGCAGAGTCCTTCTTGAGGAGCTAATCGGTTTTCAGCTAGTCAATAAATTCCCCACATTTTATGGAACCCGAAGGTGCATTACCGCATTCACAAGTGTTTTCTTTGTAAACAGTTCGTAACAGGATTCTTTTTTAAGGCGAGGAGTTGTTAGCACGTTACCCAACCCCCAAGCTGAAGGACCACACCTTGTCGGATGTCCATGAATACTTATTCAAAATGTTCGCAGCTACCCTCCATATTGGAGGCCGTTCCTCCATCCGCAAGCTGAGGACATACCATGCCGTGGTGACAGCGACCCAATTATCATGGGTGTATTAAATACAATTACCAAATTAGAGAGTAAGTTACTTTACATCCAAGTATCTCCGACTGGATGGCAATGTTTTTAATGCTGGATAACCTAAAAGGAGGCGTGGGAAATATATTATAAACAACAGTACAAATTAGTTTAGTCATTTAGTGTATAATTGAACTACTTCTGTCTTATACAATTACACAACTTAAATTGTGAAATAAACATACTAATACAATTTGGCTTCTCAACAAAAATTACAATATGAGATGGCACAGTGTGTATCTCAATACACTCGGTTAAAGGACAAACTGCAACACCTATCCAGCTAATAAATAGCATTACAAAGGTACACACATCACAGTGACAACTCATCTCAGTCTGTTAGTACACATCCACATATAATCTTGTAATAAGGAAGAGGTGAAATTCTGGGGAGTCAAAATTTCCTGAAAAAGACAACCGTTATGCCTCTACCCAGTCTTTTCCTCTCACCTTTGGTGCATTCGGTGGCAAAAATGAACACAGAAAATTTGTTAATGTAGACAAAAGCTTGCACAATTGTGCAATAAAAAATTCTATTGACTTATTACTTCTTTAACAAAGTTGTACACTAAGATTATATAGCATCAAATAGTAGAATTAGTGATACATTAAATGGAAAGGATGAGGATGCAGTCACGGCCCAATCTGACATACTACCTTCAACACATTCTTGGAGTGACTGAGGAAAATAACAACCTTCAGTCAGAGCAGCTAGTCTCTGGTCCAAAATTTGAAACTTAAACCTCCCGAATATGAAGCACATATACTACCCATTCAATTGCAATATTCAGACAAATATAGGAATCAAACATCTGCATGTATCTACCAGCAGTTTCTTGACGAACTACATATGCTGTCAAAAGTGAGGACAAGTTATGAAAAATAAACTGAAAAGATGTGAAGGTAAGTTGGCTATTTTAAAAGACCTGGACATGGAGAAAAAACACCCCAAAAAAAAAAAAAATTGCATCATATTACCCACCTTTCAGGCCAGGAACTGAACCCAAGACTAAAAGAATACAAAGCAACAGTACTAACAACTGAACCACAACATTAATCAGTGTTCTGATCTAAACTACTGTCAGCTGAAGCTCTGAACAGACAGCACACATCATCTCTACCAGTATCACCGTCTTACAGTGGTGAATGACGGGACAGTTACTGAAAATGAACTGGACATAATGTGAAAGCAAATGCTCACGGTCTAACCTGAGGTATTATCCCAGTGTTTGTCTGCACTGACTGAGAAAACCATAAAGATCTACTTCAAACTAGCAAGTCTTTGGACCAAAATTTAGTGGCTGAACTACAGCCACCAGACAGATACCAGTCCATTGTGGGACACAAAAGGGATGGTACATAAATGAGTTCTCACAACTTAACATGAAAAAAAGTGGTAACAGCTCCAGCCACCTAACGTCTAGGGACAGGACCCTTACTACCATGATTCAGAGATTCACTGGGTCTCCATGCTTGTCTGTCATTGTGATGAGAGGAAAATGTCATCCCTTGTGAGTGGTTATTTTAAATGCTGTAGAAACTGCTTAGGTTCTATAATATCATACAATACGTGGGTTGATTATAAATGATAAATTGGAAGGAATTAAATGGCCATGATCCATTTGAGTTCAGGGACTGAGAGAGTACTACACCCTTCAGTTAGGATAGTGATATCCTGGGCAAGATTTCAGCCAGATAATTAAGAATCCAGTCCCATAACTGGCAACAGACTGCAAACTATATTAAGTTGACAGCTGTCAAACTTCTAAGTAATTATGCTCCTTTGTTTTTAACGGACTTGAGTTATCAACACAGCCCACCCAGCCAAACCTTCAATGCATGACATGCATGATCCACAGCACAGGAGTCATGTAACCATCAGGCATGATTCCTGTACTAAATATGATTAAAACTGACGAATGAATACACATAAGGTCATAAAACTTACACTCTACCACCATATAAAATCTTTAAGGTTCTTTGTTTTGGGATATTTATTTAATTATTAATTCTGCTGATACACATATACTGTCCCACAATTTATATAAAAGTAACTTTCCTTGACAGAAATAATCCCTGAACACTATGTGAAAAATCTCATTCTGACACTCGACTAACGCGAAAAAGATTAATTTTCTTCAAAAGCTATTTAATTCAGAAAACACCCACGCACACACCCACACATATATATAGGACTTCATTTGTTTTCTATTCAAGAAAGTATGAGCTTAAAATACGAGGGGGTGCTGGTAAGTTCTTAGCCCAACCTACTTCCCGGTGTCGTAGGACGGAATCGATAGTGTTGTTGGAAATAGCGGTCTGTTCATGTGCCGAATTGCTAGTCTTTTCTTGTTACAGAGGCTGAAAGGAAGCACATCAGGCGACGCGAGCAATTTCAACAACATGGAGATGCAAGCTGTCAAGTTTTTTTTCCCCCCCTGCAAGGCAAGACGCCGAACGAAATTCATGCCATTCTGAAAGAAACATTAGGGGAACATGCACCATCGTATGCCACCCTCAAAAACTGGGTGGCCCAGTTTAAACGTGGTGATTTTTCCACCTGTGATGTGCCTCGTCCTGGACGACCCAAAACAGTAACCACCCCGGAGATTAGTGATCAAATTCACGAGCCAACCTTGGAAGACCGGCTGATTTCGGCTAAATCAATAGCTGAGCAATTGGGCATCTCACGTGAGAGGATTGGGTCCATCATTCATGAAGATTTGGACATGCTGAAACTCTCTGCGAAGTGGGTCCCGAAATGCCTGAACGCGGATCAAAAACGTCAATGGTGCCAGTCATCTGAGCAACTTTGGGAATTTTTTCAGCGCAATCCAAATGATTTCCTGTCGCGATTGATGACCATGGACGAAACCTGGTTATATCACTATGACCCGGAGACAAAGCACCAATCAATGGAGTGGCGACATGGCGGCTCACCCCACCCCCAAAAAAATCCGAGTGCAAAAATGCGCTGGAAAAGTTCTCGCCTCTATTTTTTGGGATCAAGACGGCATTCTCCTCACTCATTATCTTCCAAAGAGCCAAACTATCAACGCGGAGTATTACTCATCTCCGCTGGTGCAAGTGAAGGACATTTTGACGGAAAAACGCCGCGGGAAAGGTCACCAAGGGGGTCTTGTTCTTGCACGACAATACCCTGGCTCACCGCGCACTTGCAACCCAAAAGAAACTGGCATACCTGGGCTTCCATGTCTTGTTCACCCATCCTATACTCCGGATCTGGCCCCGTCGGACTACCACCTGTTCCCTGGACTGAAAAAACAATTGAAAGGTCCCCATTTTTTGTCCAACGCGGAGGTCATTGCTGCCGCAGAGACCTGGTGGGATGGACAACCTTCAGAATTTTTTTTGAGTGGCTTGCAAAAGTTAGAGCAACGGGCTAAGAAGTGTATCGAGCTTCGTGGGGAGTATGTTGAATAAATGCCGAGTTTGGTCGTCGTAGTTTGTTTCCATCCTGGTCGGGCTAAGGACTTATCAGCGCCCCCTCGTAACTCATGGTGTCTTTGAAGGTAGGAATATATGATGGTGGAAGAGATGTTTAAGAGACAGCACATTTACAAATGGCAAAGACCACAGCAGACCTACAGCTTAACAATATGTACACCATCGACCCACCCACAATTTAACAGAATAATACTGCACTGATTAGCAAAAATGCCCAATTCATACGCACAGTTAAAGGAATACAAGCTACTTCACAAGTTTGACACACTAAGAACGCCATATGTTAGACTGGTATTCCAATTCCATCTAGAATGTTTCTGTGGTGGGATGGGGGGGGGGGGGGGGGCCACAAAAAAACACCAAAAATACAAGAGTGTTTGTATT
>Ga0123355_10005914_pt1 | contig 18022 bp, 18 predicted proteins | sample TergutEmb28metaG_3_FD_89872 | JGI IMG/M metagenome (GOLD analysis project Ga0123355, IMG submission 89872) | Embiratermes neotenicus P1 segment gut microbial communities from Petit-Saut dam, French Guiana - Emb289 P1 | ecosystem: Host-associated > Arthropoda: Insects > Digestive system > Gut ... | reverse complement strand
TTTTTCTTGTTTTTCATACCTTCTCTGGAAACATAAAGCGTTAAACTCCCGCGCGGTAGCGCGGAAAAATTACTTCTCATTTCCATCATTTAACCCCTTGACTTTTATTTGCAGGACTCCTTCGATAAAATTGCAGTTTTATATTAACTCAAGATACTGCGCTGATGGTTGCCCGAAAGCAAAAACACAAAGGGATTTAGCAGATGTTTTTGCTTTCAAGTATATTCAAACATAAAACTTTAACACGGCCCGCCGTCTGTACCCTTAAAGGCTCCGGCAGGAAATTTCCATTCTTCATTTTGGTATATGTCGTTACGGGTAAATTGGCCTGTTATAAGCTGCTTGAAAGCTTTTTGGTCGCCATTGTACACGCAGCTCTTGACATTCCCCACAAACTCATCCAACGTTTTTTTGTTATCTAGGGTGAAGCCCAAAATAACCTCATCATGACACAAAGCCGAATATTCTTCATGGAACAATTCTTTGATACCGGCCCATTGTGAAGGCAAAGAAAAAATACAACACATACATGAGCAACGACCCCAACCGCAGGTATAACAAGGATGGGGGGTGATATTATGACGCTTGAGAACTTCCCAAACATCTCTAAGAGAATAATCAATAACAGCACGCCACTGATGAACCAACCGATTTGCTTTCACCGTTGCGTTAACACGGTGTTTTTCCATTTCGTTATATTTTGCGCGCCCGGCTGATTCGCCCCGCCGTTCACCGGAAACAAGCAACATTTTTATGTTTGACCGTGTTTTATCCATGTTGCGGATGACTGAATCAGCCACACTTATTTTTAAGTAAGCACTACACCATCGCTGGTTTAAGTCACCTGATTTAGCCGGGAATTTCATACGGAATCCGTATTGCTTTAGCAAAAGCTCATCTTCCGGTGAAATGGCATGGGGATAAGCACTGCGGATCCGCGCGCTTTCAAGTTGGGATTCGGAAGCAGGCACATATTTGATTTCTTCCTCATCTTCGTATAAAACAGGATGGGAAGCACCCATTCGGAATAGTTCACCGTAAAAACCTTGCTCACGCCAAGATGTTCTTAGCGTTACGCCCTCCGCTTCAGCGAAAGAGCGTATATAGGCTTGTGTTACCGGCCAATCCATACGTCTGGTAGGATGCCTGCCATCAATGTCATGATGCCACAACTCGATTTTTTCTTTTGGAACCCCTAATTCAATCATCTTGAAGTAAGCGGCGACACTGTCTTTTCCGCCTGAAAAAAGTATGATTACCAAATCGTATTCTTCCAACGGAAGTAGCTCCTGTAGGAATGTTTTTTTACTATACTCAGATAATTGCGTTCCCATGTGCAAGGGTTTTATGCCTTTACCTTGCCCATATATCAATTCATCGGGGTGACCTAAACGAACCGGAGTATCCCTAGTACAAGCAGAATCTTTAATAAAATTACTAATTTGTAATCACCTCGCATGAACAATATTTTATGAAGTCGTTGTCTCATTGCACTAACTCCACATCAAGTGTATGCCGCCTATCTCATCAATTCTTTGTGTTATTTTTTCAATAAGTTTCAAGCTATTTGGAACTCCATCACTGTTCCACTCAACAATCATTTCCGCAAGATTGTTGTCCGGTACAGGAATAATATAATCGGCGGCAAAGTTATAAACCTCGCCGCCGTTATGCAATGTAAATACCTTTTCCGCTTTCAAAGCTTTTCGTTCATCGTCATAAAAATTTATTTTGCCAATGTAAACAGTTCCGCTTTCAGAATAAAAAGCATTGATTTTTTCACGTTGTAAATCGTTAAGCTCGGCATTTGCTTCGGGAATGTTCCCTCCCCAACGCTTGTATAAAGCGTTTTCACGCTCTACTATTCCCCTTAATTTATCGCTCATTTTCAGCCTCCTTATACAATCACAGCGGTTATATGTTGACCCCTCGTTCCCTTAGTTGTTCAGCCGTATATCGCTTTCTCATAACAAATAGATGCTCACGCCATCCGTTACTTGATACGCCGCATTGTCAAGGCAAGTGCGCCAATTCGGTGTAGAAGGCTTGCATCGGTGAAATCCATTCAAGACATTTACGAGGCCTGTTGTTGATGAGAGACAAAACATGTGAAAGTTGCTCATCACTAATGCTCCCAAGGTCTGTACCCTTTGGAAAGAACTCCCGAAGCAAGCCATTGCCATATTCATTACTGCCTCTTTGATGAGAACAATATGGGTCGGCAAAGTAGAGTTTGATTTGCAAGTCTGATTCTATTTTTTGGAAACAAGCAAACTCGCCACCTCTATCAGTAGTTGCTGTTATGAATGCCTTTTTGGGCAACGAATTATATACTTGCTTTATTGCTGTTTCCATTGAGCCTGCTGTTCGGTCAGGCATTTTAACAGCGGTATACATTCTTGTTTTCCGCTCGATAAATGTTGCAAAACACGCACCTTTGGTTTTGCCAGACACAACCGTGTCTAATTCCCAATGACCGAAAGTTTTTCGTTTATATACTTCTTTCGGGCGTTTGCGGATTGGTGTGCCTTTCGAGTACAATACAAGGTTTTTGCAGGTGCGCTTTTTGCCTTTGCGTCGTAGCCTTACTGCCGTTACGCCATCTATCTTACCGTCGTACACCCAACGATAGATGGTTTTGAAGCATAGAGTCCCTTTGGTTACTGTTTCTGATATTTGTTCAGGTGACCACGTTTGTTCAATTTTTTCTTTCAACAAACAGCCCAATCTCGAACTAAACTTGCCTTTGGGCCTGCTATTAATGCGTTTGGTTTCATAATCAGCTTGTGCTGTTTCGGCTTTGTATTGCGGTATTGCGCTTAACCGCTTCAGCTCACGTGAAACACTGCTATGATGACGATTTATTCGTTTTGCTATGCTTCGGGCAGAGAAACCCAATTTTACAAGCGCCTCTATCTTTGCTCGCTCGCATATGCTAATATGATGGTAGTAGCTCATTGATGCCTCCTCAAGTGAATTTTGTTCGCAAACTCTATTCTACTTGATACTGCAGCCTTGAGCTACATTTTTAATTTACTGTCGCACTTGAGTATACAATGTGGCGATACTACTATGCCGCGCTCGACATAGTTGACGTTTTCAGCATAAATATCGTTGTATATCTTCTCCCCAACGATACACCCGCCATCAAGTTTGGCTAAACCATTCCTTTTTATATAGTCTGCAACAGTCCATGTTATACCTAACTCCAAGTCTTTAACCGTAATATCTGGAATGTAGTCTTCAACATAACCATTGCCACCAAAAACATCTTGTATAACGCCGTATTTTGTTAAGGCTCCGGTACAACACCAATCGGTGTAAGAATAAAGCTCGCCGTTGCGAACCTGTTTGCATTTAGCTCGTATCCCTTTTTTATTCGTGAAGTGGTCGTTTTTGTAATACTCGCCCTCGTCTTTTCCGAAGTACACCGTATATAGTTCAATTTCGTCGTTGCCTGCTTTGTATTTTATTTATAATAAGAATTTTCACTTGCCCACCTCCATAAAAATGTTTTATTTTCACCGTAATCTACAGAAAGAGAAGAATCAAGGCAGTAGCGCGCGCGACTCGGGAAAGATGTCACCTAGGTCTTCGCAACACTAATATAATTTGATGAATCCAAATCAAGAAAACGTCAAAGGGGCTAACAACATCGGAATATTTGAGCCATGTCTATAAATATATTTTTTTTCGGCTATGTCCGATTAAAAAAAAAAATCTTAGTTGCCATTTGATTACTGATTGGGAGTTCCTGCTTCCATCATCTGCTGGGAGGCGCATCTGGTCAGGGCGTGCGTGGGTAGGCCGCCCTATCCTTTATATACTTCAGCTTTAAACATGAAGTGCCTTTTAATAAGGCTATGCATTACGGTATCATTGCTTATACATTCAAAATTACATAATCGTCTTACGCAGCTTCTTGCATTGCTATGTTGGCCAATCTATCTGCCTTGTCGTTTCCAAAGTGACCCAAATAACCAGCGCATTTGGTAAACTTGATATTGGAAAACCCATTAACTAAATGAATAAGCTTTAACCACAGGTCTTGGTTCGGGACAGGTTTTTTCTTTGCGTTTCTCCAACCCCGCCGTATCCATCCCTCAATCCATTTATCATTGAAAGCGGAGACAACATATTGTGAATCCATCACCACTTCAACAGGGATGTCTTTTTTGCGAATGGCCTCCAGACCCTTAATGCATGAAAGCATTTCCATACGGTTATTAGTGGTGTTCCGCTCTACGCCCCTTAACTCCTTTGAGTTGTTTTTGTACACTAGGTATACGCCCCATCCGCCTATGTTTTTCGCATATTGGTTTCCTCTGCATCCACCATCGCAATATAATTTTATAGATTCCATCACAAAAACTCCTTATTTTCTCATTTCGATTAACTGTATCTTTGCATTCTACACCCATATTGATGTGGGCAATGTCCCCGGAACGACTCTGGTGAAGTCGTAAAACGAACATGTAGTGACCTCGACGAATCCCTTACATTACTTATGTTTCAATGATTTGTTTAGTTTCACTTCGGGTATACGAGGGTGCGTTAAGATGAAGGAGAGGACGGTGCATCCGGAGCTGCGGTGCCAGGGGGCCCTGCGGCGGGAGGCGACCATCCTATCCTTATTTTTCTTCAGCTTTAAACTTGAAGCGCCCATTTGCTTATAAGCGAACGAACTATTCAATGCAAAGTTTGATTACTGCTGTAATCTGCAATTATCACGTCTTCAGGCTCAGCTCGGCGGAGGTACTATTCAACTGGGATTTCGATGAGCGCTGGGACTTCGTTTGCTCGTGTGGATTAGGACTCAACAGAGAACACTTCTTGACGGCAAACCGCATAATCACGGGTACAAAGGGGTGGGCAAGTAGCTTACTTACGCCACCAAAGCAGACCCTAGCGACGTAGCTCGCTGCATGCATTCAGGCAGGCGGCCGGCCGCCCCCCTTATCTTTGTTATACATCGGCTTTGAACTCGAAGCGTCCGGTTACTACGGACTATACATTACAGCAATATAGTTATTAACTAGCGCACTTCAGTCTGTCCTTGATTACAGTGCGGACACCTACATTAAATTGTTTGCTATAGCTGGAAAGGATGTGTTCAATGTAATCCTTCTCCACCATTTTGTAATAGCAAATCAGACCGTTCAAAACCTGTACATCTGACTTCTCCCAGTTGATACCATTTCTATAATCCCGGATGAAGTTATGTACCATGGCTTTAAATTGCTTTTTCTTGCGGTGGCCGATGGTAATTTTATTTTCCTTATTTAACATCAAACCTAAATTCCAGTTGCTTCCGGCATTGGAGCCGTATCTGGTTTTGTTGGGGTTGAGTTTGTACGGCGCTTTGAAACCTGCAACTGTATCCACTACCATTTTGAAAACTTCTTGATATTTGAAGTCGTATTTACAAGAAATCATAATATCGTCCGCATAACGTGTGTAGACAAATTGCTGTTTGTCAAAATCCCGGAGGGTGTTACTGATTTGATGGTCAATAGGGATCATGATTAAATTCGTAAGCAAAGGTGAAATTGGTGTGCCTTGAGGCAAGCCGCCATTTAAGAAGCAAAGGCTCATTGCGCGGGTTAGCTGCTCTTTCCCTTCTTCGTTTTTCATGACTTCGCTAAACGGGAATATCATAGAGAGTTGTGACATGACAAATTCCAATGTAGTGCTTCCGAAGAAATTTGAAAAATCAAGCTTAACGAACCAACGACTTTCTCGTTGTTGGTGTTTTTTCAAAGCATCTATCGTGCAACGTCCCCGAATATAAGCAAATGCTGTAGTATGGTATAGTGCCATGAACCGGGTTTCTAAAATAAATTTCAATTGCCTTAAAGCTTCCATCAATACAGGCTTAGGCGCGTCGATGGGACGCAGGCCACCACTTTGCTTTGGTATTTTGAATGATTCGTACAGACTTTTACGGTCTATACTAAAAAGTGGAGCATGGGCTTTGTTGAAATCCCGCAGCATCGCTATCATCCCAACAAAATCATATCGCTCCAGTTTCTTTTCATTCAAACGCTCGACGGCATAAGTCCTGGTATTGGTTATCATGTAATTTACGTACTCCGTCTCGTTAAAATTATCGTCCATTAAATCTTCTAAGGTCATTTGCTGATACCTTGGCGATTGCATTACGGTTACATAAACCATTTCATTTCCTCCATTCTTACTGTTGTCATGTCCATAACCGAATCCTTCATGTTTTACTCCTTTAGAGATAGTGTCTTTTTACTACTTCACTCAAAACATATCCCAACACTAAAGCGGCTTAGCCAACGATAATCACGCACTTTTACCCCAAGTGCTGTTCCTAATGTAATAATAAATGGTGTAGTGTCATTTTCCGCGATTACACTGCAAATGCACATTTCAGAAGTTTCCTCATCTTTGCCTAAAATTTTTGCTCTCTCACAACCTAAGGCTTTAAGAATATCATTCACTCTCGAAATATCCATTTCGACGTATTTATATATTTTATAGCCATGCAAATTTGAGTTGTTTTTCTGTGGCATTGAATGTCCCTCCATTCCATATCACGCTTTTCAAAATTTCTTTTTGTTTTTTTGAGCTGTTTGAATTACGTTTGCTAATTGTGTCATCGCAAATCCTTCATAATGACAAAAATAGCTGCTATACTTTAATTAATCTCCACAGGAATAGATGAGGCTGGTATCCCGTGATTCAGTCCGGGAGGAGATGGCAATGATCTCTTCATCCTGCTGAACTGACTTCAAGCACCTGAAAGAACCCTGTGATTACGCCATTCTCGACAGAGATGACCGAAGACAACCTGCGAGGAACTGGCTGATGGGTAGGTCCCCAGAGCGCTGTCTGGTTGCCACCGTCCTGACTAGATGTAACTCTAGCTTTCAACATAGAGCATCTGCAAAAAACAGATTATTCATTACATTCAAAATATAGCGGTTTTGATTTTTTACTTGTAATCATCAGAAACCTAGACCTGAAAGAAGGCGACGCTGAAGAGAAACCTCAGCTCAAGTGACGAGAACCTCTGGTTCGATATGTGACGATAAGTTTCCACGGATGTGATAAACTTGGGCTTTGTTAAAAAGGATTCGAATCCCAGCAGCGAACCTGGCTTCCGCGGCCGCAAAGGATCTTGAATCGACGCGGGATGCGTCCCCGACCATCCTGACATTTTGCAACTCCAGTTTTCAACTTGGAGCATCCTGGCTGCATGGGCGAGCAGCAAATGTGCTTTTATGCATTTGCGACCAGCCCGAGTTGCATGGGCAGGCCGTTAGCATTGCAAACGACCGGCCCTTTTCCGGATTATCCATTACAAGTTTTTAATTAAAATGCGTCTATTAAGAAATTGAACGCATCTATCAAAATCAGTTTCTTTAACCCATTCCCCTTTGCGAAGTTTATGAAATTGGCTACCCCGGCAGCGCATATCATCCGCACCGTGGGCGCAACTGACAAAGGCAGATTGCAAGCCGACAGCGGTGTTTCTGCCAAAGCTTCTTCGTGGGTAAAGCTCATTGTGTTTAATAAGTTCTGCCGCATGGCATAATCAGACCAATCAGCGGCGTAATGTTGCGCGTCCGTCAAACGCATCCGAAAATCGAAAATCCCTTTTATATATTGGTTGCCTTCGCATTTCTGCGTAATTTCCCGGCGGGTATCAATGTTGTCCAAACACAAAAATACAAAACCAGACAAGCGCTGATTCACATAACCCATGCTAAAGGGCTTAATGCTATGTGCCACGGCTGGGTTTATTTCAATGAGCATATTATGCAGGGCATTGACTTTAAGCTGGCCAATATCGTTTTGCCGATACATTTGATTGGCGATATTGTGAGCTTCTACAGTATCGAAGTCGTACAGGGAAATGTTCGTCAACCCCAAACGAACAAGGTTTTCAGCTACCGTGGACCCGATAGCTCCGCAACCAATGATATGCAAACGCTCGGTACAGGTTTCGGGTTGGAAAAATTCGTAGGATTTATTTAAGTTCAATTAACATGCCATCCTTCCTTCATTAATGGCTTTTCGAGCTGCCGCAACAAACTCCCTAACCATATCGCAATCCAACAAATGCTTCAGCGTTTTAATGGATAGTTTTTTGAACGGCATCCGCTTCCCAGACAGGGTTACATATAGTTTTACATTCTCCGGCCCATGTGGTTTCTCCGGGCTGTAGTGTACATAGGAATGGGTTTTATAATCCTTGTTAAAAATCATGAATATATAAAACATTCCTGGGGTTAACTGCGCAGTGAGCCCTTTGCGGTGGCGATCATCTTTTGCGGATGGCGTTGACGAGAAGTTCGCATGAGAATGGCCATGCATACGCAATCGCTTGAAAATATCGTCATCTTGCGACATTAACCACATTTCGTATTTTAGTTGGTCGGTGTCGATAGAAGCGGCGGATGCGTCTTGGGGATATACGAAAATATCTTCAATGGTGAATGTATTTGCGGCTGTTCGGTTTACGGTGCCATGCCATCCCACTTCCCCGTCAAACGCTTCAACCAATCCAGTAATTTTTAGTAAAGCTACTTCTGAAATATTGATTTTTACTGAAGGGCCACTGGAACGAAAAAACTTCAAACCGCAATTAATTAAGTCAAGCTGAATATCAATCATCCCCTTCCTTTGGATTTAGCCACTTGATAGCCATGCCCGGAGTGACTACGTCACCATTGGGCAATTCTAAAAATTTTTGAGCACCTGTCCGGATTGCTTGGATCAGCTTTGGGGCAATGGCTGAATCTGCGAAGTTTATGTTCTTCGTTGCTGAAACAGCCTGTTCAATCGCCTCAAGGTATTTTCGTTCCATCATCAATTGATTTATTGGTGCTGCATTGGAACCCAAACACGAAGCCCCATCAATATGAGGATGTGGAAGCCAATGAGGGAAATTCGCTGTACGGATGGATGAGTGGAAGGGGCGCAGTGTTCCAGACAGAGACAATTGAAATTCGGCACATACCCTTACGCGTATACTACTTTCGTCGCCGTATAAGGCAAGAAGCAGATTCTTGAACGACTCCTCATCCTTCGCCAGCCCAGTTGTTTTTGTATAAAAATAACTACTGGGGTTGGCATGGAAACGGTCAAACACGTCTTGGTCAAAATAATCAAGGTATGTCGTTACCATGAAAGTTAAATAATCCGTGCCGACTTCCAGTAAATGCAGGCTCTTGTTATATATAAAATAATCGGTTAAGCCGGAACCATCACCTTGCGCAAGAAGGGTTTCAATGCCCATGATGGAAGTTTGCAAATCTTGTTCCTTAGCAATACATGCGGCAATTTCACTTTGCAGCGATTCAAATCTATTTTGGTTCTGGGAGCGTTCATGCAAAAAGCTTTCCAACCGTTGTCTTTCATGTTTCAAGCCAAAGCCATTTAACAGCCTTGCTATCTTATCCTCGTGGTAGTTGAAGGTTTTTGCGAAGGCGGCAATGAGTTCCAAATACTTGCCGCTATCCTGAACCGTCAATGATTTTAATAGCTCGTTTTCAGTTTCCGTCAACGGCGATGTGAAAAACCAAGGAATCAGCTTTATTAAGGAAGATTGCATTTTATGCCAAATACCTTGGGTCATATTTCTGACCAAAGCTACCGTGCGGTGCTCCTGTTTGTTAATGAAGACACTGACTTTGCATTTGCTCTGCGATAAGTAAAGACTTGCTTGGGCATGAAAATGGTAAGCAGAAAATATGCCTTTTGCAGAATTTTCAATTTGCCTAAAGCTTTCGTCTGAATACCCTTTCAATACAACTACATACAGTGTTTCACAGACCAATGGATTTTTTATTACCAATGAATCGTTTTTAACGTGGATGTCCAAATCTTCAACATACCTTGAACTTTTTGAATCGGTTAATACCTTGACGTTGATACATTCCCCTTGTTGTATTCGATTATATAAAAGCATCCGCAAGGTGGCGCGAAATGTTTCGTCACCTTCGTATAAATCCGCATTTATGTTAGAAAAGAACTCGGATGCATCACAGTCCGCCAAAGGTAAGTTCGTTAATGCTTGCTTAAACATTTTTCACCACCCAAAAGGGAGGACGGCTTGCGTCCCCCCAATATTATTGTAAATAGATTTAATTATGCCGCGCCATTGTCAGCTTTGACTACGTTCAACAAGAAGCAACGCTCTGTTACGTTAAAAGCGGCTAGGGTTTTGTCTAAATCGCCTGGCATCAGGGCGCAGCCGTCCAAGTGCATAGAGCCGTTTGTATAATCAATTCCGGCTTCTTCCAAAACGCTACGCAGGGTGCTGGATGCATCCACAATGACATCTTTTCTGTCTAAATTATTGCCGACTGTTACCTTAACCATATTATTCATCCCTCGTTTCTTCGTCGGTGGCGGCAGTTGCAACTGCATCTGCCATAGTGACATCGTTCATGATTTCGTTGATTTCGCTTTCCACTTCGGTAAGGACATCCGGCATCTTTTGCTCGATGGCCTTTAAGTGCAAATGCGGCTGCCCGAAGGTTTCGGCAAAATACCTTTTTGCATCTGTTACGCCGGAGGGGATCTGGAGCGAAATGTACGCCAATCCGCGGTCATCCAACGTGGCGGCGTTGAAGCTAGCGCCGTGGTTATTCAGGGCGTTTGAACCCGTTCCTACGCGGAAAATGATTTCATCATTCGCGTTACGAATTTCTAGTGCTTCTGGGCGGTGTTTTTCGATACGCCGGATCTGTTCCAAAGTCACCGTAGAGGTGAAGATAATTGTGTTACCTGCAATTTTTACATCAGCCATTTGAAGGCTCCTCTCTTTTTTTTGATTTGAACTTCATGAGAACATTTTGATAAAACGACTTCCGTTAAGTCATAGAATCGCAAAATAGCAAATTCATATAACCACCTCCGAAGATTTAATATTGCTACATACCTCCATTGCATAATAAAAAATCACAAATCGAAAATTGTTCGATTTGTGATTTTAGGACTTGCCGAATAGAGTTTATACCGCGATTGCTGCCGGAGCCGGCATAGTGAGCGGTAATCGTTCCCGTACAGGCTTTGCCTGTGCTATAAATGTTAGTATTTGTGCAGTACGAACCTTACCGGTGCCAGTTATAAAGGAATTGGTGTCAATCTTAACGCCTGTACGCGGTACACATTTAAGGGAATATTCTTTACCCATTAGCGTCCGTGTAATTTCCTTTCGCAGCACCCAGTCATTGGTCTGGTCATCGAACACGGTCGCAACCCACGTATCCCCAGCGTAAACGCAGTATTGCGTGTTGCCAGTCATAGTGGTTTCTTTGAATGTGACCGTACTGTTTGACATAAGCTCCGTTATATATTCGCCGTTTTGATGTTCCGGCAATAGCTCCGAAGCCTTATAGCTGACTTTTAGGCTAAACTCGGCACTGTCATTGAAAGGTATGGTATTTAACCTATCCTTGGGCACGGGTTTCGGGATAATCATTGAAACGCCGCCTTTAAGGTTGCGGTGCAATTCATAGCTTCCGTTTGGCAAAGCCACATCCCCAAAGTACGTTTTGCTTGGGTCTGCATTTTCGGGAAGTCTGCACATCCGATTGTAGACAATAATGTGGCTTGCTTGATTCAACAAGTGCGCAAGATGACGTGGAATTTCACGACGAAGGTTGACTTCGTAATAATCCGCTGATTTCACGTTATCCAGTAAGGCAACCATACCGTCCAAAACCATAAGGAATGGGAAGCTTTGCGAGCCATAGCCGTTTTCCAAAGAAAGTACATACGCCGCATACGCAAGCGCAGTCCGGTTGGATGAAATATCTCTTAGTGCATCGTCGCAAATATTAAGAATATTCTCTAACGCATTGTTGAAATCGTCCTGGTTGATATAACCATCTCTCATGGCGCGGATATTGCCGGCAATGTCATGGCAGTAGGATTTATAAACTTTGCGAACAGCATCAGTTATGCGTTCCGCTTCGTTTATATCTAGGATAGACGCATTTTTCAGCGACTCTACAATGGAGAAACAGCTATTCGCATCAATTTCCATGTCCAGTATTTGCTCTTGTACAAATCGCTGGATATTCGCCATGATAGTTCCACCATCACTCATCATTTCAATAGTGCGCTGTACCCATTTCTGATTACCTCGGCTGCTTTGCTTGAGGGTATCGGTTATCATTTTGACCAACTTGCCGTCGTTGTAGCTTTTGAATAATGTCCGAACCGGCTCACCAAGTCTGTTTTGATACTCCGACTCAGCAGGGCGATTTAGGAATTTATCCAATTGATTCTTGATGATTGCAAACCAATAGGGGGTATATGGTAAAGCGTATTCTTGTTGGTTAGCACAAAATCGGTTGATATAGCCAGTCTTGGGACGGTCAACTTCCAATTCTGATAATGTGGTAAGCTGATGGTTTAACTTCTCCAAGTAGGCTATGGCCGTTTCTTCATCCTTAAACTTAGGCTTGTACGGCATTTGGGGTGTTTCTTTAATGCCAAAACTCCCGTTTTCCGCATATCCTGCCAGCATCACAAATTTTCTCAATGCTGTGGGGTCGTTTATCAGCTCTAAGCAGCGAGTATTTATGTTACATATAATACCCAACATGTTCGGCTGAAGATTGGCGAGAATCCCGCGCTGTACAACTTCTTCCGTTAGAACAACCTTGGCTGCCTTGTCGCCAGTGTCGTTAGCATTGTAAATAATATAGTCGGCCTGTTGGAACTTGTCCGTGAACAACTTTGTAGTGATACACATATCCCCATCGTGGTCGGCACCACCCATACCAAGCACCGTTTCATCGAAGCTGTTAAAAATGGTAACTTGACCTAAGTGCTTATACCAGTATGCACTGCCATGGTGGTTCACACATTGCAATTTGCGAATTTGCGCGTGATGAGTTAGGGGGTTTCTAGTTGCTAATAGATAACCGTCATAGTCACCATAACGGAACTCTTGCGCTGCAAGTTCTTTCGCCTGCTTGTGTGTCGGTACAATAACTTTGCCCTCATCAAAGCTATAATTGCCCGCTCCGTTTGAACGTAACCTGTTAAAGTACGCTATCGGGTCGGGAGCCATGATGCTAACGCTTGATTCCGGCATGGGAATTTTACCAAACAGCATCTTCTTGGAAACAAGGTCGATTTTCCGCTTAATGCTTTGCTTCACCCAGCGAATATTCATTGCTAGTTGCGGATTGGCCTGTATCACTGCGGAAACCTTGTCAATGCAGTCATAGCCATTATCATCGTCGTCATCCCCATCCAAACTGGATATATCGGAAAGGATGCCAAGGAATTTTAATGCTGCCTCCGGGCTTGAGAGTGCTTTTTCCATATGCTCTCTGATGTTCTCCACATATGGCAAGATGTCGTCGAAGGACAATCCATTGTTAAGCGTGGTGAGCATTTGGTAGTTCCACTCACTATAGCTACGTGGTAATTTGCTCACGTTTGCCACAAGGAACTGCGCTTTTTCGGTGTCAAAATCAGATTTCCGCATGGATTCGGTAAATAAGATATCCTCTTTTATCACGCCGCGGGTATACTTATGGAAATCGAAAACTAAAAGAATACCCTTGGTTTGCCCGTAGCGCACTTGAAAAGCGGAAGGAAGATATGATAATTCCAACCTATCTGCGAGGGCACGAGCCTTTGATGGTGTAATAAATCCACAGCCATCCGTAGCAACCTTCTTTACGGAAATGGTTTCCGATGTGATTTCGTTTTTGGCATCGCTATAACAGCGGGCCGCAAAGGTAATTTCGGTTTCAAGGTCTGGCACAACGGCGAAGGTAAACTGAAAACCTTCTATTATATTACCATTGGTTTTACCCAAGCCTTGGCGTGCGATTGCCTTCTGCGCCGTTTGTGTTGGTTCATACAAATATTGTGCGTCACCGCTAATGGTCTTTGCGAAGCCTTCCCATTTATAAGTTGTCATGGTTAGCTTACATTGCCTGTTTTCGGATGCGCTTTGCATTGCGGCGCGATAGTGGACATATTCTATATCCTCTATAACCACAATTTCAGTTTCCGCATGGGGAACGTAGCCAACAGCCGTAAGTTTGGATAATGGCATATATAGACCATCAAGGCATAACAATTCTTTAATCTGCTTTGCGTTGGGGTCAGCTTCGTTAGCATCCAAACAATCTACAGTGATAAAATCATATAGAGTGTTGCGTTCTTGCACCGCATCCAATGGTGAATCAGCGGCCGGGCCTGCTGTGCGTATTCCGTAGTGCATAGCCAAAACAGACTCAGCACTTGAGATACAGTCCACAACAGATGGCACGAGCTTTTTCGTTTCTGGGTTATACCGTTCTTTTATGGTACGCAAGTCACAACATTCGTTGTTAATAACAAGATGGTTGTCAACGATGCTTACCACAGGAATTTCTTTGCCATCCACAGATATTTGGTTGAATATAGCGGTCTTAAATGTTAGGTACATGTTCATTTTTTTCTTCGCCATAGTAGCCTCCTAAATAACCTGCCGCATAATGGGGTAAGGTCTTATGTTTGGTTTTGCCTTGGGTCAAGCCGCCCAAGAGACAAAAATACGATTTCCTTCCTGCTCCTCGGCAAATAAACCTGCTTCGCCAAGTTTTTCGGTTATGTGTTCCCATAAGTGCATGTCGGGCATATCGCCGAAGTCATAAACAACGGTAGTCCCATCGTTATCTTCCACATATGCTTTTCCGTCTTGGCCGATGTAGAGGCAGACTTCACCGTTTGCATTGAGGTCGTCAATAAGTGCGGTAAGAGCGTTTATCAAGACGATGTTGTACCACTTGCCGACACTTTCCTCGTTGTGAGGCTGTATGCCAACCTTTGGGGCGACTCCTACTGGTTCGAGTTTGCGTAGCGTATCTACGGGGTACTCAAAGTCAGCGGAATCCGACCTTGCATCATGTACCGATAACTCGTCTACATTTATCAGATGCAATGCCATATATCCCTTTGGTGATACACAAACGTCCATGAACTGCTGTTTGCCGGAAACATAAAGAACCTCAATACGAGCAATGCCGCCATTTGTAGCAAGTCCGACAGGACAACATATCCATTTCCATTTAGAGCCGGGATGGGCAGCATGAAGCCGATCACCTATACCCGCTGTTACGCCTTGAAGGGTCAACTCTTCTTTGCGTTTGATTTTTTTGTTTTTTCTCCTGTGTATAACCATATGGAGAAGTAACAAAAACATCGTGGTTGATGAAAGCGCAATCGCGATTACATTCATTAAATCCATGACAATCCCCTTTCAAATAAAGAAGGGAAGCACTGGGAGTGTTTCCCCATTGCTTCCCTTACCCATGATAAGATTACTTGCCGCAGTTGTTAAAGCGGCATATCTTCGTCGTCGAGGTTTATTTCTCCGTTATAATCTTCTTCGGAGTGATCCACCTCGAAGTTTTGGCTTGGCGTTTGTGTATTGCCGCCGGTGCCATTGTTTTCGCCGTTGTTGTCTGTGCTTTTCTGGCCACTACTTGAACCCGGAATGTAACTCCACGCATGTACGGTGATTGTTAGGCTGTAGCCTAGCTCGCCGCTGTTGCGGGTAAATTCCGATGTGCCAAGTTCGCCGGTGATTTGCACAAGACTGCCTTTTTTCGCTTTGGCTTTTACAAGAAGCTCTGCGACCGGGCCGAATGCTGTACATTCGTAATACACGGTTTTTTGCTTGCTTCCACGGCCTTCTTTGACTGCTAGGCTAAAGTTAGCATAAACACAGCCACTCTTTTCGCTTTTGCGAAGTTCAAAATCCTTGGTGATTCTTCCGATTGTGATTACTGTTGTCATAAAAATGACCTCCCTTTATATTGTTTTTATTTTGGACAATAAAAAAGCGGGAATAGCCAAAACCACGTTTCAGTGATTTTGATTCTATTCCCGCTTATTCCGGTTGTATGGTCGGGCAGCAAAACAAAATTTTGCGACCCAGGCCAGACAATAAAAAAACACCAGATAGGCACTTCGACAGGCTTACTAAAAGCGTGTCAACAATTCCAAGCAATGCGGCGTTAGTGTTTGTAAAACGTCCGCTTGCGACTGTGCAATCCGATACTACATGTATAATCTGAATTAATAACAAGTAAACCTTATCACAACCAAACACATATGTCAATGCGAATTATACCATATTTGCCCAATTCTATTTCGATTTCTTATCTTGTTATTTTAGATAGGCTAACCATCAACTCTATTTATAACCGAAAATCTCAGCCTTCCATTAAGATTGCAAATGACGAGGAGTGGATGATTCCACAGATTCCAAATTTTATGTTGAAGTTTTACCCTCCATATGATACGATTGTGACAATTGAATATTACTTGTTTGCAGGGGGACTCCTCGGAGTTGAGAAGGTAAAACCTGACCCTTTGAACCTGTTGGCTAACACCAGCGTAGGAAGCAGATATTTAGAAGATGGTTGTACCCTCGCTGGATATTTTTGCGAGGGTATTTTAATTTTAGGAGATAAAGATGAGAGCGGTAATAATTAGCGGCGGTAGAATTACAAATTATAAATATATTAGAACGCAGATTAAACCAAACGACACAATCATCTGCGCAGATAGCGGGTATAACCATGCTATTAAACTGGGAGTTACACCAAGTGCTATTGTTGGTGATTTTGATTCTATTGGTGAAATTCCCAATGATGTCACTTGTCTGCGCTATCCCACACGAAAGGATTTAACCGATACTGAAATCGCAGTCGAATATGCTCGTGACAAAGGTTTTCAAGACTATTTACTTTTGGCAGGAACAGGTAGTCGAGTTGACCACAGCTTGACAAATATTCTGTTGCTTAAGTCCATTTTAGAACGAGGCGGAAGGGCTATGCTTATTGACGAAAACAACAAAATAGCGATAACTGATTCGCTTTTGGAATTACAAGAATCACCTGGTTCTATTGTATCATTAGTCCCTATTACGGATTGCGAAGGCGTAACCACAAAAAACCTTGAATACCCTTTGAACGATGCAAAGATGTATGTTGGTAGGGGTCTTGGGGTCAGCAATATAATGGTCAAAAATAATGCAATGGTATCTGTAAGCACAGGTGTGCTTCTCGTTATTGTTGCAAAGGATTAACAAATAGGAGGTATAGAAATGAAAACAGCACTATCAATAGCAGGCTCTGATTGCAGCGGTGGCGCAGGAATACAAGCAGACCTAAAAACATTTTCAGCCCATGGTGTATACGGCATGACAGTAATTACATCGGTAGTGGCAGAGAACACTTTTCGTGTGACTGATTATCAAGATATTCGCACGGATATTATCGAAAAACAAATGGATGATGTGTTTGAGGATATTCCGCCAGGTGCAGTTAAAATCGGTATGCTATCTTGCCACAAAACTATGTTAGCAGTGGCAGGCAGGCTCAGAAAGTGGAAGCCGAATAACATAGTCGTTGACCCCGTTATGTACGCAAAAAACGGCAGCGCATTAATGGAAGAATCCGCTATTAGCACATTAATATCTGAAGTTGTGCCTCTAGCTGACTTGATAACACCCAACATCCCCGAAGCCGAAAAAATGACAGGTATGACAATCCATAACCATAATGATATGCGGCAAGCGGCAAAGTTGATACATTCAATGGGTTGCCGTGCTGTGGTTGTAAAGGGCGGGCACAGCGAAGGAGATGCGGTTGATATTCTATTTGATGGAACAGATTTCTTTGAATTTCCCGCCCCTCGTATAGACTCAAAACATACTCACGGCACAGGCTGCACATTTTCGTCGGCTATAGCTTCAAATCTTGCATTGGGGCATCCTGTTCATAAAGCTGTAGAAAAAGCAAAGCAATATATAAATATTGCAATCGCTCATGCACCAAAGCTCGGAAAAGGAAATGGCCCGACGCATCATTTTTATGATCTATACAAAAAAGGTGGATTAGCGTGAAAGAACAGTTTCGAACGCCGTCGTGAGCGCATACAAAGAAAACCGTAAAAAACGGTTGCAAAAAAAGAGTATCAGTTAAGCAGGAATTTGCGAACTATCAAGCAACCCTTCACG
>Ga0123355_10005913_pt1 | contig 18024 bp, 13 predicted proteins | sample TergutEmb28metaG_3_FD_89872 | JGI IMG/M metagenome (GOLD analysis project Ga0123355, IMG submission 89872) | Embiratermes neotenicus P1 segment gut microbial communities from Petit-Saut dam, French Guiana - Emb289 P1 | ecosystem: Host-associated > Arthropoda: Insects > Digestive system > Gut ... | reverse complement strand
ATCGGTCCCACTTGAGTCATCATCGTCACTACAACTACTCTGATCAGAAGCTGTAAGTTCCTCTAGCAAACTTTGTTCAATCTCATCCTCCAACAGACACTTCCTACTTGACGCCATCATTGCCACAGACTGCAGCTTCAAACAAAATCCAGACCCAAAAACAGCAGTGAAGAAACAAACAGTCCTTTGATATATGAGGGTGATGTCATACACCATTTCAAAGCTACATAACTCAGTTACATGATGATGGCGATAACATTCGTTCCCTGTTTCATTTGACTGTTAGAGGGACACATAAAACCGTCTGTGAAATTAGGGACTGCAAAAAGAAAGCCCAAACTTCGAGAGCAGAGAAAAAATGAAGAAATAATTTCTAGCAACTGTTTCCCACACTATAAGAGAGCCAGCTCCTTCACGAACAAGCACAAAGCAGCCCGATTACAGTTGCTCCCTAAGTTGTCAAGATATAGACAAATGAGTGAGAGCGTGCAGCATGATGAACAGTGCTCGTCACTCCACGACAGGTGATGTTTTTGCTGTGACGAACAGTGCTCGTCACTCCACGCTGAAGGGTTAATGAAAACTATGAACATACTTTCCCTTATAAAAAACATAATCTAATGCACATGAAAAGCATAAAAAATCTTATGCACATGAAAAGCATAAAAAATCGTCCCCAGTGAAAATATAAACAAACTTTCCCAAATAAAAATCATAAAAGATCACATAGAGGTGGAAGGAGAGAAATCATCATTCCTATTCATCTTGGGTGACAGTCCTGTGGGAAGATCATCAGTTGGAGGGCGTTTGTCCACCTTTTTGGAGAATGAATCCAGGTTTGACTGCTTGATCCTGGATTTTTGGACCCTCCAAAAGTGGGCCATCAAGGTGTCATTAAAATGATGGAGGCCCATTTCCACAGCAGCAATATCCAGGTGATAATCGTTCTTAAGTCTGGACAGTTTATTGCAGCAAGAGAACACCTCTTTTAGGTCCTCTGCTGGAATGCTGTGACTTTTTTTGTTGTAGTCATCGTCCTCATCCCCAAAAGCTATCCTCTGCTTCAGTGCCTCTGTCTCTTCATTGTGAAGCTGGACTAGCTCCTCAAATGACAGCTCCTTCCTGTGGTCCTCCACCAACTCTTCCATGTCCTCCTTATTCATCTCCAGGCCCATGGAACTGCCCAGACACACAATTTCCTGCACAGCAGGCTGTTCCTCTAACTGTTTAAATGCTTTGAAGTCCCATGGAGCCACAGCATCAAGCCACAATGACCTCCAAGCTGATTTCAAGCACCTAACAGAAACCTCCTTCCAAGTAACCATAATTAAGAAACAGCATCCCCTGTATTGAAGTAACTCTTCCAGAAGCCCTTCTAAGTCACATCACTGGAAAAAGTGGCCTCAAAACATTTTCTAAACAGTGCCTTAGTGTAGAGTTTTCTGAAATTAGCGATCACCTGCTGGTCTGAAGGCTGGAGGAGAGGTGTCATATTTGGTGGCAAGAAGTGGACCTTGATGAAACTGGACTCATCTGGTAATTCTTCCATCAAATTAGGAGGGTGAGCTGGAGCATTGTCCATGAACAAAAGAACCTTCAATGGAAGATCCTTCTCCCTAAGGTAGTCACAGACAGTGAGGTCAAACACCTCAGTCACCCAGTTAGAGAAAGACTCCTGGTCACCCAAGCCTTATGGTTGCATTGCCACAAAACTCCAAGGCGGTTTATCCTGATGTTTTTAAAAGCTCAGGGGTTCTCCGAATGGTACACAAGCAGTGGTTTGACCGTGCAGTTCCCCCAAAGTGTTGGCACAAAAGAGCAAAGTAAGCCAGTCCTCATCGTCTTATGGCCAGGAAAGGTGGTCTCCTCCTTCATGGTATATGTTCTGCGTGGCATTCTCTTCCAGAAGAAGCCAGTTTCATTGCAATTAAACACCTGCTGAGAAACAAAGCCTCCCTCCCCAATCATTTTCTTAAATTTCTCATGATGTTGCTCAGCAGCATCCCTATGAGCAGCCTCACCATACCTCACAACACTGTAATCCAGTCCTTTTTCTAAATCTGGTAAACCACCCCTTGGTGCTAGAAAACTTCTTCACAGGACCAGTACTTGTCCTAGGAGCCTTAGCACCAAGTTCCTCAAAGAGTTGTTTGGCCTTTTCACAAATAATTGCCTCACTGACACTATCACCTGCCATTTGTTTTTCATTAATCCGCACTAATAGAAGAGTTTCCATCTGTTCCATGATATTACAACGTGAACTGCTTAGCCTAGAGATGCCCTGCATGACCTGTGCACTTTTTATTTCTTCCTTGTTTTATGAAATTGTACTGATAGTTGATTTAGCCATACATTTTTCAGCACTTAGATCTCCAACACTTTTTCCACTTTCTCACTTGGAAATTATTTCTTTCTTAATTTCTAAGTTAATTAGCTTTCTCACTCTATTTTGCCAGCTCATGGCTAAAATTATGTAGCAGAATAATTTTAAAAAATATTTTCCCTGCTAAAGGCAGAAATGAGCAGATAACAGAACCTTGCAAACGATAAAAAAGTTGACGACTGACGTTCTAATCAAAGCGGGAAGGCCCCACACATCATGCGCACGTCAGCTGATAGTATTCCTCCGCATTCTTTGTAGCACCTGTGTTCATTGTTGCATCCTGATTTTATTGATAATAACTGTTCGTTGTAGCATTCAGTCATTGTAGCATACATAACCCACTGTATTTTCTTCTGTTTTGTGTCTTTATTTTTCCCACACTTTTGTATGCTCCTGATTTTTAGGATGGTTTGTCAGTTTTCCCATTCTTTCTCAGCATCTGTTTTGTTTGCTTTTTATATTATTTAAATGAAGTTTCACTCTTTGTGTATGTAACCATCCTATGCTTTCATTGTTTAACAGTCTTATTTTAAATAATTCTTCTTGCTTTACTAAAACTTTTTTTTATTTAGCCATCGAGGTGCAAAATTTAATTTTGCACTTAATATTTAATGGTCATTATCTAATTCAATGCTTCTGTAAACTCTGATGTCTTGTATTACCTTTGAAGTTTTCATATATGTTATAAAATAATTAATAATTGATTTGTGCCCTTTTCCCAAGTAAATTTATGGATTTGTTTATGCTTAGCAAACTACAAGCAGGTTGTATGTGTTACATTTACTCTGACACTCATTTCAGAATATCTTACTATGTTGTTTGGTCTCTTAAATCATCAATATTGCCATATATGAAACTGTTCCTTATCCCCTCAAGTAAAAGTAAAGATAGAGTGTATATTACATGAGGATGCTGAGGAGAAATGCACTGAAATTCCTATTGAATGACGGGAGAAATGGCTTTTCTTACTAAATTGAAGTTTCCACTAAATGAGGGTTATGCAAAGTGTAAGGCATACCATGTTTCATTATAATAAAATAATATTTTCTTTACTTAAGTATTTAAAGAAACTTTCCGTACAAGTAAATACAGTTACATAATTAGTGATACCAAGTTAAGTTTTAGAGTAGTTAACAGCATATGAATTAAGTGCTGGAACAGGTTAATCAGTAATCAAAACAATTGCTTGTGTTACCCTAAGCAGTGTAGTTTTGGTGCATATTCAGAATGTAACATTACTCATAAAAGTTTATGACCATGTGTTAATGACTGCTGGCACAGAAAAAAACAAGATCGATGTTTGTTTTGACCACAGTTGCATAGTAATTCATGATATGTGGGAGAATGATGGAAATTGTATGGTGACAAGTGTTCTGTCCTCTGAATATTATTGTACGAGGGTGATCTCAAAAGAAATGGACAGAACGCAATACCTACAGAATAGAACACCAGATGTGCGGGAAAGTGTTATAGTCCTTTAGTGTAGTCCCCCTTCTGTCGAATGACTGCATCCCAATGTTTTGGAAGGTCCATGATACCCGTCAGGTCTGTAGAACAGTTGAGCTGTCTGACATGTTGGGTAACGGAGGCAGATAGGTCCTCCAGCGTAGAGAAACGCACACCACGCATGTTGATTTCCAATTTTGGGAACAGATCAAAGTCCAGGGGACTCATGTCGGGGCTATAGGGCGGATGGGGTAGCACCTCCCAGCTGTATCTGTCCAACAATTAACGGACAACCTTACCAATGTTGGGCCGAGCGTTGTCATGCAAAATCAAGACACCGTTTTCCAGCAAGTCTGGTCTGTTCGCGTGCATCTTATGCCTCAGTTTATGCAAAAATTGACAGTAGTAGGCCGCAGTTACAGTCATACCACTCGGTACCCTGTCTGTCATGATCACACCTTTACAATCATATGCGAAAATCATAATTTGTTTCACATTCGACTGGGCCCGCTTGAATTTTTTCGGTCTCAGGGAACCTTTGCCTCTCCATTCACTGGACTGCGATTTCAGTTCAGGCTCGAAATCCCAGATCCAGTTTTCATCAATAGCAACCAACTTTTGTAGATATTTGTTCCCTTCTTCTTGAAATCTGTGCGACAATTGTTGTGCAATTTCAACACGTCGACACTTTTGTTCCTCACTGAGGTCATGCAGAACCCACCAGGCGGCAATTCGACGTTTGTGAAAGTGTTCAGTCAAAATGCGTTAGGCAGATGCTTGTGAAATTCCAACACAATGTGCAGTTTCTTCACATGTCATTCTGCAGTCTTCCTCCAGGATTTGGAGCACACGTTCCACACTTTGGTCATCAGTTGACGTTTGGGGTCGTCCTGACTTCGGATCGTTCTCTATGCTCAACCTTCCCTCACGAAAGCGTTGAGCCCAGCGTGAAATTGTGCTTCGGTCAACAGTTTCCACACCACCATCAGCGAACTGTGGATCTCCGTTGGAGTTTTCCCACGTAATGTTTCAATTTTGATGTACGCACGCTGATCGTCATTAGTCACGGTACCTGAGACACGAACAGCCGCCATTTCAATGCTCTGTCGTTTCCAAGTGCACACACCTCCGGAGACAAATTACACTGCACTAGCTGCCAGAAGTTCTCCAGTACAACTGATGAAATGGCGGGAAAGAGTGCATCATTACTTATGCAGTGTTGCCAACGTGTGCATTTCTTTTGAGATCACCTCGTATTAATTCAAACTGAAATGGATCAGAGGAGCAGAGCTGCTGGCATGCGTGCAGTAGTTGAGAAATACAAACACAGTTTTATTTGGACACCCCGAGAGAAGAGACCACTTGAAAAACATGGGTTTTAATGGAAGGATGGTATTCAGATAAAATGTTTTGAAATGGAGTATGAGGATGTGGAGTGTATTTGGCTCAGACTGGGGTCCTTTGCCATTCTTTTATGAGCACTGTTATGAACTTTTTTGTTCATAAAAATCACATTTGTGATTCTGACAGTGGTGACTCTGAAGGTAGCCATCTTCTGAAATGTGACACTATGTTGTCTGGTAAATATGTACTGGGAGGTAGGCAGCAGGTTTCTCAGAAACGTCTGATATACATATATCTCAGACTACATGGCATTACATCCAAGAAGATGATGGTTTTCATCATGAAAGTTGTTGATTTTTTTATGATAGACCAGCTACCCCAGAGACTTGGGTTAGTTATTGGTGGGTAGCCAGTGAACTGAATGTATATTTTGTGTTGGTTGTTGCTTGCAGTGCTCAAGCTGAAGGGGCAAGTGATGTCTGTCATGTACCGGTTCCGTGCCAAGAGCAGGGAGTGGGTGTGGCTGCGCACATCTGCATTTGCATTCCTCAACCCTTACACAGATGATGTGGAGTACATTGTGTGTACCAACACCAGTGCCAAGTGAGTCACATGTCTCTTGGTTGCTTGGATTGTTTATTGCGTTTGACTGAGATGAACCACGGAGACTTAGCAGTTTGGCCAAAATAATTACTTTTATAGTTTGTATTCAGGTGAGTCTTGGGACACTGGCTATCCTGGTGGAGAATTTCCTCATTCCCTCCATGCAAATGTTGGGACAGTACTTTAAGTTAGGCCACATCACTTCCTTCCATATCTATTACAGTTCATTATCCATCAGTCCTTAATTTAACAGTATGTAGACTGATCTACTGTCAGCATATTTAAGTATGACACAAGTTCCTCTGCAGCATGTGTGCATCATGTATAATGTTGCCTCGACATTCCTATAAATTCTAGTCTGTATAGTTGTGTAAAAAGTGATCATGAAAAATAAGTGTGTTATGTTTATGTGTACTGTGTTGCAGGTCACTGCACTCACAGCAGGCAGATGGGACAGGAACTGAGCCTGGGGAGCAGGTTACTGCATACCAGCAACCAGGTCTTGACTATAGCCTGCAGCGACGAGACACCACACCTGTGTACCCCCACATGATAACCTCCACACAGCACATCCAGAGTGAGTATGGCAAATGTGATAATGCATCCTGCCTTGCAGGTGTTGAAAGAGATGTTTTCTGAGGTGCAAGCGTCCAAGAAACAGTCTCTGCCATGCCCATTGGTGTGATGATGGCTTGCAGAGGGGATGTACAGCTTACCCTAGGCTCTGAACTAGAGGAGAGGCTGCTTTTACTGTGTCAGAGCTGTAGGGAAGAAAAGGCATATGAAGAAATTTATATTGGACCCAGTTGTGCCTGAATCTGAAACATATGGGACAGAAATCAGCACCTTAGTCTTGAATCACCTGCTCTTCTCTGTATATTCCTACAGCTGATGTGTGTGCACACTAACAGAATAAAGACATTGTGAAAGAAACTGTAATGGGTTATTTCCTCCTCATGAATAGGCAGGGACAGTTGTAAGTTGGTACCTTGATTAATGTTTAAACTTGTCTTTTGCAGGTTCCCAGCAGCAGCAGCAGCCAACAGCAGCTGCCCGTCCAGGTTCAGCGAATGTTTACAGTAGCTATGACCCAACACATTCACCAATTGGCTACAGCTCCCCTAACACACAACAGACCAGTTCAGGTTCTGTGTTGAGTCGCATCAGTAAGGCCAACACAACCAGCCCCACACCTGCCCAGGCTGCCTGGAGCCTCAGACAGGTGAGTCAGTTTCCACACTTTTCTGTTGTTATTTCCAGCCCTACTTGTACTATGTGTGAATCCATTTGTGCAAACAATTTATAAAGTGGAACTGTTTTCATGAGGGAAAGTATAAAACTGCTGCCATCTGGTGTTCATTCGAACAACTGAAAGTGATATCGAATAACAGAACAAATATAAAACACTTGGCATTGGGTCATTATGTGATGATAAATTCATACGGTTGCAGACAGAAGGCAGCTGACAGGACAGGGAGCTTTCAGGGGCAAGTTCCTGGGGAAGTATGCAGTTGCTTATCTGCATCATTGGTAAATCTGTATGGTAGAGCCAAGCAGCAGTAAAGCACTAGACTTATTTTGAGTGTTGAGGCTAGGTTCCCAGTTCTCATGACCACCGTCTAGACCGCCCAGCAATAGTACCTTCTCTTACATCACGAAGTTTATAGCATTTACAAAACTCAGGTTTGGTATTTATTTATTATTTATAAAAAATAATATTACACAGTAAAATTGTGTTACTGAGAGAAACTAATTAATGCAGTCTTCTGTGTATTTATTTCATGGTTGAAAATAATTGACAGGGTAACAGAGTGTTCTTGTGTTTACTTGTAGCCAGCTGTCTGTGGGTAAGCATACTTTGTGGTAATCAGGATGGATAGATAAAGCTACCACAGAATGTGTCTTGAATGAATTTGCCAGAAATCCTGTTAGTTCAACAGCCTCCTCCTTAGCAGGGAGAGCTCAAGAAGAACTTGCCAGGGAAGCTTGTCCTGGAGAGGTTGATATTACAATTCCTGTTGGCGTCTCCTTTGGATGTTTCTCCATGGCAACTGGATTCATGCTCTTGTGTCCATTGTCTACCAGCTGTCTTCTTGAAGACATCTGACCATCTGGTCTCTGGTCTTCCAAGATTCCTTTTCTGATCCTTGGGTCCCACACTGTAGACATGTAGTGTCCATTTCGATCAGTCCTTTCATGCTCTATATCTGCCCCACTCCACTTGAGCATCTCTGCCCATGCAACTTCATTTCTCATGCTTGTCATTCTTCTAACTTAGATGTTTTGAGCCTTGTTCTTCATGATCACCCCAAAAAAATCTATCTTCCTTTCCAGTTTGTGTTGACATACTTGTATCATTTTGTTGTATTTACCAGCGAGGGACCATTTCTAAGCCACCTAGAGTATGGTTGGGAGCACACAGCATCCTGGTACCTCCTCCTGGTTGCCATCGTTTGATACTTGTCTGATAAGATATACTTAGGCTCCAGTATTTTTTATGCAAGTCTGATTTGTCTTGTGATTTCTATTCCTGGAGTCCTGTTAAATGATATGGCTTGTCCAAGATATACATATTCTGGGACACAGTCAAATGTTTTTCCTTCCGCCACCATTGGGACTGCCTTTCTGTTACGAATAGTCATGACCATTGTTTTCTTAGCATTTGTCTTGATTCCAAGTGCTTTACTAACACTGCAGCCCTCCCAGCATTTCTTCCAGTTCCATTCCCAACTTCGTGAAGAAGACATCACATTCAATCAGTTTGATGACCCTATGCCATTTATTTTTTAGGCCATAGTTCTTCATTTCACCTTCCAAAAAAATGTCCTCCAGAAGGCATGTCAACAGTTTTGGTGAAATTGGGTTACCCTGTTTGACTGCTGTCTATAAATTGAATGTTTATTGTGCCTTATCTGTTTTTCTTTGGCATAACTATTATAGATCTTGCTCATAAGCCTGGTGTGCTTATTTGGGATGCTTTGGTGTAATCAATGAGCGTAATGTATAAGCCTATGTTGAATTCTTGCATCTCTTCCACCAGTTGGTTTACTGTGTGAAGATCATGCATCATGCTAAATCCTGTGCAGAAACCGATCTGTTCAGGGGGGGTTGTTCTTGTCAGGTGTCTTGGTTTACCTTCTTTTGATGACTTTCAAGAACATTCCTACAAAAAAAAAAAATCCTAGGTTTGTGAACCATGAATTGTCAGATGGTTCCAGGTATTATCTGTTATTACCAGTGCCAACCCCATTGCAATTGGTGTTCCACACCTGGTGAAATGTATTGCCACTGCTAAATGCAGCAATTTATGTATTTTAGTTTAGATGGTATTCGAAGCAGCAGTGATGTGACTTGGAGATGAACATCATTGTGATTGAAATATTTATAGGGCCCTTAGTTTATCTGGCCCACATCATTGGTTACTTTCTGTGCTCCGTTATTGTGTACAACTTGGCTGACTGAGAGAGCTGCATACACTTGATCTCTTGCAGAGGTTGGATATCTGTAGTCATGAAGTTGGTTAGCCTTCAGTTATAGTGTTAGTACCAGTGACTGTATACCATTGCAACATTATGTGTTTCTGAATGATGTACATGTACAGTAACAGTCCTACAAGAAGCATCATAAATTCAGACACAAATTTCCTGATACATATGTGTCAACACTACAACAATCTACAAATAGGTGAAAAGGGTTTGAGCAGCTGGTTCATTTCTAGTCAGTAAGAGAACTGCTGAAGACGCACGCGGAGGAAAAACTAGAAATTGAAGCTAGACTGGTGACATCTCCCAGAAAATTGTTGGTTTGATTCGTACAGCAAACAGATGTCTCTGCATCTTCAGCACAGATTTCAGCATACACAGTGCATCTACTAAGTTTTAGGACTGATTGTGCAGAGTGAATACTACACACACCATCAGGCGATCACCCACAGAAACACGTAGGAGCAAGTCTCGACACATTGTGTGCTTAGTGTTGTCTGATTGAGTTGAGCAGTATTTGTGATTTGTGGCATGAAACGAAGCTGTGTGTGAAAGCCTCGTCATGGATTTGAGTGTGGAACAACGATTAGTGATAAAATTCTGTTTTAAAGCTGGGAAAAGTGGGACGGAAACTCTCCAATTGGTAAATGCAGCTTATGGGGACCAAGCACTATCTCGTTTGAATGTTTTCCAATGGTATGGACAATTTCATGATGGACAAGAAGACATTGAAGACAATCCCAGGAGTGGCCAGCCTACAGAATGTCGCAATGACAACAGTGTCGAGAAGATTTCTCAGTTGTTGCTTCAAAACCGCCACCTTTCACTTATAATGCTAGCAGACGAGGTGAACATTGGCAAGGACACAGTGAGAAAGATTGTAGCTGAAGATTTGCAAAAACAGAAAGTTTGTTTGCACTTTGTTCCACACTCTTTGACTCCAGAGCAGAAAGACTGAAGCTTGCTGAGATTTGATTGCCACAGCAGACAGTGATCCTGACTTCTTTAAGAAAATTGTAACTGGTGATGAGACGTGGTGTTTTGCCTGCGATCCAACCACTAAAAGTCAATCGGCTGCATGTGTCGGAGAAACCTCGCCATGGCCGAAAAAATTGTGATTTCTAGGTCTCGTGTGAAGACCATGTTGGTGATTTTCTTTGATTGGCAAGGCGTAATCCACAAAGAATTTGTTCTGGAGGGTGAAACTATCAATGCAGTTTTTTTTTTTATATTTTGCTGACCGTTAATTACTAAGATAATTATCAATGCAGCGTACTACAAAGGTGTAATGGAAAGGCTCCTAAACAGAATTTGACGTGTTAGACTGGGCATGTGTGAATCTAGTGACTAGTTCCTTTTGCACAACGCCCCGTCCCACAACTCGACAATCATCAAGCAGTTTTTGACCCAACAAAAAGTGACTGTGCTCGACCACCCTCTGTATTCGCCAGATTTAGCACCTACTGATTACTTTTTGTTCCCAAAAGTGAAATCCCGCTTGACGGGGCGCCTCTTTGACTCGATTTCGGACATCCAGACAGCCGTCACAAGTACATTAAACACCATTGCAAAGGACGACTTCTACAAAGGCATCCAGAAGCTGTATGACCATGCAAATCTGTGTGTACAGTTGCAAGAGATCTATTTCGAAAACTAAACGATAAAAGTGTCATTTCTTTCACGCAAATACTTTTTATAATGCCAGTCATAAAACTTAGTAGACGCACTGTGTAGCTGCTGCTACCATGCACATTGTGTGACAAGGAATTTTGCAAACTGGTACCTTTGTGCACTGCATGATGGAGAAATAGACCCCATACTTTTACCGTTTAGAGGCAAAGCCTGACTTTTGTCTCTAGGGATACATGAACTCACAGAATAACAGGTATTGGTGTGCAGAAAATTCCTCATTTATCCACAGAGTGTGATTCCACAATGTCCAGTTGGTGTGTGGTGTGCTGTGAGTTCAACTGGGATCATTAGGCCCCCTTTCTTTCAGGAGATTGCAAATTCACACTGGTGTGGTAACACACATTCGAGCACCATTTTTGATTACCTGTTCCCATAGAAGAAATCATACTTTTTTTTTGTCATTGATACAGTGCAACATCTCTTGCAGCACTGTGTTTGTTCAAGGAGTGTTTTTGGTGATGGAATAATGAGCAGGGTATTGTGGCCTCCATTTGTACCAAATCGTAATCTGTTCAGTTTGTAGTTATGGGACATCTTAAAGGTTAAATTATGTAGCAATAATCCAATCACTAAAGACAGCCTACAAATGAAGATCATTTGCCATGCAGTTTCGTCAGTTTCACCAGCAGAACTTTAACTTTGAATAAGGATGAAGTTTGTTAGGTGTGATAGCAAACCAAAGAAAACCATTTCTGGCACACCTTACTTCAATGTGGTGAATAAAACCTAGTGTTTACTGTAATACAGTGAAATAAAATGCAGGGCCCTGACTCATGGCAAATTTTGAAAGTGCTGTACTATCTGCCACCATGCAGAGTAGTCTGTGAAGTAACCAACAGGATAGGGCAGATGAACTAAGGACCCTATGTGTCCAGTTGGTTTGAATGCATCAGAAAATTTGGTTGTGCAGTGTAGAATGAACCCCATTCAAGGTTATTTCAGGGAAGATATTTGAACACTGAACTGAGGAAAATGTTAATAGCAGAACTACTGTCAGAGTGTTAAAGAGGGGGAAATCATTAAGTGGTGGGTTTTTTTTTTAATGTTAATAAAGGTTTAACCTGTAATTTTGTGGGCACAGCAAGGACACCATATTACAGGTGCCTGAACTATTATGGGATCAGATCATAAAGGTTAATAGTATGCTACCATGGCCATGAGCATTTCTGGCTGGCCACCCCCACCCCCTTCATAAGTTAATGACAGTTTACCACGTAGTCTGACAATCTTTAACAATGAAAAGGCAAAATTTAAAGTAGCCTTAAGAAAATACTTAAATACACACTCCTTTTACTTTTTAGATCAATTTTTTATGTGTAAAGATCTTTTTTTATTTTTTCCCCCCACCATGCAATGTAATGTAATTATATATTTTAAGCCAATGAACAAACTCTTCTACATACAAGACTGCTTATACTGATGCATATAAAACCTATCATACCATAACTGTCTTCCTGAATTTGAACCCTTGGGTTCAAAACATCTAGAACACATCAATAAATTAAAAAAATTAATTTAGGAAATGTGCATTTCATCAATTTATATTGTATAAAGATGATCTATAATACTGTTTTGTATAAGGTTTATATTACTTTACACTGTAAAATTTGTGTGTATATTTGTGTATTTATGACATGTTCCACATCCTGTCGTTTTTTGTGACACGCTTATGGATCCCTGGAATGCATGTATAGATGTATGTATAAGGGTTGTTTGTTAAATAAGTGGACTGTATGCACCTGTGTCGTTTGATAAATAGTAGAACTGCATGTACCACACAACATGACCATATTTTCCGCCGTATGCCCCGTGGTTTTTGAGACATGCATGCCACAATTTCATGAAGAAAGTCATTACATGGCACATAACCCAACAATACATGTCTGCTTGTTTATGAAACAACCCTTGCATGTATTGTGTGTATGTGTGTATGACACTTTCTCATTGCTGCAGCCTGTGACAGAGGGTTACCAGTACAGCCAGCTGAGTCCATCGCGGTCACCCAGTGGGCCAACGTACACCCAGTTAAGTGCAGGTGCCCGGGGAGGGCCCTACCATACCCCAACCACTGCCCCAGGCAACACTGGTTAGTATGGAGCCATTGTCATGTGGTCTGTTACATGCATCACTAGATGTCTTCCTGTGGTAGGAGATGTTTAATAGTGTGTGCAATATAAGGCAGTCATCAGACAGTTTCATCAGGAACAGATGGTGTTGCTTACAGTGTTAATATCTGTGACTTATATCATTATTTGGTAAGAGACATGTTTGACGTTATGCTGTTTCCTAGTTTTGTTACTAGTTGACTTGTATGCTGTCTGTGCCACATAAATGAACAGTCACTGAAGTTTGACAAGGGTTGGTTGTGTAGTTACAGACAGCTTGTTTGAAGGAGACTATTGTGATGATGTGTTGCAGGGATGTGGGCCTGGCAGGGTTCTGGTCAGCCTTCAGACCCTGCTCCAGGGTCCAGTGGATCAGCAGGACACACTGGGGCTTCTGGTGGGACAGTCACTGCAGGTGGGGCAGCATCAGGCCAGGGATCTGGGGGCCCTCCACAGCAACAGCAAGAGCTCTCAGACATGCTACAGATGTTGGATCAAGGAGGTGCCACTTCATTTGAAGACCTGAACATGTTTAATACAAGCTTTGAGTAGCACAGACTTAACATGTGTTACGAGGTTTTGGCATGGACTGATTATCTGATTACTTCATTCCCATCTGTAGCACGAGACAGGTGTCAGCTTTTACACCACATGAATCGGTTGCACAGGATTGCCAGGCATACCAGTGTAGTTACATACATGCTACTTCATTCCATTCCCATTCATAGTGTTTTGTAAATGGTATGGAAGATGACAGTCAAGGTCTTTCTATCAGGTCACCAAGGCATAGAGGAGAGTAAACCTTTGCCGTATCACAGCCATTTTACCCTTTTGGAAATACGACATAGTGCCCATTGGATATGAGGCTGTGGAGCCCCACAGCCTGTAGAAAAATCCCTGCACATACTTGAATATGATTTCGTTGAACTGCCAGTGTTAAAGACAGTGATTTATGAATTCCAGTATATGCAATCTCTGGCTTTTCAGACTTCATTATTTTGATATTTTCAGGACAACATTCTACATCCCCCCCCCCCCCTTTTTTAAGGCAAAAGGCATTCAGTCTCTGGCAAATCAATCTGCATGCATATTTGATGGGGTACTGAACTCAGATTCCTCTGGATGAGAGTCAAGGAACTTATATTCCATGTCCACTGGGTTCCCATATGGACAAATGATGACATATATGAATGTGTGTATCTTAGATTGAGGTTCTTTTGGTAGTGGCTATGAAAAATACTGTAATCTAGGATTTGATGCTGTGTAGTCTCATAGAAATTACCAGCATTTGAGGTGGAACTTGGCCATTTCAGGGTAGACAACCATACTATGTGGCATCACATCTCATAAGACAGTATTCTTCTTGAAATGTTTGTTCAGGGTGCAGACATACAGGTGCAGTGGTTACACACCTGCCCAGGATGGAATGTGTTCTGGCACCTTGCCAAGTGCAACTCACTTTACAGATCTATAAGAAATTACACTGGACAGCAATTTGGCAACCCTGTGCAAGATGAGCCACAAGAATGCTGGTCAGTGTAAGCGACGAAGTCTACATATCTTGCATAAATGTTTTAATATTGTAGTGTTGTAGTCCACAGACATCTCTAAGCTAAACTGTGTCATCATGGCAAGCCTTTTGCAGGCTTGGCTGTGGTTTGCATTTATGTGGCAAAGAATTCCATTTTTATAAAGCAACTTCAGTATTCATGTTGGCAGGCTGTTGTAATTAAGGTTTGATCAATTTGTGTTCTTAATATATGAAATGGTGCGGATATGCCTCTGCAAACTGTTTATTAGGAAAAGTGATTGGACACCTGGCCTGTAGCAGTTGTTGGGTTTACGAGGAGCGTGCACTTCATGTCTCATTTGCGGTTGTACAAGCATCATTAATGTCTTACCATGTAACATTCTAGCTGTGCTGTCTGAGATTATATGCAATCCTCAAGTGATTGCCTGTATGGGACACAACTGCAGTCTTCTGTTCAGTGCTATGACTTGACGTAGAATTTGAACAGTTGTCCATACCCTGGTGAATAGGTCCTGGTATTGTCAGTTTCTTGGCTAAGAGAGGTCGCTGTTCTATGTTGGCATGGAAGAGAATTGACTTTTATCATTTGGGAATAATTATGTCTGCTGGTTCTGCAGGGCTGATGGCATGTATTGACCTACAGTTGACAGTATTGAAAATAATGCAATGCTCGGCCAGCTGGACCACACATTCATCATGGAAGTAATACAAGGCACAACCAGGAAAGGTTCAGGAAGACTCTTCTTCAGAAAATAAATTGCACATACACGTATATGGAATGCAGTCGTAATTTTGTCTGGTAGGTCACAGTTTTGACCACCTTCGAGCCAGTGTGTCCTGCATTATAGCACACATGAGGGCTAGATGTGTGACATGGCCAAGCCTGCAGCCTGCCTTGTAACTTGTGCTTTACATAGCAAGCATTTCCCTTTCATTGACATGACATATAACATTCTTTGCGGCAGCAGCCAAGCCGCTCACTTTACAATAAATTATTTTTGTGACTTGCTGCAGTTGTGTTTATCTGTATTTATACCACAATATTTTATTATGAGGAAGGAAGTAAAGGATTCTTTGTTTTACATTGCTCATAGTGATTAACCTTTTTATGAAATGTTGATAATTTGTACAGTAAGATTAATTTTTTTTTATGAACAGAGGAACACATAGTATTGAGGTTTTATTTTGTACACGTAGAGGGAAAAAATAAAGGACCAGGAAGTATATATACATGACGCACTGCTCCCAGCTTCCTTTCTTGTCCATAGAATTGTTGACTTTCTATCCTGTTGGTGTTCATGCACTAGTGGTGTTGTACTTAGGTGCATGAAGGTGCCTTCTGCCAGACCAGAGAGATGCTTGAGTCCAGTGTGGTAAAAATAGGCTTGCCCTTTCACCCCAGGTAATGCTGTAGTGGCAGTGGGGTTCACAGTCAAACTGTTACACAGAATGAAAGAGTTCCAAATGTAAATTATCACAGATTCACTAGTGCAGTACGGTGCACAGAGGCTGGTGATGTGTGAGTATTTCAAGAGGATTTGGTGCACAGAGGCCAGCATTGAAAGGTTGATAGAAAACATGGGTATATTTTAGTCCCTGTGTTAACATACTCTATTAAACTAATTATTTATTCTGAAGGGCAAAAGAAATTATTACTTTCATTTTATTTTTGTGGATTTCCACTCAGCTGTATGCAGTGCTGTTGTCACTATATTGATACTCGCTTACATATCTGTCATATAAAAGCCTAAACCTTGGTCTTCTGTTATTATGTATGTTGGCAAAAGTTCAAATGTTGCGAATATAAACAGAATATCTGTGCTTTGGTCAGTATTTCAGTGTAAATCTTCACAGAAAATTTTTTTTTAGATTGCAACAGTGTTCAGTGCAGGTTGTTTTGTCAAGTATTTGTCTTATATCTAGTACAAATCTGTCTTTCCAAAACTTTTAATATTATTGAGGTTGGGTATTTATGGCAATATTTGTTTTTAACATGTGTGGTTTTAATTTCAGCTGACCTACTATTAAGGATACAGTTTTCAAAACCTTGCTGAAAGTATCGGATATTAAACTTTTGGGTACTAAAAATCTACACAATATACAGTTTCCTTCTTTGCGTATGACTCCTTTGGGATTGAATTTAATCTGAGAGGCCTGTCTTGAAATTTTTACCAATGGTCTGTCACTTCAGTACTCTCTGCACCATGAGTATGGGGCAGGAAAATAATTCAAATATAAAGGTTCCAGCCATAGACATTGCTGAAATGACTTGTGATTCGGACTGGAGTTAGGAGGTTCAGATAGTTTTCTTGTGATAAGTGTGACATTACAATGGGTGAAGGTGGTGTTGCATGTTGGAACAGGTTGCATAGATGTAATGGGGGGGGCGATGCCCCTCCAATATTTTTTCCATTTGGCTACTGAGTTGAAGCAGGGCAAATAAAAGGGTCAGTAGGGGAAAGGGGTATATTTATATTAATGACTGGTTCAAACCAATCTTCCACCTCTTTCTAACTTCACTCCTTTGTAAATACAGCTCCTAATACCCATGATCGATTCCCCCACCCCCAATTTTATTAGCCAAATTACGTCCATACGGGGTTATGTGGCCACAGATACCAATTCAAAATAGAATGAAACCCACTTAAGAAGTATTCATGCCTAAGATGTAAAAATAATTTTAGTACCATGTGCATTGCCTTTTTAATGCATGAACATTCCATGCTTAAAAGCATTTCTCACCAAAGAAGCCTAAAAAATTCACAGCAAAACAAATTCCCCATTTATACATGTTACCAACACAAAGTTACTAAAGAACACTTAGCTCATAAAGATCTTTCGTTAAGGTCATATCCAGGACAGATCGGAGGTACAGGTGAGCAATTCACTGTTAATCCGTGGAAACTGGCAGCATTCTATGTCACATTCTGACCTCACTGCCATCATTTTCCATGTGTGCATTTACTCTAATGCTGTGTCATGGCCCAAATGTAAGAATGTGAATTAGCATGGGTTTAATGGAGTGCATTTTGACTGTGTGTTGCTTTAATTTCAGTAATTTTGAATATTGTATGTGCAGAATTTTTATACATTTTGTGTTCACTTCAGATTGCTTTCGTGTATACAGTTCTTACCATTTAGAGCTATTGTTTACTGAGCATGTTATCAGCATGGCCACAGCATAAAAAATCGTCATAAAACATAAACTGCTTTCAGTTTAAGAAAAGCTAGGTACAAAATTGGTGGGTGCTACTTAAAATTTTTCTCACAAAAAATTTAAGGAGAACTTGTTTTTCTGTGTTAAAATATGAGACTGTACAGTACTTAGCTTGTAAGCTGCCCCCCCCCCCCCCCGGGAAAAAAGACAAAAAAAAAACAAAAAAGGGGCGGGAGGAAAGAATATTTTGGATAATTATTGGGAAGGTGGGCTCTTTTTCT
>Ga0123355_10005912_pt1 | contig 18026 bp, 15 predicted proteins | sample TergutEmb28metaG_3_FD_89872 | JGI IMG/M metagenome (GOLD analysis project Ga0123355, IMG submission 89872) | Embiratermes neotenicus P1 segment gut microbial communities from Petit-Saut dam, French Guiana - Emb289 P1 | ecosystem: Host-associated > Arthropoda: Insects > Digestive system > Gut ... | reverse complement strand
ATTAAAATTTGACCTTTTCCCCCCCCCCCATTCTCTCTCCTCCCGATGGGATTTTCTTCATAATAAACCGGTAATCAACACACGCGGGAATTATAACCCCCCCCCCCCCATGTACTCTTCTTAATAAAATATGGCAAGTGCAACCACTCACCAGGTATACCATCTCGCCCCTACATACAATGGCCTGCAACTGTATATATGAGCTACGTTAGAGGTTAATATCAGGCTTAGTGCAAGAATTCTACAGGCCTAGTTTCCTTCTTGTACCAGCAATCTGTTTCTTCCGCCAATTTCTGTACATAAAACTCGAGAACAGCTAAACAAATCTTCATGCAGTTTGTCACTGGGAAATTAATTAAAATTCGCCCCAACTTCAAATTTCGCTTAAAATCGAATAACGGAAATTCACCATGAAAACCCGAACACCTTTATCTGCGCGTCTCGCGGTTAGCTCGCGCTTAACACCTTGAATATTTACCGTAGCGAAAAATGTTGGGGAAGCACAGGAGAAAAATGACAAACATTTGATGTAAAATATATTTCTTCTGTAATTCGTATTGGTTTTGACATAATTAAGAGTGAGCGAACGTCCCGGAATGTTACGATGTGAATACATTTCCTAACTTTTTAAGAAAAATTAGCACTAAGGCACCGTGATGAAACCCGCTTATGAAGCAACTAAATATAAAGTTCGTTATTTATATAAGAACGGAAAATACTTATGTGCAGTAACATGTTAATTCACCTTAAAGAAGAAAGGTTTGTTACTAAAGTAAAGAAAAGTTACTCCAAGATAATTCTTCAAATTTCAGTTCGAAATATATATGATAAAAAAAGGACACGCCTACAAGAACGCAAAATATACTTCTGTTTCCTCAAGCAATCTGAAACATCACGTTAACCGTAGCGAGATTGATGCTGACAGTGTTTATATGCGCATTAGTAAAATGGCAGAACCTTTTCGTCTTCCAATGATGTTCAAAATGGAGCTGGGAAAATGTCACAGAAATGTAAGATTGTTTTTAACCTCCACTGTATACTGCTTTAAATAAGAATTTGTGTACGATCCTCACACTGGTCAAGACTACATATCGCTAGTGTCCCAGGAACATGACACACTTCACAGTATAATAATAATAATAATAATAATAATAATAATAATAATAATACTACTCAACATCTTGTTACAGTTAGCAGATCTGGGAGCAAGCAGTGATTTTTATCGCCAGTTTGCCAAGTCACAAATCGATTACATATTGGGAGATGCTGGTCGCAGCTATGTGGTGGGTTTTGGCAACAATCCACCGACACATGCTCATCACAGAGCCAGGTACATTGTATGATGATATCCTTCAGGGTAGATCCTTTCAGGGCACCTCAGAAGTAAACATGGAAAACATTCTGCAATTTTATTGTACTTCATTGGGATAAAGAAAGGTGCTTGTTATGTTTAGTGAAAAGAACGTGGAAAATGTATTGTTGAGCTTTTCAGAAACTTGAAAGTGGAAAATGGAATTTTTAAATAAAAATGATTGAATATGAATGAGAAAGTAGGTTATATGAAAATACTAGGATGTGCCTACAAAGTTCTGATTATAGACCTAGGCATATATTTGGACAAAGGTAAATATAAGTGGTTTATTAAGATACAGGATCTGTAAATACGCATATCTTTAATGACGACCCACAGTTAACTGGTAGGTAGTCCAAAAGAAAAGAACTGAAATAGGTAAATATTATTATTATTGTTGTTGCTGTATCACACTGATAGGCAGAGATAAATTGTGGAACAAATTATAATTAGGAAAGAACTGCTTAAATGTTTGTGAAAGTCAGATTACATGTTACATGCTGCAAAAATACATTAAAACTCAGATACATTAATATAAATAAATTTGTTTACTGAGCTACAGAGTTAGCAGCTCTGACTTACAGCACCAAATGACAGGATTAGTAAGCATTCAACTGAAAGGGATGTGGAAGGGACAGGTCATGGCCTAACCTGAAGTACTAACCTCATCTTTCACCTACAAGAATTGAGGAAAAACACGAAAAACCTTAATCAGCATAGCCAGTGTCACAGTTACATGCACGGAAATGGATACAAAGGTAGAACTAATAAATGTGATTGTAGTAACATGTTTCTTCAAGAGACTTATAAAATTAATGTGGAAGAAAAAAGACAAAAAGAGAACTCACCACAAGGACAAGCCAGCTTATGTCTGTAGCAATGGTAAATGCCTACCTGGATATCAGGTCATTTGGAATTGCAAATGTGACTGACAACACCAACATAACTGTATATCCTCTCTTTTCATGGTGATACATGCACATGCAGTGCTGTGCTACACATTCCATGCAGTTGATTGTATATAGGATATTACAGCTTTGGTTAAATTAAGGAAGTGTAAAAATTCTTTTAAATTCCTTGAATGTTAGTGGTCTGGCAGTGCACTTCTAGACAGACTGGAGCATCCACCACTGTGTGCACATATAAGCAGGAATTTTATTCATTCACTGAATGGCTTCCTTGCAGTTCATGCCCTGATGCCCCAGCAATATGTAACTGGGACACATTCAACTCTACAGAGCCAAATTTCCACACGCTCACTGGCGCTTTGGTGGGTGGGCCAGACAGCAATGACAACTATGTGGACTCCCGCCAGGAACCTGTCCAGAACATGGTAGCCTGTGACATTAATGCTGCGTTCCAGTCTGCTTTGGCAGCACTTGTTGATTTGCAGTTGTAACCAGACATCACTTCTTGTCCATACGTGCTTGATGTGTGCGTGCAAAAGAACAACAAATCTGTAACAGCTACATACAGTTAAATATGTGATAATGTGCCAATGTCACTATGAATTTTCCTTGCAATGAAACAGCATGTGTGGTTGTTTGCACAACTATGTTTCTGGCAGTCCAGTCAATATATAGCATTAGTTTGCTTTTGATCTGATGTGTAATTTAAATACTGTAAGCTAAATGCTTTAACTATGTTGTATATGATATTTCCAGTTCAAATTTTAGTATAATTATGAAGGCCTGGCTCAGCAGAAGTGATGCCTGGGCAATTATATTTGATGCAAAAACCTATGAAGGTTATAAAATTATTGTACCCACTATAAATTTCTACTTCAAGTGTAATGACACACATATCCTCACGTCGTATGTGTGTTCATCAAGAACAAAGTCTCAAAACATGATATAATTTCGGAAGAATATTGGTGACGCATTGTATCAATGAGGAAATAAAAACACTGTAATGTCACCTTCAGGCACAATGTATACATGTAATTATTTTAACATTTTGAGACACTAGGTTTGGATATGTTTTAAAATCCCTGGAATTTTGTGCACTGTAGACCATACCACATATATGTGGTGTTTGTGGACAAAAGAGTTAAATCACTGATCATCACGCTTCAGGAGAACAACTGTAGATATAGTCTGACTTATATACTACGCTTGGTTTGTGAACATATCATACTCAGGTCACTTTCATCACCATCCGACATATAGCAAGTATAGCTAAATGATTGTCACATGACACAAACAAGTGTCTGACAAATGGCACTAATCTTTAAATGGTCTTGACATGAATATATTTTCCTCTGTGATCAGAGTGACTGCAAACGTAAATCACAGGAATAATCATAGTATGCATTTGTTTAAGTAAATATGTGTAACAAGAACATTAACATGTTCATAGGGGATTTAAAACAACAATGTTCAGACACTTTCTTGCTCCATGACTATTAGACACTGCAACTGTTTACAAATTGTTTAAGAGAGTACTAACATTTTTATGGTGGAAGATCACGATTCATGAACAAGAAATAAACACAAGTCAGTTAATAAATTGTGACAGAAAATGGAAGACAGAAAAAGACATTAAACCAAAGAAAGGAAATGATCATGAATTAACAACCAAAGTCAGGAGCTCTGAAAATAAACAATGAGATTATAAATTAATTAGCTGGTGCATTTAAGATTTAGAAAAGTACAGATGTACACACATGGAAAAGTTCTTGAAAGACAGCTAGAATATATGCAGTACTGTTATCTAGAGATAAATTTTTATCTGCTAAGACAGATGTTGTAACAGCAACTGAATTAGAGGTACCTCTGATCTGCTATATAAAGACATTGCTTTCAATCATTACTGCCACCTGGCAAAAATATGCATATTTTAATAATGGTCTGCTGCTTAGGGGGAAAGGATAAAAAGAGAATTACAAATCTTAGACTGTGTCTATAGGTGTCCTTAATAACATCCTGCATTTTGTACTGAATGAACAGCATTGTGCTTCAGTGACACAACTCACATTCTGGGCTTCTACCTTGATTCTTTTAATAAGGAGAATTTAACAACAAACATACCTCTGTTTGACCAATTTTTGATTTAGCCCTTTTTCTGTGAAATCCAAAGATGTACCCTGGGGGCATTCATCCACGATGCCTCTAAGGAGCCCACATCTCTGCTATGATCCAGTATTTGAACAGTTAGCATAACAAGTCAGTGTTAACAATCAACGTTTGTACATTTGGTGTGATGATTTGGATTGGATTCCATTGTCTAATACTTATGCTTTCCACTTACATAGGTTTCTATTCTTTAGTACTATCTTGATCACCCTGTACATGTGTCACTCTTTACACTTTTTTGTTCTTTCTTCAGAGGAGTATATTATAATTATTTTATGCATATTCATATGACTTTATTTTAATACACATTAACAATTCAATGAACAGCATCAGTATTTCACTACAAACAAAGAAAACTGGTGGTGCTTGCTAAAGAAAATACTGTTCAGAACACAATAATATTTTATCCTGAAACTCTTCAATGCATGTGGAAATAATGTAATCTAAGCACCGGGAAGCGAGACAAATCTGCTACTAAGAAATGTCTGCCCATTAATATGTAACTTCCTGTTGGAATGTAACAGGATAACCTTAAATATACAAAGACAGCAACGTTTTAAAAGAGGTACATTACTATAAGAGGGCACCAAAATTGAAAAGATTCTTGGATATATTTCAAAATATACTAGCATCTTAATGTAGCCTGGAGATTTGTCCCCTTCTAATCTGTTCATCCACCTTAGAGGCTTACACCTCAAATTTGGATATCTGACACAACTGGCTATCAACTCTAATTAAATAGGCTACACAAAATTTGTGTCAGTAATGTAAAAAAATAATGGGGGACACAATCTCTGCTTTTCATTTCTTAAGTGAAAGTTGAAACAAGTCAAAATAAATTCATATTAACATTGCAATGAAAAGTGTCAATATGTCATTATTAACAACAACCACAACAGCAACTGGACATAGATATGAAACTTGTACTACAGAAAATACTGAAAAAATTACAATGCTACCTTATGCAGTAACTCTTATCAACATTTTAAGTTCTGGTATCTGAGCAAAGGGAAGTGAAAAGGTTCATTCTAGAGAGGAAGACATTATGCAGACAATGTGCTAATCGAAAAGAAACTAGACACAACTGGTGCTAGACTAGAAACATCTCCAAGCAAATTGTTTACAGTGTTTTTTTGTGACTGAATTATGAGAAGATATTGCGGTATCCTCATTCAACAGATCCAAGAATGTGAGATTTGTGCTTGTGGATCATGTGAAAGGATGAGGTGTGCCATAATGTTCATCAAACTGAAGACGATCTGAAAACAAGCATCGGGATGTAGTGCCCTTGATTTGCCAGCAGAACTTTGGTGTGCAATAAACACATCTGTTACAATGAGGCATGTTTGTGTATGCAAGGAAACCACTTTAAATACAGTGACAAAAACCTAATGCTAACTTCAAAAAATTCAACCAAAAATTTTCAGCACCTTCTTCACAGATTGTGAGTAAAAACCTAATATTAAGTGCAGTTCAATAACTAGAGTACATGGACCCCAACTTAGAGCAAACTGCTATAGTTGGAAGTGGTCAACAACAAGAATAAGATAAAATAATGACCCTATATATGAGAATGCTTGCTTTAAATGTTGTGGAAACTCCTTTGTATTCAGCAGGTTTGGATTAACAGTTCAGATTAGGATTTTTTATATGTCCATCCAGGCTAATGTTGGGATTGCTACTTAAGGGTGAGTAATTCATATCTAAAACTCACATATACTATATGAGTAAAATGATTATAATTATACATGGTGTTACCTTTTTATACAGTACTCACTGTGGCCACCAAAGCAATTCGAGTGTTTAGGCTTGTAAATCATGGGCACATAGAAAAGGAGTAGGTAATCTTTAGCTATTAGTTGACTCTGCTATAGCTGTAAGTGCTTGTCCACTGAAAATCCACTGTCCTGCTTTTGTGTTATTTAAACGATGAGCATTCTCCCATTTATATGACAACAATAATGCTTAACTCTGAAGGCACTACTAATGCAAGGTGCTTCTCTTATACAAGTTCAGATGGTAGTGCAGGTGTGGTGTGTCAGAATTTTTCATGTAATAACTTATCAGGATCTAATGGGCACAAAAGTATTCTTATTTCTGAATTTGGTAATATATTCAATTATTCCAGCAACCACTTTTTGAGATGAAAGGAGGAAAGCATTTTTCATGACATAAATGACAGACTCTTTAATTCACTGTTGTTGCTGGCGAGGATGGAGTGGCAGAGGTTGGGCTCTCCTGGACAAACCAACACGAATTGAACGCCTAAGAGGTGCATGGATTTGATGGGCTGTCTCGTTTGTCTTGCTCATGCTTGCTCTTGGGAACTGATACTGATGATGCCATTCAAAGATGTGGTCATGTTTGGATGGAGCTATGGACAAGACGTATGGCATATCAAAGTGTGACAATTACAGAACAAAAAGAACAGGTATTAGTATTCTAATTATTGGTGGTGGTGGTCATAGTAGTAGCAGTAGTAGAAGTAGTAGTAGTAGTAGTAGTAGTAGTAGTAGTACATTATTATTATTACTATTATTTACTACACTGTCCTTATTGTCAGCCATGTCCTTAAATTCTTATACAAAAATAATGTGAAAACCATCGAATACAGAAAACTGGGACATGCATTACTCACCTCCGCTTTAGAAATAGATTTACCTGCTGTTACAATATGTTCTCCAGTATACATAAATTTGCGTCCAGTAGCTTCTAAATTTGGACTATTCTCCTACTCAAAAGTACAGTTTGTAGTGAAGAAGATTTTTATTTTCACGTGTTCATGTGGTTAAATATCTAACTGAGGCTCAATGTGAATTGCAGGATGCATACAATAGGCCATAACTAGTGCCACAAAATGGAAAACTGTTGGATAAGGTTGGCTTTTGACACCGGAACAACTATCTGTACAATTGCCTACATTCCAATTCTTCTAACTGGCACACCAAGTGAAAAGTGAGAAAAGGAGGAAAGGTTATTCTTCACCAGCATGTTTAAGGAAGAGTAAAGAAAATGCAGGATACTCCAAATAAGTGTGGGATAAATTTACCTTTTAAATTAATAGCTGGAGATAAAAGTAGTACAGAAAAAAAAAATATTTACTTTGACATAACTAATTGATAAAATATAGGAAAAATTTTTAAGTTAGAATATGCATCACCAATGACTTGAAGCAGAATCATTCTTCAGATGTGTGATTTCACATTTCCACCATCATGTAAATGAGATTTGCGCTCTTTTTGGAATTTTACATGGCACAGCTGGGTAATCCCATACCGGTGTTTCAGGACAACCTATTGGCCCCACCTTCAAGGTCAAATCTTCTTGACCCTTGAAGATCGGACTGATAGGTCAAGTCGTCTTCACCCTTGAAGATGGGACCGATAGGTTGTCCTGATATCTTGGTACCCTTCTGGTCCCATCTTCAAGGGTTAAGTCATCGTGACCCTTGAAGATAGGACCTGACTTGACCCTTTAAGATGGGACTGATAGGTTGTCCCGATATGTCAGTATGGAATTACCACTCTACACTGTGTAAAATCCCTTCTTTAGATGCTGAAATGCTCAAAAAACGTTGTGCCTTTTGTTCAAGCTGAAGGTTCATTACTGTGTTTACTGCTGGACCCTACCCTGACCGTTTCCAGTTAACTTTCCCAAAATTTTTACATGTGCTTTGTATTCCCCAGTCCATGTTCAGCTAATAATAAGAAGCCCAGATAGCATAATCGGTGTAGTGACTAGGTAATGCGCTGGATGATCCATGGTTCAATTGCTGGCTGTGGCAAGAGATTTTTTTCTTCTCCAAATTGTCCATGCTGGGTCTGGGACCCACCCAGCCTCTTATTCCATGACAACTTTGGGTTGTTTCTCCCCATAGTAAAGTGGCCAAGGCATGAAGCTGACCAGTCACCTCAATCTAGTGCTGAATTTCAAAATGAGTGAAGCTGTACTTCAGTGCTCCATTCATGCCTTCACTGCATCTATAGGGAAAACTTTACCTTTTACTTTTTTATATTAGTAATATTACGTGAAAAGGACATATTATGAAGCTCACCATGGTAAAAATGTATCCAGTCTCCTATTACTTCCTCTGTTGGGTCCAAATATTCTCCTCTGTACCATGTTCTCATCCACACTAAATTTAAATTCCCCCCATTTTGTGGGGCACTCCTGCAATACACCTCACAAAAGAGCACACACATCTATGATCACCTTTAGTAGGTTGAGAGAGAGAAGAAGGAAGTTTAGTAACAATATTTATAAGGAAAATGATCACTTTACCTTTCATGATTTCATCTCTCACATATAGCTCTTTTTCATTCATGTCATCTTCCACCCAAGAAACGTCTCTGACATCTGGAACCTTCTGATCTGAGTCTACAGAATTTTGTCTATCCATTACTGAAGTGTCTTGCAGTTCATCTACGTGTTCCATATTTTGAAAATCATTTTTTTCATTACCGTTATCAGGACAAGAACCATCACTGGTTTCTAATTTCTCTGACTTTGAATTAAGGTTGGCAGGTGACTTAGAAATATCAGACTCCAAATATGTCAGTTTCAAAGTGTCATACCTAGGTTTCTTGTGTACAGAAACAGACTCCAAGTCAAGAGCTTCAAAATTTCTCTTTGAAGCCAAATGATGATGTGTTCCAGTTCCGGAACCATTAAAGTTAAAGTGGCTGTTGTTGAAACACACAAAGCAACCTTTCTGATTTCCTAAGCTGATCAAACTTCTGATATTTGTTTGAACTGCAACATCTTCTGTTGGTTTCACTGCTGTATAACATGACTGTCTTAGTATGTTAGTTTCATATTTCTTGATAGCAATCTCTATACATGAATTCAGGGTGTTTTCTCTACTGTTGTTATGAGCTTGAAGAATCTGATTGTGACTATGGCAATTTTCTGGTTGCTTCTGGTCACAACCATTTTTGCAAGAATTTGACACAGGCTCTGGATGTGAGTTAGGAAAAACAGAATGTTTCTGGTCAGGCACATGTTGATAACTGACATAATTAGTGTTGTTACACATAGTATTTGATGAAGATGGCCTTGTAAAAATTTGTGATTCTTTTACAGTTATGCACTCTGGGCTACACATACTGCCCCTTACTGTACAAGGGTCATGTATGTTACTTGTTCTGCTGTGAGCTACAGTAGAGTGACATATTTTTTCACATGCTTCATGTGTCTGAGTTGTCGTTATCTCATTCTGCATTTTATATCCCTTAGTGTCACTTGCCCATGTAACTCTACATACATTGCATCGAATATCTGCACCTCTGGCCAAGTTACTACTGCATTCTGAGAGTATTCTTGTTTCAGCCTCTTCTGAACATATCTTATTACCTGAGCTGTTCCATGAATTAGACATATCTGGCAGTTTGTACACATTGCATTGAACATTTCCAGCCCTAATCACCTTATGGTCTCTAAACATCTGACTGTGAGGCAGTGGGATAAAAAGATGCCTTTTGTCACTGCTAGTATATTCCCTGTCACTGATATCGTCTTCAATTGCAATAATATTTTGGCTGATTTCAGATTCCATCTGAAGGATATTTCTATCATCTCCTTCCAAGATATTTGTGTCCTGAATATTTCCAAATGGATATATAAGGTCTTTATTACAAGTATCCATCTCAGGTGAAACTGGATAAGGCATCTTCTTTCCTTCAAGAAAGCTGAGCTTATCATCTTTCACAACCAATTTCTGTGATTCATTATACAATTCAATAAAAGTATGATCTCCTTTAAATTCAGTGACAGCAGTATTATACAAATGGTCTGACTGTAATGTGTACACATTTTGACTGGGGTCAGCGTTTTCATGAGCAACTACATTAACTGCATTATACGGTATTTCTATGTGCTTCCCTTTTTCCTTGGCTGCCAAAAATTCTGCCTGATAAAGGTCTTCATATTCTCTGAGAGTCTCACTAAGACAGTCACTTTCATAATCAGAATTTTCTGAAAACTCTTCTTCATCTGTGCTATCATGAAGCAAATATGTGGGTAGGGATGGCTGAGATAAACTCCTCATTTTCTGGCCCTTTATTATGAAGCCATTTACTGCTGTATCTGAACGATCTCTTGTACAGTCATGTAAGTCATACACTGCATCAGCTGTCATCAGTTTCGTTTGCGTTATTATGTTTGATGGTTTATTTCTGTTACTGTGAAGAATGCCCTGCTCTGAACTTGCTGACATCCCACTTTCTGCTCTTACAGTATCTTTCTGTAGCACAGCATTTGAGTGAAGGGAAATACCATCTTCACAAATTACTTTCCTGTCATCAAAATGTTTCATGATTTTAAGTAAATTGATTTGTCTGCTGCTCTCATTGAAACATATGCAGTCAATTAAAGGGCTGGAAAGTTTCTGAAAGGTGTTTGAATTGCTATTTTTGATGCTGACAATCTGAATGTGACTGCTTCTACTCAGTGCACTGTTTGTTTCTAAAATTTGATTTGTATCAGTTTCCTGCCATGAATAAGTTGTATTGAAACAATTTAAGTGACTGTTATACACTGGAGTATGAATAATGGTAGGTAATGCAGACCAAAGGGTGTTCACTGTTTGCAATGATATTCTTCGTTGAGGAACTGAAAAATCAATTTCTCTGATAATTTTGCATACACTATCTTGTATCAAATTATTGTGGTAATTGTTTACCACATCCAACCTTGGTACTAGCATGTCACATCCTTCACTCTGCATATGGCAGTTCTTTGAGGCACCTACCTCAGAGGTGTTTGAAATATCTGAAACTGTATGTGTTTTACATGAGCCACTGTTGGGTACATATTGTATGTTAATGTCACTGCTACAGTTTTCAAGAAACTTACTCCCTGAAGAGATGTTTATGTCTGCTTTGCTTAATATGTATAGTAAATAATCAGGAAAAACATCACTTGATGACTGCCCAATGTCCACTGTATTCTGAAGAAGGGCATTTCTGTGTCTGCTAGCTTCTGACATTTGCAGGACAAACACCAATTCCTTCTCAACTGTATGTATGCCCACTTGAAATCTGTCACACTCAAGTGGATCAGTCTGTATGCCTCTCAGAGACAGTATCCCTTCAGAAACATCTACTGGATTCTTCAAAACTGTAGTGGTATTATCAGAAACACTAGACATTACTGGGTTACAGTTTATCCCTGAAAGAATAACCTCTGCATGGAAAGTATGTTGAATTTTGGCTCCTTGTTCCCATGAAGGTGTAAGTATATACTTTATATTATTCATTGTGCAGTGAGGTGACACAATTATGGATGGGCTAAACAATAATGTACTTGTTTTACTTATTCTATCCCTTATGGAACAACCATCCTCATCATTTAGTGCTTCTTGACAGTAACTACTGCTAGTTAATTCACGTCCTTTTAGTCTATGATGTTGACTAAGTTTTTCAAATTCAAAGATAGGGATTTGTGTGTCTAGATGTACATCAGACTGGCCATAAATATGTAGCTCACATGCTGTGTCATTACCATTCTGGTTAGATATGCTTCTAAAACTGTTGCCATTATTCAAATGACAACTCCCATCTGAAAATGGTAATCATTAAAAATAGTTTAACAAAACCAACATTTACAATAGCGCCTACAGTTAAAAATTACTATCTCAATCAAGCATTAAAGTAATATATTCCTGAAAAGAAGAAAAACATCTCTCACATGTCAACAATCTTACTATAAATTAAATATTGAAGCTGAGTTTGTGTCTTGTTTAAAATGATCACAGTTACTCCAGCAAGAAAAACATACTGTATCTGCAGTCTTGCCCTCAATGCAACTATTACGTAGTGGTACAGAATTATCAAAGGAAGTGTCATGAATGTCTCTTAATTAACTGTGAGACTGTTAAACATACATAGTTTTTATACACTGAAATGCAGTTTCCTACAGGAGTTCAGTGACATTAGCAGGTGTAAAAATTGAATATTCTGGCTTATAAAAAGTCTCAAGCAGAATTCATTAAGCCTGCAGACTTTTAGTCCTACAAATTCTGTGATGTTAATGCTGTACTTAGTAATTCAAATTTATAATCCATCGACATAATGCATTGTAGCTCATTAGCTAGTGTACTGAAGACATGAGCAGACAGTCATAAGGTCATGAGGTCACACTCTTCAGAAAAATGGAATAATAAAGAGAAGGAGGAATTTTGAATAAAGCATGCAGCAACTGTCTTTAAATAAACACTTGAATCTACTTGACATATTTGTTTTGAACAACAGAATGAAAATCTGTGCATGGAGTCAGTCCATGTCAACAACACAGAAAAGTAAAAAATTCAATCTGACACATCAGATTTTAAAATTTGGTGAGGAGCAATCCTTCACAGACGTCAGTCACCATCAGACCTTTAGACATGAAAGAATAAGGAGTTTGATTTATTGATAACGGAATTTAAAAAAAAAAACATACCATTTTAAGGTGCACCTTGCACAAGTGCTCTGTAAACTGAAGAATATTTCAGAACCACTGTTTTGCCACAGTGCAAGAGGTAATTTAACACACATGTTCAATAAGTGCACCCATATATGATACAGTTGAATGCAAGAGAACTGAGTGGCTGGTCCCTACTGATGGTAGTGTTCTGGCATTACAGTAAACTAAAACATATATAAATCATACATGATCACACACACACACACATGTGTTGTTGTCAACTAAAAACACATATGTCATGCATACGCATGCATGCACTCACACATATGCATAGCCATCATGGTTAATCAGCAGAAACATGTATATATACCTCCATATACAGAAGTATCCCTTGATAAATGTTCTATGGGTGGTGACAGGTTGTACCTCTTTCTGTGATTGTGCATTGCTTATGTTTCTATACAGAATATGGTGTCACTGAAACTAGAAAAAAAAAACTGTAAATGAACAAACCTTAATATATAAATTAAAGTACAATGCTTGTATCTGTGTCATGTAAGAAACTGTTGGTAAATAATAATAATAATAAACAAACTGATAGAACTACCCCCAACAACAAACCATACATTATAATTCGTGATAATGAATTGGGAACATGTGTGTTAATAGATGTTGCAATCTCAGGAGACAGAGATGTGATTAAAAAGAAGCTGACAAGATTCTAAAATATAAGGACCTTACAATAGATATACAGTGCATGTGGAATGTAAAAACAAAGGTGATACCAGTAATAATAGGGGCAACTGGGACTATTTCAAAGTCATTCAGAAAATACATGAGCAACATACTAGGACAACATGAAGTCAAGGAACTACAGAAAACAGCCATATTGGGCACTGCACACATACTTCGGAAAGTACTAATGTAAAAGTACAAAAGATTCAACACTGAAACTATTGATATAAGCACCATGAATAGTAACAACAGAATTGCTGCAACTCTGTATTCCCTAGGGACAGTTTTTCTCAGGAATGTAAGTATAAATACCCTGCATAAAGGAGATGATGATGATAAAAGCGGTAGTAGTAGTGGTGTTGTTGGTGGTGGTGGTGGTGGTGGTGGTGGTGGTGGTGGTGGTGGTGGTGGTAGTAGTAGTAGTAGTAATAGTAGTATTAGTAGGTTTCTAGTTAAAAAAACGCAAGGCTTCTCAAAATGTTTTTTATTCAGTCCCGCTTCTTCCTCTTCCTTAGGACCAAACTTTCTCCACTGTACTTGTTTCACAGTACACCCTTCATATTTGTTCTTTTTTGGGGTTAAGGAGCAAGTTCAAAATACATAGCAGTCATCAGCCAAATAAAAATATTATATTTTTGTATATTCTAGGAACTCAAAAGAATCTGAACTCAGTGTACAAAAGCATTGCCCAGCAGCACTAATCTATTCTTAAATTTTCCTGCAATAAAATTCTCATTTTTTGCTCTTGTCCCCATATATTAGAACTTACTTTCACAATGGACAGAGACCAATCAGAACATCTTAAAAATTATTAGCTGTAGCATTCATCCACCAAAGCCCAACTTAAAACATACAGGAATTGGCTTTTTCATTTCATAACAACAGCTTATGAGTTGCTGTAACTATCTAACTTTATCCAAAATGGGCTATGGGTTCACGTGGGTGGAAAAAAAAGTTGAATACCCAGTCAGTTCAACAGAACCAGCAGTGATGTGTGTGTATGTAAGCCCCTGTATTAAACTTTAGGCCTATCAAACTGGTAATTTTATATGTCACCCCTTTAATGTTCAGCAATTCTTCATGGTTTTGTTTCATTTTCAGTGTAAAGAGCGATTTTTCCTCACCAACTTTAACAATCCAATCTTAGTAACATATATGCAATGTGCTTGTTCTGTTGGAGATGGGACCCAAAGTTTGAAACACGTAGATGAATGTTGTTCATTGAATGGTCAGAGTGCTGTTTTGGTATGTGCCCAGAAAGAATTTTCTACATGACTAACACCTCATGTTAGACTGCTGTTAAGAGGGTACATGCCAGGTACCCTAACAACTATGCAAATTAAAATGTCCAATGTACCATTAAAGGAAGGAACAAGTTTATTTACTAATTTAATTATATGTAATGGCAGTATTAGTAGCTCACACTATAAAATAATAGGAATTGGAAAGGGATGCAGAAGGAAGCAGTCACAGCACAATTTTAGGAACAATCCTGGAATTTGCCTGGACAGATTGAGAAAAACAATGAAAAACCATGGCCAGGATATATTGCCTTGGCCAAATTTTGAATCTGGGACCTCAATAATATTAATAAGGTGAGCTACCCAATCAACCCTGATATTAACTACGAACAAGAAACTGTGTACAAATTCTTAACATAAACTGCTATATTATTTACTCCCTTGTCTCCACCAGTGTTCTACACAAGAAATGTAGTCTGGAAGGATGTATGTCATAGAATATGCTTAATAAAATAACCCTGCTCTTGTAGATTTTTACTTCCATTTATATACCACCTAACCTAAAACATATTCCAGAATTTGTGTTTGCTCAATCATTTGAAAAAACTGTTCTTTATTACCTTGTGTGCCTTAAAATAAAATCCTGCCCAATGAAAGTCTTGCTCATGTGTGTGTGTCTGTCACTCTTATGAAAAAAATCTGCTGATTTTCATTACACACTGTAAGAATGGCATGTTAATGGGTCCTAAATATGGATGCCACTTATCACATGCCAACTGAAACAACCATTGATGAAATGTATAAAATTATATACATCTAGCATACTGCTAGTCTAATACCAAGTACATTATTTTACATGAGTTGCACTTTTAAATTGTACTTATGAACCCTGCTGGTAGCTACCTTTTACTTTTTAAATTGTCACCAAATCAGCTGTATGTTAAAATGTGAGAATAATTCTTGAAGAGCAAACACTATGTTCCACACAAAATTATCAAAGTAGTATTACAGCTAAAACACTTACAATGCCTTATCTCAGATCACAGAAGGGATGTTGAAATAAACTACAATATTACAACAAAGTACACAGTAAGACAAATAAATGTCACTATTCAGAAAATTGTTGTTACAAACCACATATTCTATGAAAAGAAAAGAATAGAAAAAAAAAAAAAAAAAAATGTTGCTCTGTAATATTGTAAAAAAAAGGACTCTGAAATTTATACTGAGTCTCAGTTTTTAAGATAAGTGATAAAAGAGACTAAACAAAACTGAAATGAGCTGTCCTGTAAACATACTGGGAGTAAGAAACTGACATTTGAAAAATTATCACTTAAATCGAAGACTACAAAAAAAGTTGGTCAGATCATGTGAGCTACACAAAATGATGGTGCATTCCATAGGCACTGGAATGCAAGGCATTTGGGAAATACAGAAAAGATATAGACCACTAACCACACACACAGAAGCATTGGCACTGCTGAACTATTTCTCCATGGGCAGAAGGCAGACAAAGTGGTTAAAAATATAATTAACTTTTTAAAACAATATTTAACTGTTCTTGTACCATTATTCAATGCACCATCTTGGTTTTACATTTTTTTTTCCAAAACCGTGGGGGGGGGGTTCTATGTATAGCGGGTCTACACACCTGCAATTATAGCTAATCCTGCACAGTTCGTGAGGATGATGACAGAAATGGATCTTAAAAAAACCAGCAATTTGCCATTAACCACTTGTGAATGCCAAACACATAACCTATACAATAGGACATAAATGAATTTTATGTTGAAAATCTCGTAATTTAAAACTACGAAAATTATGCTCTACTACAAAATCCATTGTTACAAATTATTCATTGCACCCTTCTATACTAGAGATATACTTTAAAGTTCCTGAAGATTTATCTGAAGTATCATTATAATTCAGTTTCACAGAGAACGCTGAAACGGACATGTAACCATAAATGCTTCGAAGTGGAGGTGGTACAAATATATATCTCACCTTGTTGTTAACGATATACCACACTGGACGGCAAGCTTGTCCAACTGTATAATATAAACACTTCCTCTTTTACAGATTCTTACGCAACAAGTCTCAGAAATATTACAATAACGACCACTTAACTACGTGACGTACTGTACATACAAAACCACAAGTACTGACAATCCAGAATGTCCAGCGTTCCCAACTGTGCTCTGCGGAGCCCAGGATCTACGAAACCTTCTTGAATGACAGATTATAATATTATGTTATACACTTGTCACGAAATCAAACGGGAATGAATAAAGATAACATATCGAAAACCATTTGGAACATGTGCTATGAAGTTAGATCTTGTGTGTAGTCACAAAATGCAGGGTCTGAAGCTCTCTGCGGGATGGAACGAATGCAATTTCTTAAATTCTGAATATGGCAAGAGTACTTCCGTCTCATTATTCCTGTGCGTGGGCTTAATGTAATTGACAGTCAACTTGCTGTAAAACGTAGCGGATCCGTGCATGCTTTCATCAGAAGGTAAGAAGTTACTGCATGATTAGACCATGGTATACATGATGTACTCGTACAATTCGGGCACAAGTTCACCACGGCTATGTGCACTCACATTTTCATTCATATAATAATAAATTTTACCCTAAGACATCGCGTTGTGTTAATGCCAAAGCCAAAGTGTTAACTGGGGGGCGGAGACTTGTGCTTCGCGCAAGTCGACGTCCCCCTGTCTGTTAGCCATTCCTGCGTTTGACAGCATCGCTGAGTTCAATAACAGACACCTAAACTGTAACAGGGGAATATGCTTACGCTAACGATTTTGAAGTCAGGCTGAGGGCCTTGACTGATCATGCCAAAGATTAGGGCCTAGGTTGCCCTTGACTAAGTATGGAAGGGATTAACTTTGGTTGGTTGGCTGTCTGGGTTCCGAGCCCAGACTGGCTCTGTCGCAAACTGATGGTATGCGACGTTTGTCAGGTGCTTTGGTGTAGCCGCCACGCATGCTGAAGGGGAGTGCGGGCCGTGCCGCGACTTTGCATCAAATACTCTGGCATTTGCCTTACAACTGAGGAAATGTGATAATGCTATGTAATTTCCTTCTCTTGTAATAACAAATGTTACCGCACTGCAAGCGACCCAGTGAACTTAGTCACGGACACGCTGTGAACGCAGTCAAGTTTCCAATCCACAATTACGAGAGCATTTAAAGTGCCAACACGACAGTTCTGT
>Ga0123355_10005911_pt1 | contig 18026 bp, 11 predicted proteins | sample TergutEmb28metaG_3_FD_89872 | JGI IMG/M metagenome (GOLD analysis project Ga0123355, IMG submission 89872) | Embiratermes neotenicus P1 segment gut microbial communities from Petit-Saut dam, French Guiana - Emb289 P1 | ecosystem: Host-associated > Arthropoda: Insects > Digestive system > Gut ... | reverse complement strand
TATGTATGTATGTATGTATGTATGTATGTATGTATGTATGTATGTATGTATGTATGTATGTATGTATGTATGTATGTATGTATGCATGTATGTATGTATGTATATGTAGTGCTTACACATATCTGCACAACTAATATCATGTTCTGTAATTGGAGCACAATAGAAGACATAATAATAATAATAATAATAACAACAATAATAATAATACATTTTGTAGAAATACACATGGAGACCAGGAAAAAAAGGCATATAGAAAAGTCGAATTTAGTACCACAAAACCTAACCAGTAACTTCAGTTTAAAATTGCTGCTCCATAACAAAATGGAAATGAACATAAAAATTAGTAATTAGTTCTTCAAACTAGGTAGTTATTCCCACGGTTTAGATTTATATCTTATACACCTCGTGTTGACAAACGTTGATTTTAGGGGCTGCAAGTGTTCAGGTAATTAAGTGACTGGATTGATGACGAATCTGACGAATCGTCTGCAGGTTAACGTGCAGCTGATCCTCATAAACTTCAGCGTCATTCGACAGCCTCTGGCCACCAGGTTAGGCACGCTTCTGTTTCCAGATTTCGAGCACTTGACAACCGCTCGTTCTTTTAACCGTCTTTAAGGCTGTTAACGTCCATGTTTGAAGCTTTTAAACCATCTGAAGACTCGTATCTGAGATAAGAGTTTCATTTCCATTAACATCTTTCAGCATTTGGTGCGTATTGGTCCGGGGACCTCTACTGTTGGACCACGTACAGAGGAAGTTAATTTGCGTATAAGTTGTGAGCGATCGGGAGTAGCTGTTTCTGTCGGACGCAACATACTTTGCCCCCACCATTTCACCAGAAGACGGGAAAAAAAGCCCAGTTTCACAAACATTTTTTCCAAGGGCACTTGCAAAACAGGTTTTGAAGAGACAATTTAGCTTTGTCATGTCTGTCCATCTGTGTGTCTGTCTGTTTGCGTGGAACAACTCTGGTAGGACCGGAAGGGTTGTATTGGCAATTTGTACTAAAATTTGTTGACATATATCACTTCTTGTTAAGAAGAAAATTCCGTACGCTTTGCGTGAACATCTACATACCTTTATATCTTGCCGGTTACGAGGTACGTACAGGGAATAGGAGAGCCAGAGGGGACGGAGAAACACTTAACGATCTAAACATAACAACAGAATATTACACATCATTCTACGTAAAAAACAAACTCATGATTGCGTTTACATCTGTTTTAAATATGGCTCTAAGTTTCGGATAGAGTTTGCGACATGTGTTTTTGACAGCGTGCAAAGTCACATTTAAATTACTCGCTTTGCTATTATTCTTGAAATTACTGATGAATTTAAAATCCGGGGACAATTACAGAAAGCGTGCGCCCAGTGTTTCACGTCCTGTGGACATTCTGAGTTTGCGTGAATAGGAGATGGTGGATTGAGTCCGAGAAACCAGTAATTCTGGTAATATTAACACTACTCATTGACACTAAAAGAAAATGTCATACCACGACAATCAGATTCAGGATTCTGAGATTTTGCGGAAGGAGACAAAAATGTAGTTCTGTTAGCGTTTCTAGGTACGCAGCAGAACATTCATCAATTTTATGCTCATTACAGTTATCTTTTGTGCACTCAGAGATCTTCCCTTGTCAGTTCATGCTATATGTTCCATAAATTTTTTTTTTGCGTCCGATTATTTACGTAAAAACCAACAGAGATAATTTTCAGAATAAAATGCTAGTATTCAGCGTCGTTGCAGGCATGAAATATATTGAACTTGATGAATATGTTTTGCTCTGGTTCAGAGGCTGTCATCTGTTTGGGACCAGACTTTGAGCGTAATTACTGTGACACCCCCTCCGCCCGAGGATATCGACAGCTGATTGCTTGTAGTGCCAAAAACGTACACACAAGAATGTTGCACTCATGTCCCAGGGATGCTGTTCGCGCTGTTGAAGAATCGATGACGTCATGAGTGTCTGCCACATGAAAACAATACACATACTTGTGTACATGTCTAATTCTTGTTAGAAAGAAATTGTGTCAGTAGCAGACCTAAGGAACTTCCTGTTAAGAATACAATCAAGTTATCCGCACTTAAACTTTGCACCGAAAATCTTGTATCATTTACGGTAATTTTGCCTAATTATTTTAGCATAAATATGTACCTAATATTTTAAGATGCATTTTAATTCCATCAGAATATCTTGTCACTATAGATCACACAGACAAATTCTCATAATCTTCTCCGATTGTTAATACGAAGACATAGTAACTTTTACAGTCGTGTACCTAAATTGGTGTAGTATTATACATTTAAATAATTTAGTGGGCTTTAATTATTGTTTTCGCGTTTTTATATTTCGCATGAAATAAAATATTGAGACTATAAATGTACGCTGTGTGCAACCATGGTAGTGCATACATAGTACAGTTTAAAAATTAGCTGGCATTTGAGAAACATTTTGCTGTGGTGTAGACATTTGTTCCCTGTCGATGATTTTAGTGACATTACAATCCGGAAATCATCCAAAGCACACACACACACACACACAAGGACCACAGATTTTCAAATTTGCATTCGTTACATCTTTGATCTTCCTTGTGCGAAGACTTTGCACTCATGTTTATGGTTCCGTAATTTACTGCTTACACTAACGACATTAAGAATGTCGTAAAATTAACATATTCGCTATGGCTCATTGAATTTTGTGGAATGACTGAAATTGGAAATATGTTTGTCACTACCGTTGTTTTATATATGTGCTTACAGTAAGTGTAAGTATAAATAAATAAATAAATAAATAAATATATATATACAACAGAATGCTGGACAGGTGAGTCAGTATATGTACAGTTTTTTGACAGTGATAAGAATTAGATATCTAATTCACCAAGTATCTGATTTTGAAATGTCTGCTTGTCTGGACGTTTGCGTCGAATGCCTTCCCTCAGCCAATTCAAAACCTCACAGTAAAACTTGCCATTGACGGTTTGACTAGGGGGTGTGAATTCCTTGTGGACAATGCCTAGGATGTCGAAAAAAATGATCAACATGCACTTGACGTTGCTGCGAACTTGACGCGCTTTTTTCGGCCGCGGTGAATTTGACAACGTCCATTGCGATGACTGCTGCTTGGTCTCAGGGTCATAAACATGCACCCATGTTTCATGACTGGTTATGATACTGGAGATGAAGTTGGGGTCATCTCTGGCTTGTTGTTTGCGTTCTCCGCAGACAGAAACGCGATGGGCTTTCTGGTCGTCGCTCAACAGTCTTGGCACAAATCTCAAGGAAATGCGTCTCATGTTCAAATTGTCCGCCAAAATGTGTTGAACGGTCCCGTATGTTAGTCCTACTATTTCAAAAACTTCGTGGATAGATTTCCTACGATCTGCAAGAGCCTCGCGAGCTTTAGTTATGTTTTCCGTTGTTGTGCTTGTCGGCGTCCATAAAGCTCATCGTCGTCCGTCCTTGAAGCGTCTGTACCATAAAAAATGTTTTGCATTGGCTTATGGAATTATCTCCGAAGGCTTTCTGTAGCATTCGGTGGGTTTCTGAAGCAGTTTTTTAAGACTGAACAAAATTTGATGCAGATTCCTTGCTCCTTAAAATCCGTCATATCAGTTGTAAAAAATAAATCGCGGGATCACTAAGACATAACCTCACAAAAACGCATTGAACTTAATAATTCGCCCTCTCAGCTTGACGACTGTTGGCAAACTGATTCACAAAGCACACTGCTAGCCACATCTAGCGGCGGAAGGGCATACGACAACCGGTTCGGGCGCGTTGTTTAAACTCCCCGAATTTTTGTGTAGCACCTCGTATGTTCAGGCATTCTAGGGAACTTGTCAATCACCTCAATAGTATGAGCTGAAGAGTCACTTTGTATTTATTTATTCTGCGGTTTTCGTTATTATTGTTTTACTTTTTCTTCTCAAGTCCTCTGAACCCCATTTTTGTACATCCTAATTCTACATTTTGTGCTTATTCTGCGGCTGGAAATATTAGGCAGTGAATCTTGAATACGAAAGGCAATATCGGGAGCAGGGTGTTTGACGTAGGAAGTTTAATGTTCTTTAAATTATTTGTTGTTACTCAGGAACAAATGTGTAAGATCGTTATGAAATATCGTTTCTCGAGAATGTGGTAATGTGGCGTAGTAATAATTGTTGAAATATTGTAAATTAATTAATATGTACTCCTGTTTTCTGTTCAAGTTGCCATTGAATTGGTTGTCTGAGACACTGAGATAGTATTTTAGCATAAGATTTTTTTGCAGGTTAGGCTAGACTGTGATTTTTTTGTTTCTGCAATTTATTCCAGGACTAGTATGCAGTTAATATTAAACATTATGAGAAGAGCTACGTGCAAATTTCGTGCACATTTTCGGATTAGGTTACAGGCATAAATAATTTGTTAGTGTGGAAGAAAAATTTATTGCAGATTTTATAAATTTTGATAAAAGATTTGCTCGTCATTCCTGATAAAGAAGTATGAGTCTAGCTTATTTGTATTTGTTTTCCACTCCCTTCCTTAGATGAAATTTTCAGACTCCTGTTTTCAGCTTGCCAAGACGTTGAACTTGCATACAGGAACGTAAGGGTAACTGTCATATTTAGCTTCTCTATTATACTAACTAATTTAAACTCTAATACGAAATATAATTTTGAAAATTATACGTAAAGAAGGGACAATGACAGATCATGAAGTTTATAGTGCAGTATCAGAACCAGTTATCATGAGCACGCAGTTTTAGATTTCAAGTGAATGGAAATTCGGGAAATTCAGAGCTACACAAAGCGCTGTGAAGAGCTACAGAACAATTTAGTTGAACGTCCGCTCGATCAAAGGTCTTTAAATTTCAGTGATGTAAGAGAGGTCCATTCTGACAGCTTTGGAAAGAGTTGTCAGCACCATTTGCGAATCACTATTGAGAGGGAACGATCTTTCTAGTCATCTGGCGTTGAAAACAGTTTACGTAATGTATTCTGATGGAAACACATACTTAACTTGAATGCGACTCTATTTAGCACATGTGGGATAATTGGAACTGTAATAATCAGTTTTATGTCCCATGAGTAAGACATAGAAGAACGCGATCGGAGTGACTGGTAAAACACTGTAATTTTGTTATATAAAATTAGATATGATTTAGTTGTGGAAGACCATATTTCTTGAACAGGTGGTGGTAGATGAGAGTTCTGTGCATTTCAAACTAAACGTTTTGATAGAGCTGGCGTTTACATGCGTTACTGCCGGCTTTTGGGGGTAGAGTACGAACAATTCTTACTGTTCATGACGAATGCCTACATATAGGACTGTGCTACCTGTGTAAACCAGAGGTTGCTTGCTTAATGTTACATAATATATAGACCCATTACTTAAATAATGCTCACGTTATAAAGATGGCCGAAGAAAATTAAATAATTATAATATCTTTAATGAAACTGAAGACTTTAAAATAATCGAGTTCAACATATGCTGTACGTATAATGAGATGGATGTAGTGTGAATGTGCTGCCACAATGTAAGGGATTAAGGCCAAGACATCTAGAACGATCGGTGAAGAAATGGGTAAACCAAATAGTGTGTTCCTTAACGGGCAAGTAAGCATAATTTTGTATAGTTCATGATAATTATCTCTTTTAGGCGCTTTCGCAAAATTGCGAAAAACGACTCTTAACTTCATCATGTCTGTGTGTCCGTCTGTCCCTATGTCTATCCGCATGGAACATCTCTAATCCCACTGGACGGATTTAATGAAATTTAGTAGCTGAGTATTTTTCGAAAATCTGTCGAGAAAATTAAAGTTTAATTAAAAACTGACAAGATTAGTAGGTGCTTACATGAAGACCACTAGACATTTTTTATCATACCTCACTCAGTACTTCTTAGAGTGAGAAATGTTTTAGACAAATTCTGTAGAGGAAATCAAAACATACGTTTTGTATTCAATAACATTTTTTTTTGTAGAAAATCGTGCCGTTTGTGAGAAAATGTGGAGATATATAGTAGAACCGGGCAGCCCATAGAAGACAAGATGGCGCATGTGCATTGCATGCTGAATACCACCAGAATTTGTAACACTTATTGCTTTTCCACTGGAACAATAATTTCACGAAACGCCTCATTATTACGTTATAAACACATTGCCTGCCTTTTTAATTTTGGGTTACGTGTCTCAGAGTTATATCATAATTGGATGCATGTTTTCGGCATTGGAGCCTGTGTAGCCTAGGCGATATGGCGCATTGGCTAAGGTTGTATCTTCCGGTGTTCTTTTCCTTGGGGTAAAGTGGCCGTGGGGTGAAGGTTGCAACTTACTTTCATCTGGTGTTTAGATTACGATTGGGCAGTGTTATGTGTCTACTCACCTAAATGGCTTCATGGCACGGACAAAGAAGGCGTTACCTGTTCATCTATATGTTATAAGCGTACAAGGAATATTCCTAATATTAGAATAGAAAATATCGTATGGAGATTATACAAGGGTCCTCTTTTTTGTTTAAAGAAGTCATTTTCTCGGCTTAGGTGGCGTCAGATGGTAGAATCGTTATGAATAACTAATTGGGAAGAATGTGGAAGGAAGCCATTGTGGCTCAATTTGAGGAACCATTCCAGAATTTGTCTGTAAGGTTTAAGGAACACCCCCTCCAAGTTGATTCCACGGCCGAGGTTAAAAACGATTACCTCTTGAATAAAAGCCAGAAGCTTAACCCCGCGATTCATTGTGCTCGGTTATTGTTCTTACGAGAAAGTGTGCCATTGTCATTCTAAAAGAAGATGCTGTCGCTATTAAGACGAGACATCTGGGACGCCATGTGCGGTTTGTTACTTTGTTGAAACTGGGAGAACGAGCGTGTTTCTATTTAAATAACCCTCTCAAATTTGATTAGTATTATTTCTTTATTTAGAGCATAACCAACTACGTATGAACGAAGTGTAAATGAATTAACAGGAAGTGACGAAATAAACTCAATGAATGAAGAAAGTCACATTATGTTCGAATTTTCTCTTATGTGATGTACATAAGAGAAAAGATCCTGCACCAGTACACGATTTTTGTACATGTGATCTATGGAACTGCACTGAGTGCCTCACACTGTGCAAGGAAGTGAAAATAGATGTTTTCTAAGTTTTAAGTTGTTAGGTTCATAGTCATAAAGGGCAAGTCAAAGTACTAAAGGACATGTGAATGCAATTGCAGGATCCTGTGACCGCGTGGCGTAAGGCGTGGATCTCTTCTTTACTAGGATTGTGAATTCGAATCCCGCCGGAGAAATGAATATCTGTCAGTTGTGATTGTTGTATGCTGTCAGGTAGAGATCTCGGCGACGAGCTGATCACTCGTCCAGAGGAGTCCTGCCGACTGTGGTGCCTCGTTGTGTGTGATCTAGAAACTGCATGAAAGAGGAGGCCGTGTATCCCGTTGGGCCACAACGCCACAGGGGGAAAAAATTGATTGGATTCTTTTAACTTTTCATGTAAAAAAATCGTGGAGTGAACAGATTTACAGATATACAGCAATGTAGTTGTTAAGCCATCTTTACGCACACATGTCTGTAAAAAACCTGCTTCTATTGTAATTCGAGATATCCCATTGTGTTTACAACACAAGGCAAAAAATTACGCCGTTTTCCTCGTCAGTCCTGTTCACACTTGTGCAGTATAGGTTTAAAGCCGTCAGCTGGTCCAAGTTATGTTTTGTTATTACTAGAGGATATGATGTGGGAACTTCAGTGCCCATACTTAGTGCTGCTTTAAAAGAGCCTAGTATGTCTATCTCCCTCCATTGTAAGGTGTGACGTCTGAATACCCTACAGGAAATTAAACATTATAAAATACTGTAATATGTCGTCTGTATAATGTTTAAAATATTGCCCGAAGATGCTTTGTTATAGGCCGAAACATGTAGATGTATATTAAATAAAAAATTTGTTTTAGAATTATGTGGTACGGGTTTTGCTATTATTTTTGACCTTGTATCGTGCTACTGCGTTAATTTGTTCATCTTCACACTGCTTCTGCCTGCTCTGTTTCGATGGGTATTGGGCACTTTCTCTATTTGCTGCCACTTGCTGGCTGTGAATGTGATACAATCCATTTATAGGTAACAGTTTAGACTTGCCTTATGGTTCCGTAACTGAAACTTGTATGTAACCCGAAATTTAATTCAGTCGAATTTGACCCCCACCCCACGTCGTCAGTACGTATACGTGTTTAAAATGCCAGGGTACATATTTAAATATTATTTCTATTAATTTTCTTTCATACTAAACACACTACGTAAAACACATTTCATAATCGCAGTATTATTAGCTTATACTTTGAATGTTATATTACATATATTAATAATAACCGATTTTTTGTAGGTCCGAGTTTACGTTAGTTGTATACTACGTAACCATGAAACCACTTTTGTACTGATTTCGTGACTGCTGCCTTATGCGTCTGATGTTTTTGCTTTCGTTGCCTTTCAGTAACGTACTAAAAGAGATAGATATACATGGGTATTGTCCCAAATTAATATTTCAATAGACACTGTGACTAAATAAGAAACTGTTTGTTCGGAAGTAATACACGTATTTATTAGAAAGTAAAAGTATCAACTGCAAGAAGTAAAATATGTCGATTGTAATTCAGGTATCGTCCGCTAAAACCGATTGTATTTCTCGTCATGACACGTGTATTACCATGTAAAATATATCTGTATATTTGCAAGAGACAGACGCCACAGTCAATGTCTTTTTCTGATAAGGTACAGAGTATCAATAGTTGAGGAATAAAAGACCAACTTGATGTCACTTGCTATTTTATTTCACTTCTTATGTACTCAACATATTTCGGACATTAATATATCTATCATCAGGAACTTGCGATTGTGCTGTTGAATTACCACATCCGTCGTTTTGTTCTCGGTTCGTTTTGTGTTGGAGATTTGGTGCGGCTGTGTTTGAGTGGTGTCCGTGTTGCACTGAAGCCTGCAACACGGACACCACTCAAACACAGCCGCACCAAATCTCCAACACACAACGAACCGAGAACAAAACGACGGATGTGGTAATTCAACAGCACAGTCGCACCTGATGATGGATATATTAATGTCCGAAACATGTTGAATACATAAGACGTGAAATAAATTAGCAAGTGTCATCAAGCTGGTCTTTTATTCTTCAACTATTATAATGATGCACGATCCATTAAACGTAAGATTCACAGAATATAAAGTTTACGCAAAACAACTTGTGACGCTTCATGAATATTGCCAATTTTAATGCTCTTATTTGTAACTCCCTTAGCGTAGTGTGAATTTTTATAATAATTTTAATTGCTGCTAGTCTTGAGAGTAATGGGAGGGGATTTATTAGTTTCGAGAAGTTTATAGTATTCAGTGCGTAAGGATGTGGTCCAGGAACGTAAAAATCTTTAGGCAGAATTTTGGGACAGTATGTTCATAACGGAATCAACAGTGCTGTGTCTTGGACTAACATCAATTTTAACGGAACTCTCTCTGCTTCAACGAAAGAAGATGCCAGTTCTGACAGATCGCGGTACTGGAAAAACACGAACACAAAATAGTAGAGAATGTGATTTAGTTTTGGTCTGCTTCTGCGCATGGTGCTTAGCTTCATGCACATAATAGTTAAATAGGCCGTTACATATCCTAAACTAGGAGAAACTTAAAAGTGCATACCTGTATATTACGTACATAGTCCGTCCGTCCGTCCGTCCGTCCGTAAGTCCTTCACGCTCTGTGTTTCGAAAACTCATGATGCCTGTTAAGTGTAAATACCAAAGTTGTTCCTTTTATGAAATTGAAATAGCAAGCATGTTAATCTTGTTGTGACTTGCGTGAGGTCGAGTTGGAATTAATGTCTGTCTATTCTTTCCCCCATACGAAAAGTATTGGGTTTATGCTAATAGCGAATATGTGTGTATTGCCACAGTAACCATGGTAGTGAGACCTGCTCGTGTTGCGATTTTAAGAGCCGGAGATTTTATTGTAAATATACACTGTGAACAACAGAGATTGTTCCTTACGCAGGGGCAAATAGTGTTTTACATGCGGCACTTCACGTCTAAAATATTCTCCATGGTGTGACAACCCCAAGTTGGCCCTCACATTTGTCGAGACTTCACGATTGCACTCAACCATATCTCACTCAGTATGATTCCTCTGGGTGAATGATCAGCCCATCGCAGAGACCTCTTACCTGACAAGAGACAACACTCAAGAGACAGACATACATGCCCAGGCTAGATTCTAACCCAAAATCCCAGCTAGTGAGCGGCCGCAGATTTAGAACACGCGGTCACTGTTATCGGCGAGCAAAATAATAGTTGCGACAAAATTTTCTTCTTCTCCTCTTACTTCTCCGTATTCTACTTTATATTCTTTTCCATCTCCTTGAGTTCTAGCCACATGAACACTTACGTACTCTGGTTGATAGAGTCAGGAAGCTAAATGAGCTGGAGGTTGGGAAACAGTATCAGATTAAGATTACAAACAGGAGTGTGGCTTTGGTGAATTTCAGTGATGACGAGGACATAAATAGGGCTTGGGAGGATATTAAAGAGAATATCAAAACCTCAGCTAAAGAGAGTCTAGGTCTGCACGAATTGAAGCAGCATAAACTTTGGTTTGATGAAGAATTTTTAGGTTTTTAGATCAAAGGGAGCAGGCTAAATGCAGTGGATGTAGGATCCAAACCAAAACAATGTAGATAATCTGAACAATGTAAGACTTGAGGCTAGCAGACATTTCAGGAACAGGAAAAAGGCATATCTGAAAGCTAAATTTGAAGAATTTAAACTAACAGGAGGATAAAAAATATTAAAGACTTATATAGGGGCATCGATGAATTTAATCCTTTGACGCCTAACGACGAATATAGTGGTCGTACCGCACCCCTAACCTCTAAATGTTGTATTTTATATATTTATTCAACAAATATAGGTACTGAATATTTTAAACATAGTGTATAATCTACTTTTTTCTCTTAAAAATGCAGTTTGTTTCATAATTCTAACATATTTGGTTCCTGTATTATTCACATTTTATACACAGTGTGTGCTAAAAATTTAAAAAAATAATTTCGGCGCCAAAAGATTAAGAACGGTTACCAGCCTAGAACTAATGTAGTAAAGGCTGAGAGGGGTGATTTGTTTGCAGACTCCCACAGTATTTTGGCCAGGTGGAGGAACTCTGTCTCCAGTTATTGCACGTACATGGGTTTAATGATGTTAGACAGACAAAAATACACACAGCAGAACCACAAGTGCCTGAGCCAAGTGTCTTTGAGATTGAGCCGGCTATTGAAAAGCTAAAAAGTCGCATATCACCAGCTGTTGATCAAATCCTAGGAGAATTGATTAGAGCAAGGGGTAGAACTTTTCGCTATGAGGTACCTAAACTTATTAATTCTACTTGGAATGAGGGGGAATTGTCTGAGGATTTGAAGGAGTCAGTCATTTTACCTATTTTTAAGAAGTGTGATAAACACGTTTGTAGTAATTATAGAAGCATATCTCTTGTGTCAAATACATAGAAAATTTTATCCAACAATTTGCTGTCACGGTTAAGTCAATATGCAGAGGAAATTACTGGGGATTGCCCATGTGACTTTCGACGCAACATGTCAACTACTGATCTTATATTCTGCATTCGTCAGATACTTCAGACAGAATGCGAATAAAATGAAAGAGTTCTTCAGATATTTATAGACTTCAAGAAAGCTTATGATTCAATTAGGAAGGAGGTCAAGTATAGTATTCTCATTAAGTTTGGTATCCACAAGAAACTGTTAAGGCTGATAAAATTGTGCCTGACTGAAAGGTATAGCATAGTCCGGGTAGGCAAGGATTTGTCTGACATATTTCCTATTTGGAATGGTTTGAAAAAACGAGATGCTCTGTCGTCATTGCTTTTCAACTTTGCTTTAGATTACACCATTAGGAGAGTTCAGATAAACAAGGATGGCTTGAAATTTTATGGTATATGTATAAGTATCTGGTTTATGCTGATGATGTTAATGTATTGGGAGGAAGCATACATACTATAAAAGAAAAAGAAGCTTTGGTAGTGGCTAGTAGGAGATTGGGCTAGAAGTGCTGATAAAATCAAGTACACAGTCTTGTCTCGAGATCAGAATGCTGGACGAATCACAGTATGAAGATTGATAATATTTCCTATGACAGGGTGGAAGATTTCAAATATTTGGAAACAACTTTAGCAATTTAAAATTTTATGCAGAAAAATTAAGAGCAGACTGAAGTCAGGGAATGCTTGCTATAATTCGGTGCAGAATCTGTTGTCTTCCAGTTGGCTATCCAAAAATTTAAAGATTAGAATATACAGAACTATAATTTTGCCTGTTGTTTTGTATGTGTGTGAAACTTGGTCGCTCACGTTGAGGGAGGAACGTACGCTTATAGTATTTGAGAATAGGGTGTTGAGGAGAATATTTGGGCCTAAGAGCGACGAGGTAAGAAGGGAGTGGAGAAAACTACATAATGAGGAACTTAATGATATGTACTACTCACCCATTATTTTTTGGGTGATAAAATCTAGAAGAATGAAATGGGTGGGGAATGTAGCTCGTATGGGCGAGAGGAGAGGCGTATACAGGCTTTTGGTGGGGAAACCTGAGGGAAAGAGACCACTTGGGAGACCCAGGCGAAGATGGAAGGATAATATTAAGATGGATATTCAGGAAGTAGGATGTGGGGTTATGGACTGGGTTGAACTGGCTCAGGATAAGGACAGATGGCGGGCAATTGTGATTGCGGTAATGAACCTTCGGGTTCCATGAAATGCGGGGAATTTCTTGACTGGCTGAAAACCGGTTAGCTTCTCAAGAAGGAATGTGCTCCATGAAGTAAATAAGTAAGGAAGTGATTAATTAATTAATTAATTAATTAATTAAGGAAGGAAGGCTTAGAGGCTGACAATGACTTTAGGCCTGAAGCTGCAGAATGTCCAAAGAATTCCCATGGATTTGAATACATGCAATGTAATGCGGCAATTTAGAATTTTGTGTGCATTTCTTAATGACTTTTTGCAAGTGAACTGAATTTCAGACCTTAGTACAATCTGGAAATGCCTTTAGGATACATGACTAACCTAACGAACACTACCAGTTACTAGAAATAGGGCAATATACTGTTACTGGGAAATGAGGAAAATGGTTCTCTATTATTATTATAAAAATCCTCCACACCACCACTCTCTTGTCTTCTAATTCCCTGGCCGTGAGGTTTATGTACGTACAGATGTTTCATCATTAAAACTGTAATGCATTTCACGCTCTGTTTGTACATCTCGCCTCCAGTGTAGAGTGTGTGAGAACCCAGCAAGGTTGATTGGTGCAACTTCACTTGTACTACCATGCAAGAGGCATGAATTTAAGACTCACTGACTGCTTTAGAAGATCGCGGCAGCCCTAATTTCATTTTATTCACTGTTTATTTAAGTTGTTTATCCAATAAAACGTTAGCAAAGAAGCTTTCTCATTCACTGTATATTTTCCTAAAGCTTGTAGTGCCCTTTTATATACTAACAATAAAAGTAAAAAAACTTAAGTATTTTGATTGATGCTGGTTTTATAGGCTGTGCTTGGTATTCGTGACTGTTAAAACATTAAACATTTCAAATAGAAACTTAAACTTGAAACGGCGGGAACTGAAATTTAGCGTGAGAAATAAGTTGTTCTTACCAACGTAAAAATTATCTTGTGCCTGTAAACATTAAACATAATCACAGTCTCAGTCTACAACACTTTATTGAATGAAAGAAGATTTGAAAGGAAAATAATTGTGCTTTTCTGGGTTTTTACACAAAGAGTAGTGATAATCTCTTACTAAAGTTTCGGGACAAACTATCGGGCCCATCTTCAAGGGTCAAGTTTCTTGACCCTACCCTTCACCCTTGAAGATCGGACCGAGAGGTGTTACGAAAGGCTTGTAAGAAATTACCACCACTCACTGCGTAATAATCCATAAGATCGCGTTTCTCCTCGACTTCGCTGCGGAAGCCCGAAATCACGAAAAAATTATTTATTTATTTGAGATTTGGTTTTGCAATAATTTTCACGTTTAACAAAACTGGTAAGAATATGAGGTTTATATGCCACAGAATACCAAACTTTCCGTCTGATAGATGAACTCATCCGGCGGAGTCGTGTCGCTTTGCATCCCACAAAGTGAACGAAATGCGGCACATACGAGTTGTCCCTTGATAAATATCTTTGTGCTGAAACACGTAGTTATGCCGGATTATAAGCAGTAAAAGGAGAATTTTTACTAGTCTCAGTTTTTTCAACGCTATTGGAGTATAACTTCCACGAAAACTGTAGGAAAAAGGATTTCGAGATGTTTTTGTTTTGACGTATTTAGAGCGTGCTTGTAAATGTTCCTAGCAGGAGAATGTCAGTAGATAGCCAGACAGGCTTGACGGCCATATTTAAAATGAACTGTTGTAGTCCGGAGCGTGTCATTTTTTATATAACTGCGAATAGAGGCAGAGAAAATAATTTGCGTTTATTTAAAAACTGTTACATTTAAAAATGTAGCAATTTTTTATGTTAACGAAATAAATAACATAACTATGTGATTGTCTGATATGTTGTATTTAATGGCAAAGTTCTGATTTAGGGGAAACACTGAGTAAAGGTTTTATATATTAGTATGGGATAACTTGAAGTTCAGTTACAAATTACCTTTTTCACTTAATGTGGAAACGGAACTGCATTTTGTTAGAGGAGGATTGCCGATCCCGTAATCGAGAACTGTGTAAAATTGTTACATGCCTTATTTCTAAAAGAACATGGAGTTCTACTCCCAACTAATTTTGAATTTACCAAAATTATAATCTCGTGGGTACATTTCCCTGTTCATTGTAATACTGAAGAAGACTTCCTTAATAGGCCTCGTGCGTGTTTCACAACGGATATTGAATGTGACTGTACATATTTGTTACTAGAGAAGAAGGTTACTCAGGATTCAAGTATATGGGATGTTTTAGATTGTCGGTTGGTAGCAGTTATCGAAGTTTCGAAGGAAAGTAGTGGCTTCATCTGCAGTGTAAGAAGGGTGATGAGGGCACTATGTTCCTCTGCAATGTCGGTGCCTATTTAAAAATCTACATGTCGTAATATTCCAGAAGATTTAAATCTTAAGCAACATTGATCTCACAAGTATTATTCAGTTTATGGTTGCTTGTGGATATAGATACCATTAAAAATGTCTTGGAGTTTGAGTGTCTTAAATACCCTGTCCAGTATGATGTGTATTTTGTAAGAAAATATGACCTTTTCAACAACTTTTGGTAAGGGTCGTTGAATATTTGAAGTATAAAACTAATGTATTCTGATTACATAGCTGTAATAAGAAAAGGAAAAGGTGTCATGATGTCAGCAGCAGAGTGACCAAATTTAAGATGGTTGCGTTATTCTAAAAAAGAGGAGCATTTTTGCAGAGCAAATTATTTGCGTCTGTCAGTTGAACTGTTGTGAGTCAGCGGGTGACTTGGAACGAACATCCGACACACTTCGTGGATTGTTCTTCGAAAAGCTGTGCCGTGGCTTCGACTTCCATCGGTTATTTATGCAGCTGATTTACTAAGAAATCACTGTGAGTTTCTTCGGCGAAACTGTATTTTTTGGCATCCGTTATTTGTGTTTAGAATTTTAAAATTTAAATTGGGAGGGGGGAGGGGGTAATTTTACAGCCATACCGACGTGGACGTATCTTTTTTATTAAGCAGTATAATGTAAACTGTAAACCGAACGATTCGTTATGCTTTGCAAGGCACATCCGTAGCCTAATGTAAGGAATTCCAAGCTTAAAATGTGGCGCCCGGCCTGTGAGTCATCGTAAACATCCAAACTAAACTTACGTTTGTTTCGTAATAAAAAATGTAGTTGGTCGGTTGCTCTGTTGCAAATATTTCGGAAAAACTAATTACAATTTAATAGTCCATTTTGAAGTATTTGTATACAATAAGACATAGATTGCATGAGGGGGAATGGCTCAAGTATACCGATGATCAACTCGACAGTCGCTTTCCAGCCGTTTTTATGCGCGCTAGCAAAAGTTCGAAAAGCGACTCTTGGCTTCGTCATGATTGACCGTCTCTTCGTCCGTCCCTCCGTATGGAACAATTCGGCTCCCACTGGACGGATTTTCATGAATTTTTTTTTTTGAGGATTTTTCGAAAATCTGTCGAGGAAGTTCAATTGTGTTTAAAATCTGTTGAGAATAATGCGTACTGTACACGAAGATGTACTTGTATGTAAGTATTTACGTGTGTACGTTTATGACACTATCTCTCTGAATTCTTCTTAGAATAAGAAATATTTCAGATAAATTTGCAGAGGAAATCAAAACAAACGTAATATGTTCAATTATTTTTTTTTCTGTAAATCTTACCGGTTTATGAGATAATGTGGAAAAATGTGATACAGCCAGACAGGCCGCAGATGCAGCCCATGCTTGTCATGCTGGATAATGAAGGTCACAGACACACTCTAGTAATATGCAATACTTACTGCTTTTCCACAGCAATAGTGTTTACGCGTAGGTGCTGGAGCGTTACGTTCACACGTACGTTGCCTGTCTTGTTCTACGTTAACCTTTGACGTGCCGTAAATGTGTTGGTGAACCGAACTTTAGGCCAACTATCCCAGAATTTTCGTTAAGGAACAGAGGGCAGAATGGAGAGACGACCTGGGAGATGAGAGGTCTGATATTCTGAGTACCCTAAGAAACAGAAATATTAATTGCTGCACTGACATTCTGAACATAACTAACACTCTGGTGCCAGAGACTGCGGGTTTAAACGCCGCTAGAAAGGAAACTGACTAGGCTAAGGGTTGTCCAAGCCAGGGATCATTTTCGATTCGCGTAAGGGGTAAGAGATTTCTGTCTTTTCTAAAGTATTCAGATAGATTCTGCTCCAATTTAAATGGATGGGGAAATTTTCCCCTCGGGTTAAAGCTACAGAGACATCAAGCTGACATTAATTTCCATCTCGTGCAGGCGTTAATAATGAGTGTACTTATGCTTTATTTGTTCCAACAAATTGCACCAGCAGTAATAAATAATTACGTGGTACTTACCTCCTACATGTTTCGTACAAGTGCATCATACCGGAGGTATATATAAAGGCGTAGTAGTATAGCAAATTCTGTCAAAGATGAGGGTGTATGGAGTTAAAACAAAATATTGTTAATTAAATTACCAAAAATATTTGAAATATAAATTAATTCACAAATAGTTTTCACAATTCTCAACAGTAATTTATCTTCCGTTGCCGACAACCATCTATGTTAATTTTTGTCATTTCAGTCAAAGAGATTATTGTTGAAAGATAATGAAAATTGAATTATTGTAGTTTTACACACACGATGGTTGAATTGCGGTGGTTTTATTGTGTAAGACGAATTTAAATACACTGTGTTGTCTGGTTGGTGTTTATGCACTGTCCCACGTGCCTTCTAGTCGTGCACATTAAACCTTACCTTTGTCTTTACCACTGGACACAATCCTGAGCCGTCTACTTCTACTCCCAACTTCGTGACGTGTGTATGTAGGAGCTCTTTTCTTTTTCGTGTTTTCTTTGATCTTCAGCTTTAACGTGGACTCGTTTTGTGAGATTTTCTTACCTACATTTTTGTGTAAATTATTTGTTCACGGTCGAAGCCATATTCACTAGCAGCTCAGAAACTTGGATATCATTACCGTAACTGTAATCTCCTAGATGGAATTTTTTTCAGTTACAGAGTTCCTGTGCATGTAATATCCTACGTTGTTGGGTTTTCAAAATAATGTTAACGGGGCAGCTTTCTGGCGCTGTAAATTAACGACCGATAAGAAATGGTTACATTCTGCACAATAGATTTTATGTTAGTTGAAAATAAATTGGTTATTGTGCTGTTGAAGTGACGGTGTGAATTTTTGGAACAAAACCGCCCATTTGTCTTTGTCAAATGGATTTGGCCTGCTGTCGCCAGCATGTGGACCGTGTGTA
>Ga0123355_10005910_pt1 | contig 18028 bp, 16 predicted proteins | sample TergutEmb28metaG_3_FD_89872 | JGI IMG/M metagenome (GOLD analysis project Ga0123355, IMG submission 89872) | Embiratermes neotenicus P1 segment gut microbial communities from Petit-Saut dam, French Guiana - Emb289 P1 | ecosystem: Host-associated > Arthropoda: Insects > Digestive system > Gut ... | reverse complement strand
GAAGTTTTTTTGCACGGCTATATATATCCACAAGCAAAAGATTGTCGAGTAATAGATTTTTTATAAAATTATCTCTGTCATAACGCTCTTTATAAGCCATCATTAACGCCTGGATATGAAAAGACGCAAGCTTACCTAAACGAAAAGCATCTTCATCGTCCCCATTTACCATCAGCACGTATTCGGTTATGCCATTATCCAAAACTTTAAAATATTGGCTCCCCTGTATCAACTGATTTTCTGCAGGAGATTGCAGAACACTATCTATAAAGGGCATTGGAGCTTGATTTGCATCAGGCTCTGTACTGGCAACTAATTTGCCCTCCCTATCTATTACTGTAATGTCTCTACGCGTGATGTTTTTTAGCCCATCCACTGTGCTTTGTAAAATTTGGTTGGAAATCACCTGCGAACGCCTCCTCCTATACTGTATTTGCCCATTGTATCACACTTCCTGTTTATTTTACAGTGTTTTATGACATATTCATGTTGACAGGTTAAAAAGTTTGTGTTTTAGATTAAGAAATGTGAGCTGCCTTTTGCGAATATGTGATATATCGGAAATTATTGACGTTTTAGATGAGTTTTATAAGAGCGCAACAGGATATGTATTGTTTTTTTAACTCTTTTTACGAATACTACATCATTTTTGCTCTTTACAAGTAAGTTAACCTTAAGCTAAAATATAAGATACTTTCTTACTTACTGTAAGCTTATGTCGGAAGTTCATGCAAACTGTTATAGATCAACTTAAAATTGCAAATTGCACCATAAATTACAATTACTCTCTTTAGCGAGGTGTTTGACAGTGAAAATTAAAGAACGGCTTATTGATGAATACCGCAACCTTAAAATGCACGATATCAACGGATTTAATAAAATAATGGAGAACTTGGAAGTATATTTAAATGAAAATGGATCAGATACTCAGCTAGAGCTTGTACTACACATGGCTCGCACTAGAAAAATAAATTACCTTGGAGCGAGCATTGAAAGTTATTTTGAAGCAGCAAAACCAGCGATTGATATGTTACTAACCACAGATGATGGGTTTTTTGAAATCGAAGCGATAGCAGCTATGTTGCATTCGGCAGAATCTTATGAACTAAGCAAGAGGCTAATGCAGAAAGCATTAAATGCTTTAGATACTAAATTTGCCGACCATGAAAATTGCGAGCTTACAAAGCTACTCGTATTTTCCAATATGTCATATAGACTTTTACATTCTAGATTTTACGATAAAGAAGACCCAACAGAGATAAAAAAATTATTCGACCACTGCATTAAGTCTGGCATTACTATATGCAAAAAAAGGGGCACAAACTCCCTCATACTGAAGATAATTTTACTTGCGCGACAAGCCGTGTTTTATGAAGATTTTGTAAAACTAAGTGAAACATTATTGGAATTAAAAGCGTTGAGAAATAGCTCAGCATTTAAAGCTACACAGGACGAAATCGTGGAATTTTACAACAAAATAAGCATCGTACCACCCACAGAAATAGTCAATATTTTTATGGGACACCAAATTATGCGCCGCCGGGAACAGCTTGGCCTTTCCAGAGAAGAGCTCGCCGTCAAGGTAAGAACAGAGCCGCAATATGTTGGCGCACTTGAACGTGGACGCAGGGGTTTAAGCCTGTCAAGCCTTATGACCTACGTAAAGGCACTTGAGGTAGACTACAATTATATGCTTAGCAGTTTCAGTCAACCTTTTGAAGATATCACTACAAACCCTGAAATCCTTCAAATGCGCGAAATCGTATCATCATTACCAGAAAACTCTAAACTCCATGCCCTTGAGTACTTAAAAATCTTTGCCCTGCTTTTCAATTATAGAAAATAGCAGCACATTGCCAAACATAGTTTAAAGCCAGTTAATCACGAAACTATAAATCAACTAACCTCTATAAAAAGCCCCCGCAATACTGTCAAAGTTATCAATTGACGCGATTGCGGGGTTTTCAGTTACATTAATTTCACAACAAGACTAGCAGCTTAGTAATAATTAAAACATACACAAGGTGAAAAACAACCTTTTTTATATCCAAACTTTATCTTGCAAATACCTCATCCGGCATAGATACTATAGCTATGCACTCGCTGCCTGCATCCATTTCTATCTTAAGCTCACCCCCCAACTGCTCCAACAGCCAATAGCAAATACTTAACCCCATCCCAGTACCATGGGGCTTTGGTTCGGATACTTTAGAAACTTCACAGCTATTACAAATTTTTACTTGCAAATATTTTTTGCTACACGCACCCTTTTCTACATAAACTGTAATGTAGCCATTATCTCCTGCCGCCTCCACTGCATTTTTTAGTAAGTTGGAAAAAACCAGACGGATATGCTGCGGGTTTGTGTGCACTGTAAATGCAGTATCTGTAAGTATAGATAAGGAAATACCGGGCATTGCTGTTTGATATTCATCCAACATTTCTGTCAGCATTTCTGTAATATTTAAAGGAGTGAAATTATCTTGCATAGGCTCTACTTTGTTTAACAACAGTTCTTGCACCAGTTCGTTAATATTCAGCAATGCTTCATGAATATGGTTACAGTATTCAATAATTTCCGCATCGTCACTAAATTGGCGTATGAGTGAGGCGTATGCCATCGCAATTGCCGTAGGGTTCTTAATTTCATGCGCCAAAACAGTCGCCATCATTTGTTCAGCTTTTGCAGCCATCACGGCCGCTGGGGCAAGGCAATCGTTCTGCCTGCGACAATCATATCAGGGTCATCCATTCCGTTTAATGCTAAAATCGCATCTACCATTCCTGCATCCCCAAAGAAATATATACTAATGGCAAGCAAACTGTCCCCAGGCTGAATAGTGTATGCCTCCGGTATTGGTGTAACAAGTGCTTCTTGCTCGCTATATGCTTGCGCATGTGGTGGAGGTCCTGGCTCCGGTGCAGGTGTAGTAACCGGCTCGGTCACAACTACGGACTGTTGAGGTTGCTCTGGCGGCTGCGTAGCGGCAGGTGCGTATACCGGAACATCTTGCGGAACTGTCGGTGGAGGCGTTGTGGCTTCTATACCATAATCTGGTACAGATGGCGGGTTTGCTTCTGCAAAAACCGGGGCAAACTCTGGGTTAGACATTTGCGTAAACAAATTTCTATGAGCGGTAACAAGCTGACGAATTTCCGCTTCCATACGGTCAATTCTATCTTGATTACGCACTAGCCCCACACCCATTACAAATGATACAATAAGCAAAACCCCACATAAGCTGGCAAGCAAACTGGTAGCACGTTTTTGCTCTGTTCTTGCACCGCGCCGCCGGGCACTACTTGCTTGATGGCGGCGGATGGTATCTTCCGGGTGTTTTATACGAGGTTCCGGCGGCACATCATATAATATGGATTGATCATCCGGGTCTTCATCCATAAAGTCGTCCTGCACATCCACAGGGGTGAGATCTACAAATGTAGGCGGCTTAGCCGTATAGTCCACTGTTTTATTTGTAAGCATGTATTCATGCATATGGACGTTTTTTTCATAATAGATAAAATAGCCACTGCTTTCAACCATTCTGTCTGCCGGGGTAATTGCATTTGGGTTTGCAGTGTAAAAAGCGTTAACCCGCTCTAAAGGATCCATAACAAATAATACCTGATAGGGTTTTGCAAACTGGCGCAAGTGGTACGCGCCATAGTGCTGGTTAAGATAGGTTCCATAACTGGGCTGGGACTGCATCCAACCTACAATTTCTTTGCCGGGGAAATATTCATCCAGCATGGCCTCGGCATAATCTGCACTTTTTTGAGTAAAACGCGTGATACCTTCAATTGTTTCTGCGTACATGCCATATATCGCACCAGATATAAACAAGAACGATTGACCGTCTATTAGCATGTGCCGCCCTACTAAGTACGCAAGCCGCTCGTCATATCCGCCGGATGTCGCATACTGGTGTAAAAATGTGCAAACATAATCTTCCATGTAAATGCGTATTCCGCTTCCTATGCTGCCTATTTGCTTTATGTTGGCAGGCAATGTAAAATCATGCATATTCTCCGCTCCTTCTTAAAAATGATGTGTGACCATGCCTACAACAGAGTCATGTACAAGCCTATCACAGGAAAAAGTAAATTTTTGGAAAAATTTGCACAGATAAATATTTTTTTATCCCTATCAAGCGACTGAAAATTACAAATATTAAAGGATGTGGCCAGCCAATGAATAATTTTTATTTTCAAAACAAGCAAACCATAAACCGTGTTGCATTTATTGCCCTTATATCAATTGTGGTGTATCTATTTTTTACGGTGTTGTTTGAGTATCTTGCACCTTTTTTCTTTGGGTTTGTAATTGCGCTGTTAATGGAGCCATTAGTACGCCTCATTGTTAATAAAATGAAATGGGCCCGCTGGATTGCAGCCTTAATTTGTCTATTCTTATTTATAACTGTTGTAAGCAGCTTAGGCGCATGGCTTGTAACAATGCTAATCCGCCAAATAGTAGCTTTTACCGAATCTGCTCCAATGCACATTGAAGAACTAGCCGAAAGGCTTAACGAGTTTAATGTGCGCCTGCAACGCTTAGAAGCTAATTTGCCCGAAAGCGGGGAGATTCCAGATATTTCTGAAATACTACTCACCGCCGTAACCGCTTTATTTGGCGAAGGTATGCGCGACCAAGGTGTACGTCTTGCAACGGTTATTCCAAATTTCTTTTTAAACACAGTGGTAACGCTGGTGAGTGCATACTTTTTTATGGCGGATAGAGATACAATCTTTAACGCGATTCGCAAAGCCAGTCCCAAATGGATATCCAGCCAATTTAAACAAATGAAAAAAGGATTATCTAAAGCAATGGGCGGATACTTTCGGGCTCAGTATATTCTAATGATGGTGGCGGGTATTATCAGCATTGCAGGGCTTTTGATACTACGCAACCCTTACGCGCTGTTATTAGGCTTGCTGTTTGCAGTTTTAGATTTTTTGCCTATTTTAGGCATTGGTGCGGTGCTGATACCTTGGGCGTTAATTAGCGTGGTAATGGGCAATTTTCATCAAGCAATTGGCCTTGCCATTATGTATGGTACGATAACTGTAATACGCCAAGTAATGCAGCCCAAAATTTTAGGAGACCAGATGGGTGCACATCCACTCGCATCGTTCATGTCTATTATTGTAGGTTTTCGTATTTTTGGGCTTTTAGGACTTGTAATTGGCCCATCCCTGTTAATGATTTTTGTTGCAATATTTGAATCGGAAGAAGCGTAAAGGAGATTTTTTATGTACGAAACTGCGCATCAAAAAGAAAAATTTGTCTTAGTTGCCGTAGAAAAAGACGTCACAGACAGTGAAACAAATTTAGACGAACTAAGCCTGCTTGTAGACACCGCAGGCGCAGAAGAGGTTGGCCGGGTCATACAAAAACGTAGCGCAATACACTCTGGTCACTATGTTGGTAAGGGTAAATTAGATGAAATTATGGCAATGGTAGAAGCCATGGAAGCTGACGCAATTGTAACCGACGACGAACTTACAGCAAGCCAGCAGCGTAACCTAGCCCGCCACCTAAACATTAAAGTTTTGGATCGCACAATGGTGATTTTAGACATATTTGCCCAGCGAGCCCAAACAGCCGAAGGCAAGGCACAAGTAGAACTAGCCCAATTAAAATACAGCCTGTCCCACCTTGTTGGGCTTGGTGTATCCTTATCCCGGCAAGCAGGCACTGCCGCTCGTGGCGGAGTTGGAAACCGCGGCCCCGGCGAACAAAAACTGGAACTTGACCGCCGCCACATTAGAAGCCGAATAGACCAGCTAAATAAAGAGCTAAAGGAACTTAGGGCAAACCGTGCCGTACTACGCAAAAAACGCGAAAAGCAAGCGATTCCCATTGTCGCGCTGGTAGGTTACACCAACGCAGGAAAATCAACATTGCTTAACGCGCTTACCGGTGCTGGAGTTTTGGCAGAAAATAAATTGTTTGCAACCTTAGACACAACAACAAGAAAAATAGACTTACCAGACGGTGGCGCAGAAGTTCTACTTACAGACACTGTAGGTTTTATTAACAAACTACCCCATCACCTAATACAAGCCTTCCGTGCCACATTGGAAGAAACTCGCTTTGCAGATATTTTGCTGCACGTAGTAGATGCATCCTCAGCACAAATGGATCAGCAAATGGAAACCGTATACGCAACACTAAAAAGCCTAGAATGCTTAGACAAACCGATAATTGTCGCCCTTAACAAAATAGACCAGGCAGATGCAGCCATTTTACAAACAAAAGACCCCCTTGCTATGTACACAAAGCCAATATCCGCCTTAGAAGGCACAAATATGCCCGAGCTTTTAGACGCAATCGAAAAAGTTTTAGATTCTATGCGAAGCAGGGTTGTTGCACTTATTCCTTATAGCCACGGTGCCTTAGTTAGCCAAATTCACGCAAGCTGCAAAGTAGTAAACGTAGAAAACCGCGAAGACGGCACGTTTATGGAGTTTTACGCCACCGCAGAAATTGCGGAGAAAACGAAGCGGTTTGTTGGGTGAAGAACATTGCAAACGCTTTCCCCAAAGCTATAATAGCATATCAGTTGGTACGAAAATCGTACCAACTGAAAATTACATACGACTTAACTTACCAGCCCTGCAAATATCCTTTTGTATTTTCAATCATTTCCCTAAAAAGCTGCTCTGCTTTATCTATGTGAAGGGTCATTAAACTATCATTTAAGAACACGGAAAATGCCAATGCCAAATCCTTTTTAATACCGGCATCAACTATATTTTTTTGATTCTGCGCATGTTTCGAAACCATGGCATTAATTGCAGGCGGAATACTACCCGCAAAAACCGGACGTACGGAATCTTTACTAAATACCGCATTAGTCTCAACGATAGCACCAATTGGCAGATTAGCTACTTGACCATGGTTGGGAATGTTTACATTTGTAATAAGCGATGACAGCCCAAGCAAGGCCTTTATTTGCTCTAACCCCTCCTCGCCGGATGGGTCTATTTTAAACTTCTCTTTTCCAGAGATTATATTTGCCGATTCCTCTAAACGCGCAACGCGCATTGCCTTTCGGTCGGATACTTTTGTTAGGCTAAATCCCCACTTCTTAACAATTTCAGGGCTTTCCAAATACCACGGCGGCATAAATTCTGCCGTATGCCGATCTCCTTGGGCAGGTATAAGTCCAAAACGGTTGTACAAATCAAAACAGACTTTATTGTTATTTCTAAAAGAATTTGTTTCGTCTTTATCGCTATCATCTAACGCAAATCCGCTTTCTGCATATTTTTGCGCAAATAGATTAAATATTGGCATAAGGTCTGTTGTATTGTAAAAAGCTTGGTCTATCCATACAAAGTGATTTAGACCAAAAACGTTTAGACTGATGTCACTGCCTTTAACATCCTTCACACCCGCTTCAAGCATAAGCATTTTTGCCATCACTTTTTTAATATGAAATAATTCATGACAACAGCCAAATGCCTTAATTTCCGGGAAAACGCTGTATAAAGTTGTCATACAAACGGACATAGGATTAGTATAGTTAATAACCCAAGCGGATGGACAATACTCCCTAATTGCATTTGCAATTTCAACATACATAGGCACAGTACGCATAGATCTTACAATACCACCAGGGCCAACCGTATCACCAACCGATTGATAAATTCCATACTTCTCCGGCACATGTACATCCGATTCCATTTCATCAAAAGTACCTGGCAAGATAGAAATGACAACAAAATCAACGTCAGAAAGGGTTTCTTTTAAGGATGCTTTTGCTTCATAAGTCCATTTTCCACATACCTCAGGATTGTCTTTTATAAGATTCCCTATTTTTTCATTAGCCAAAGCAGCCCCATGATTAATATCATATAGGCGCACAACCCCAGAAAGCATCGGCTCTAAGGCTAGGTCACTCATTAAATTCCAAGCCCAGTTCATAGAGCCTCCGCCGATATATGCAATGCGAAGATTGTTAATTGTTTGCACGATTTTGCTCCTTTCAGGACAGGTCTAGCAAACTGCTTGAGTCTGTGTCCAGGTATATTGTTACATCTTCATGATTTCTGAGAATGGTCGCCGGTATCATTGGTGTAATTTCCGGCGCGGTAAGGGTATCTTTCACCGCATTAGCCTTTACTTTAAATGGTACGGCAGATATGATATGTTTGCATTTTAATATTTGCTGTACAGTAATGGTAACTGCCGTGGATGGCACATCTTCTAAAGTTGGAAACCAGCCTTCTCCTAATTGTTGACGGCGGCAAGATTCTGCCAGTCTTACAATAATAAATGCTTCTTGGCTGTCAAAATCCGCTGGTGGGTCGTTAAAGGCAATATGGGCATTTTCACCAATGCCAATGAGGCCAACATCAATGGGGTTTTTATTTATTTCCCGGGTTAAATCGGAGATTAGTGTACCCACATCCCCGGATGTATCAACAAAATGGACACGGCCAAGGTTTACTTTAGCAACAAAACGTTCTTTAAGATATTTTACAAAACTTGCAGGATGGGTTTGAGGCAGGTTAATATACTCATCGAGATGGAACATTTCGACCTTGCTCCAGTCAAGTTCTTCTTCCACCAACGCGTTTAAAGTAGTTAACTGAGAAGCACCCGTAGATAGCAACAGTCTTGCGGAACCTTTCTCCCCAATGTACTTTCGCAACAACGAGGCTGTTTGCTGTGCCGCCTTTTTGCCAAGTTCCTCTGAGGTTTGAGAATAAATAGTCTTCATTTGATTAGTCCTCCTGATATATTTATAGTGTCACGCCATCTTTAAAAATTGAAATTTCTCTATAGCCGTTCAGTTCATTTTTGGCCAAAATTGAGCCACTCGCCAAGCCTATGATGTACATAAAAAATGTCTCTGTCAACGCTTCCAGTGCTGTATTGTCAAGCAATTCTCCTGCGTCAAAGTCAATCCAATGGCTTTTTATTTTTGCAAGAGGGGTATTACTTGATATTTTTACCGTTGGCACAGGGCCACCTAAAGGCGTTCCCCTGCCTGTAGTAAACAGTACGATATGCGCCCCCGCAGCCATTAAATTAGTAACCGCAACAATGTCATTACCTGGGCCTTGTAACAGATTAAGCCCAGGGATTTTTGCCGTTTCGCCATAACTTAAAACATCTACTACCGGGCTCTTGCCACCTTTTTGTGTGCAACCCAAGGATTTTTCTTCCAGGGTAGATATACCGCCTTCTTTATTGCCCGGGGAAGGATTTTCGTAAATTTCTTGACCATGGCTGATAAAATACCGCTTAAAATCATTAATAAGATCAACCGTTTTATCAAAAATATTTTTGTCCTTTGCGCGGTTCATTAACAAGGTTTCGGCACCAAACATTTCCGGCACTTCTGTAAGAATACACGTACCGCCCTGTGCAATTACATAATCGGATAAGCTGCCAACTAACGGATTAGCAGTTATACCGGAAAATCCATCCGAACCGCCGCACTTAAGACCGATAACAAGCTTACTTATGGGAATTTCGGTTCTTTTAAAAGTTTTGGCGTATACCGCAAGCTCATCTATAAGCTTAAGCCCTTCTGTTACTTCGTCAGCTACATCTTGGATGCTGAGAAATTTAACGCGGCTTTCATCCCATGTTCCCAAAACCTTTTTAAAATCCGCAATATGGTTATTTTCGCAGCCTAGGCCTAGTACCAAAACGCCTGCAGCATTAGGGTGGTTAACCATACCTTTTAGTATTTGCTGAGTGTACGTATGGTCATCCCCCAGCTGTGAGCAGCCATAAGGGTGAACAAAGGTGTAGACGTCGATTAATTTTTCATTAGCAAGTTTTGCGATTTTTTCAGCAGTTTTATTCACACAACCTACGGTGTTTATTATCCAAATTTCGTTACGGATGCCCACTTGGCCATCGGGTCGTTCATAGCCCATAAAAGTAGGCACTTTAGATATGCCCGAGGACACATCCCCTATATTTTCAGGGCTATAGGTATATTCCTCTATACCGCTTAAATTGGTTTTAATATTATGATTATGAACATGTTCCCCCGGATTAATGGCAACCATAGCATGGCCTATAGGATTACCATATTTTATTACATTTCCGCCAGCAGCAATGGATTGCAATGCTATTTTATGTCCCATAGGTATGTCACATTTGGCTTTTATATCTAAAACATAGTCATCAGCTATTATATTTTCTAAAACAGTAGCCACATTATCTTGGGTATTTATTTTTACGGCATTCTTTGTTCTAATCATAGGATTTCCTCCATGGCCTTTTTAACGCCTTTATCCATTATACATTGCAAATAGTTGGCTACTTGATGGCTAAGCCCGACAAATTGAGTCAAATCCACACCCCAAAATTCTATATTTGCCAAAGCTGCTTCTACCAATTTTTTAGCATCATCCCTCTGCCACTGGGCTTTGAAAAATTCCACCACATAGGCATCATCCGTTACTTGATACGCGCCGTCAGCTTTTACACCCTTATAAAATGCCAATAACGCAGCAAAAGAAAACGTCAATACCTCGGGAAATTCACCAGTTTTTTTATAGTAATCTAAAATAGACGGCAGCACTCTTGCCTTAAATTTGGACATAGAATTAAGGGCAATGCTAATCAGATAATGCTTAATATGAGGATTTGCAAAGCGGTCAAACACAGAATCCGCAAATGATAACAAGTCCTTCTCGGTAATACCACTATGAGATTCCAGCAACGAAGGAATAATTTCTCCATAAATACCTTTACGAAGAAACTTTACAAAAAGAGGGTCTGCCATCATTTCCCCAACAGTATCTTTTCCGCTTAAAAACGCCGCAAGAACTGACATCGTATGCGCTCCATTTAATATACAAACTTTTCGCAGTTTATAAGGCGTTGCGTCATTTGTTAAAACAACATCAAGTCCTGCTTTTGCAAATGGCAAAGTTTTGTTTATCTCCGCTGCCACTTTGTCCTCTGCCTCTATTGCAAAAAAGTGGAATATCTCGCCGGTTACAAGCAAATCATCATCGTAGCCCAATGTTTTTGTAAAGTCGACAATTTCATCTTTTGGGTAGCCTGTAACAATTCTATCTACCAGTGTGTTTGTAAAGTAATTACTGGAATTTACCCAATCTATAAACCCTTGCGGCAACTTCCAATCTTTTGCATGCTGCATCACAAATTTCTTCAAGTTTAAACCATTATCATCTATAAGTTCGCAAGGTATAAAAATAAAACCTTTATCAGGCGCACCATTAAATAATTTGTACCGCTCATATAACAAAGCCGTAATTTTGGCAGGAAAACTAACCGGTGGTGCACCCGAAGGATTATCTTCTTTTACATAAACAATACCAGCTTCCGTAGTATTAGACACAACAAAGCGCAATTGCGGATTTTTAACATTGTCCATGTACAAATCAAAATCCCGATACATGTTGATAGCACGGCTAACGCTGGTAACAACGCGCGTATATGTAGTATCGGCATTGTTTACAAGCCCTCGCAAAACAACAGTGTAGCAGCCCTTTTGAGCATTGATAATATCCACAGAGTCTGCAGTTTGTGGTATAGGAGGAACGATTACAATACTACCGTTAAATAAACCTTGTTCGTTTAACTCATCTATAAACACATCAAAAAAGGCTCGTAAAAAATTGCCCTCGCCAAATTGAAGGATTTTTTCCGGCCTTTTAACATGTTCCTTACTTAGTTGTGCCATCTTATATCACCTCGCCCCAATTCTACGATTATGTCTTGGGTATGTCAATATAGCGAGGCACACCGCTTAAATTGCTGAAAGTCCATAAAAATAAAAACAGCATAATTATCCATGAAATCAACTTCAAGTGGTGGCGCAGAGCCACCACTTGAAGTTTACAACAAATCTCTATTCTCCTTTTTTTGCAACAACGCACATTTCCTTTCCATCCTTGCAGTATTCAGCTCCTGTTGTATTGCCATAAATACCACTGACTAAAAACCCGGCAAGGCTTAAATCCTGCTTCAATTCCTCTTCCGTAAAAGTATGCTCCCAAATATTAATAGACCTAATTTCCTGCTCCGTTATTATGATATAACGCTCACAAAACGTGTGCTTTTCCTCATACATCAAAAATGAATGAAGACATACGTGTGGATGTGGACTAAAAAAACTCCCCTCACGCTCATACTCCCAATGGCTGCTTTCCTCGCGTTTTGCAAGATGCTGTGGGGTATAAACATCAAAAATTAACACGCCCCCAGGTTTTAGTGCAGCATAAATTTTTGTTAATAATTTTGCCCTATCCTGTGCAGAAAGCACCCCAAAATCGTAATAAATCAGTGTGATAACATCAAATTGCGCTACAAAATCTAATGTCAGATAATCCTGACAATGATATTTTATAGGCAGCCCCTTTTCCGCTGCCGAGTTTTGAGCATAGACTACAGAACGTTTTGAAAAATCCACGCCGGTTACTGCATAACCCGCACTACAAAACAACTCCGCATAAATACCGGGGCCACAACCTAAATCCAACAATGCAGGATATTTATCTGCAGGGGCAACCGCGCCAATCCATTTAACAATTTCTCGCACATGGTGGTGCGATCTTGTGGCAGCCTCTAGCTCGGGATCTAAGTGTGCCTCTAACATACCTTTCGAAATATGCTCATCCGTCCATATTTCCGTTTGCACTGTTGTTCCCTTTTCATAAAGGGCAGGTCTTTGCATCATAGCAGCTAATTGTTTAAACATGATAGTCTCCTTTTGTTTTAATAAAATAGTTTAGTACGGACAAAATAAAAAAGCTACGGATATCATTCCGCAGCTTAAATTACTTAACTAATAAATGCGGAATGATCAAATAAAACGTAATTTGTACAGAAATAAGACCACACCAAAGGTGGTAATTTTCCGTATTCAATTATGTTTTATTCATCTTTTCCGCACACACTTATATTACCGATTGTGCAATATCAAATGTGCCGAATGGCACCGACTCCTTTAATCCGTACTATCACAAAACTAATATAGCACAGTATTTTTAACCCTGTCAACGATGAACTGTTGCGCCTCAAAATCTAATTAACCGGATATTCGTTTATTTTTTGTATCAAACATTAAATGCCTCTCCATGGAACCTGGCATCATTCACCCACCCCGCTAACTTCTCATCAATTTTTCCGCAAAAATAACTTTATCCATATTATAGTCACCGACGGAAGCGCACCAGCACTCAAATGCAGTTGTTTCAATGTAGTGGCACTTTCTTATTATATCATTAGGAACATTCAAGCTTTTTTCTAAGTACGTGATAATATAATTTATTTTGTCAAACCGCTCTTCGAGAGTAGAATTATAATGCTCTTGTAAAATGTAGCGCGGAACGTCAAATACATGCGCACCTACGCGCCCTTGTGGGTCGATAATGGCGTATTTACCGTTTTTCCGCAGAATGATATTGTGGTTTTGCAAGTCCCCATGCAACAACAATTCCTGATTATAAATAGCGGCGATAGATGTATATATTTCTTGTGCCTTTAATATATGAGGAAGCCGCTCCTTGCAGTCTGCTCGCTTATTTACCACACCGATTCAATCCTTTATTACATTCGCATATTTGTTGTATATTGCTGGATTTTCCGGCTTGATGTGCAATCCATTAAACAATTCCGAAAAAACAGATAGCCGCTTATCAAGAGATTTTTCATCATGCAATTGGGTTCCGGGAGAAATGCGCTCTATCAACATGGCTTTTGTGCCCGCTTCAGTAATAGTACTTTCGTAAACCTTAGCATAGCGTACACCGTTATATTCCCGCAATATATTGTACTCCCATGTAAATTCTCTATCTTGAAACCCATTCGCAATTTTTAAAACACAATCACCATATATTTCAGATTTGCAAAAAAATATAGTGTTCATAGAATAGCTTTCGAAAAAACACAGGTCAAACAACTTCCAATTTTCTGAACATATGCCGGCTACACGTAAAATATTTGCATATACATTCTGGCCCCACTCTGTAATAATTCTACTTATCTGCCCATCTGTAAACATTTTGATTTCATTCCTTTCAGTTGAGGGAAACGCGTCCAATTCTATTCTCCTATAACTTGTATGGCTTTCAGCTTATGAGTTTTGCAGGTATACCTCTCGCTTAATTCCATTGCCGCTTTATCCATCTGTTCTGCAGCCACAAAAAGCATGTTCAGTATTTTGCTTTTTGCATCTCCCTCACAAGTTGCTGAAAACAACCCATCAAAAACAGGCACATTTTCTTTATCTCCAAACCTGTGGATGTGAGTGCCCTTCTTATAGTCTCGCACAATCATTTGCAAAACAATAATTTGCTGGCAAAGCCCTAACGCAAGATGGGATGCAATTAAGTAATCTCCACGGCCAAGCTTTGTAAGCACCATAGATGCACAAAACCAAAAATCCTTAACCAGACTATCTACGCTGCATTCAAAGCTTTCTGCCATTGGACACTCCTTCACTTTTTGGTAAAAGAAAGAAATGTCAAAACGCCACCCATTTTCGAAGCACAATCTAAATAAGTCCCGGCCTTCGTGTTTATGCACTTGGTAGCCAAGTATGCCAAATTTTTCGGAGGCCACATTTATAAATTCCTGCGAGTTAAATTCAACATCCTTCTGCAAAAATACATTCATATCTACATCACTAAAAACATCAAGCAATTCCCAGTCAAGGACAGATCCATAAACTTCAACTTTTTCTACTTTAAATACATCCTGCAAAAAATCCGTCATCTTTTTTGCAGCGTTTATCTGCCATTTATCCATTAGTCACCTCAAATTTTAATACGGTGTAATTATCTGAATTCCTCCCTACCATAACCTCAAAATGGCCGGGTTCGACTACAAACTTCATTTGTCTATTCCACAAAGCAAACGCTTCAAAGTCCAAGTTTATAGCAACGGTTTTGGTTTCGCCCGGCTGTAAAAACACTTTGTTAATGCCCTTTAATTCCTTAATACGGCGCGTAACTGTAGCGGCTAAGTCCCTAACGTAAACCTGTATAACCTCATATCCTGCCATATCGCCTACGTTGGTTACATCTACAAAAACCCTTAAATCCGCCCTCTTTTCCAACTCATTAACAGTCATAACATCGCTAGATAACCTGGGTTTTGTATACTCAAAACTTGTATAAGAAAGCCCATATCCAAATGGAAATAGCGGTTTTTCGGACATATCTGCATAAGGCCTCATTAGACCAACTTTGTAATTATAATATACCGGTAATTGTGCCGAACTTTGCGGTATGCTTACAGACAATCTTCCACTAGGGTTTGCATCCCCAAAAAGCAAGTCCGCAATAGCTGCTCCACCATATTTGCCTGGATACCAAGCCACCAAAACTGCATCGGATAAATTACATACCTCATTAATAACATGCGGACGCCCCTGAATCAAAACTGTAACAATAGGTTTCCCGCAGTCTTTTAGCCTTTGCAGCAACTTGTTTTGCACGCCGCCTAATTGCAAGTCCCCAATATCTACACCCTCACCACAATCCATTTCCGATACTTCCCCTGTGGTTAAAATAGCCGCCCCATTATCTGCAAAGGAATCATTAAATTCTCTGGAACTTGACCCGCCCAGGGCCAGAATAACCATATCTGCATTTTGGGCAGCTTCCACCGCGGCATCAAAACCAGAGGTATCCATACCACGTATAGAACAGCCTGGAGTATATGTCACATTTTTTACTTTATCCCCAATACCTTTAAACAATGTAACCCCTATGCCCGGCCTTTGAGGCGCAGTATAATCCCCCAGTTGGTTATATAAATTATCACCATTTGGCCCAATGACTGCGACATTAATTTCTTTGGCCAGTGGTAAAATTCCATTATTTTTAAGTAGCACAGCCGACTCCTGAGCAGCTTTTATATGCAGTTCCTTGGTGTTTGCTACACATAAGTTTTCGTCAGTGAATACATCTCCAAAAAGTCCCAATTCAAATTTTAATGTAAGTACATATCTTACCGCGTCGTCTATTTCCGCCTCACTAATCAACCCAAGTTTCAAAGCTTCTTCAAGGCAAGTATATGCATCATCCCACAAGCTAAGGCTCACACCCGCATCTAAGGCAACAGTAGCAGAAGCAAGCGTATCCCCAGTCATTTGATTAAGAGCGTCAATACCCCCGCCATCCGCCATAACCATACCTGTAAAGCCTAATTCTTTACGCAATACATCTCTTAACAGCCATTTATTTGAATGGTTAAGTATACCGTCAATCTCATTGTAAGATACCATACATGCCTTTACACCTGCACTAATTGCGGCACGCATAGGCGGCAGATGGATTTCTCGCAGTTCCCGCTCACCAATATTGGCGGCATGGGCATTATGTCCGCCAAGTCCAGCGCCCTGTCCACAAAAATGCTTGGCAACAACCGCAATATCGCCCTTTGCCTGGAAACCGGTTGTAACCGCACATGCCATAACAGAAGAAAGATACGGATCTTCCGAAAAACATTCCTCCGTACGCCCCCAACGAGGATCTATCGCCATATCAAGAAGGGAAACCAAAGCCAGATGTGCCCCACTTTTACGCAATTCTTCCGCAACGGATGCAGAAGTCTCAGCAATTAAACTTGGGTTAAACGTACAGCCCATGCCAATATTAGTTGGAAAATTGCTGCCATCTATAGCCTGATGCCCATGGGGTGCTTCTTCGCTTAGTAACACAGGTATGCCAAGGCGGGTATTTTCCTTAATATATTGCTGTACCATATTGGCAACCTTCGCTCTGTCCTGCCTACTTATACCGCTTTCTATCGTTACCCGCGACCATGGGTCTGCCCTAAACAAGCCGTATAAACACCCTATACCGCCGCCCCATGCAACATGCGCTTTAAAATAGTCGGTTAGTACAAAATCTCCCTTCGGCAGTTTTTCATAAACATTCCACCCGAATAGCTTTTGATTAACTTGGCCGATTTTTTCTTGTAAAGTCATACGCGATAGCAATTCTTCTACCTTATAGGATATCATTGCAGCCTCCTATTATGGGCATTTCCATCATCATTCGAATACGAAACGCCTAATCCAGTTGGTAGAAAATCCTTACCAACTGAATTTTTTTCTGTTGCTAATATTTCAAGTGTCTAGTGTCACTAGGCACTTGAGTTAACAAAAAATACGAGAAACTGTTTGCAGTTTAAATGACCTTAGACTAAGTGTCAAACAAAAAGCCATCGCAACTATGAAAATTGCAATGGCTTTAGTTATTGTTTTAGTGAATTTTTTCAACAGTAAAAATATGGTGCTTGCAAAGGCTTGGGCTGAGGTTCATAAACGAATAAAACTTTTCAGCCAATTCACTAGGGTTGTTTGACACCACTTTGAAATTCTTGAGATCCTCCATTGTCTCAAAAGTAATAGCATCTGCCCAAATATCTCCATCACGGAATTGCTGCCATGAGACATAACCTTTTTGTTTTGAAATAAATTCATTGTTCAGATTTTCTGCTGCAAGCAAAAAATCTGGAACAGATACCCCCTTTTTCAACGGATACGAAACATAATAAACTGCATTAGACATAATAAATTAGCTCCCTTAAGATTTTTTTGTGCTACTCTTTTGCCAAGTATACCAGGGATAATATGACTACAGCATGGCATATTTATGCATTAAAAAACCATTGCAACGCAGTTAGCGGTTTTTTGTTGTATATAGTTTGTGACCGGCGGCGATAAAAAACTTTTGATTTTTGGCGCATACACGACTATAATCAAAATATAACTGTTCTATTTGTCAACGGAGGCTTTTATGATTGGTTATATTAAGGTAGATGAAGTTGCAGAGAAATGGAATGTTTCTTCACGCCATGTTCAACGCCTTTGCATTGAGGGCTTTATCAAAGGTGCAGTTAAATTTGGGAACACATGGGCTATTCCTGTAGATGCCGAAAAACCAACACGTACAGGAAAACTAAAGCCGGGACGAAAACCAAAAACAAGCGAGGGCGAATAGCATGAGCAATAATAAAAATAGCGATGTGATTAAAAATGCAAATAACTTTGGTGAGACTATAGGAGAT
>Ga0123355_10005909_pt1 | contig 18028 bp, 14 predicted proteins | sample TergutEmb28metaG_3_FD_89872 | JGI IMG/M metagenome (GOLD analysis project Ga0123355, IMG submission 89872) | Embiratermes neotenicus P1 segment gut microbial communities from Petit-Saut dam, French Guiana - Emb289 P1 | ecosystem: Host-associated > Arthropoda: Insects > Digestive system > Gut ... | reverse complement strand
GCTAGGATCTCTCGCGTTGTTGCAGACGGAGGCACCTGGCGGCTAAAGTGGGAACGTCTAAAGGCGGGGGAAAGCAATGGCAAACTACCCCCAAGAACTTGCCCAGGATGCAGTGTGCCAGTGCCATACCAGTCACATGACTGGGCTATGGCTCTTGCCAAGCCCGGCCTTCAAGGCTGAATACTAATGACTGAATGAATATGCACAGACATCCAATATATTCTTGAAGTGAGAGATTCCCAAAATCAGACCTCTGGAACCCCAGGATTCAGAGAAGGGTTCCCACACAAAAATTTCTTGAACATCTATTTTATATACAGAGTGAGAGTTCTCATTGTGGTGACCACAGGGATTGATGATGTTTCTTGGGATGTGATGCCATGAAGTCGAGTACAGATGTTTCAACAGGAACCTGTTCCTTCCATCACGATAGATCTACACTGATGATGGAGGCAGCAAGTTCCTCTGAAACATCAGTACACCTATCCCAGACTAAACGGTGTCACATCGCAGACACAACAAACCCTTAAAAAAAAAGAGTAAGATTTGAAATCTTGGACTTAATCTGTCGGCACGCTGCAGTCACTCTTAGTAGTTATTGAGTAGCTGCTAGGTTTTGGTGACTGTTGAAAACAGTCTGTTTTTACTGAGCAGTCTATTGAGGTACCTACACCTTGGTCAAATTGCAGGCTTTGAGTCTGTCAATCAGAAGTTATCTCCAGGTAGGAGCGATACTTAATCTATCAATTTGTCTTTCCTGAATGTTTAACTTCACAGTCTGTGCTTTCAGTGAAACTGTGACTGCACAATATCGCTGAAGGGCTATGATGTGTAATGGATGGGAATTGCCTAATTTTACCACAGAAATCTTAAAGGACTTAGTACTTATTCTGTTACTAAAATCAATGTAAGAAAAAATCTATTAAAATTATACATCTGAAAGGAGGTTCTATCTCAAAATAATTATTTGCTGGCATGAAAGTAAATAAAAATAAAACCTGACCAAGCTCTAGCACACCCTTAGGAAGTAGTGGGCATGCAGCTGCAGCTCACAAATCACTATAGAACTTTGTCCCACATAAAGAAGAGAGGTCAGCTTCACTCTCTAGAGGCTGCCTTACCCCAAGAAAAGATTCCTGCTATGCAGTAAACTTGGAAATGAATAAGTTACAGAGCTGATGTGGACATGGCAGGAAAGAAAGGGATCACCAGAAATTAAAATGTGTACCTTTAACTTACTGTCAGTCAGTACCATAACTGAGCTATTCTGGCTCACCTTCAACCAAAGTTGCAGTCTTGAAAGCATGGAATGCAAAAATTTTTTGCACTTTCTGACTGGCAATTGTCTTGTAATAGAAATAAAGGATACACTTGAGGAGAATTACAACTCAAATATCACATTCTAAACTTCCAGAATATGTTCGTATTCCAGATGTCAAGAGCCCTGTGATGATGTGACTAACACCAACAAAATAAATAGTCATGTGCAGCAAAACGACGTTTTGGTTAACTATGGACCGCATATACGAGGGTGGTCCCATAAGATTATAATATTATAATACCATTGTGTTACAACTACCTGCAGTATTCAGTACAGTAACATGCTGTACAGGTTTGTAGCCTAGGAGCAATAGGCTACACCACATAGCCTAGGTGTGTAGTAGGCTATACTATCTAGGTTTGTGTAAGTACACTATATGACGTTTGCACAATGAAATCGCCTAACGACACACTTCTCAGAATGTATCCCCATTCAGCGATATGTGACTATATATACAATGGAAACATGAAATCAGCCTTATCATGGGTACCCCAAGGTAATCCACGATGAACACTTCTGTAGTGCCCCACTTTAGTAATAGTACTCCAATACTGTTACCTCGACGTGGCACTACGTGGTAGTATGACACAAACGTCCTACACTATAAAATATCCTACGTAAGTTTAAAAGCTGCCACCAGACAACACCAAATCTCTGATATCATCAATTTCTTCCTGTTTAGCAATGGGGATACAAACTTAGGAATCAAGGATATTATACTGTAACCTCAATCAGTTATTCAAGTTCCAATAATACTATCTATACTCAAGTCTATCACTTTAACTATCAATATCACTTTTGTACACTTATTTAGTTCCTAAATTAATACACAAATTAACCAAAGTTAATTAAAATAGTTACTTCGCCTCTTTCTAACTTTTCACAGTCTAAGTTACGCAAATTTCGAATTTAAAATATCAATCATACAACAAATAAAGCTGCCAAAATTGCTCGACTCACTAAAAAGAGTATTATATACTCAAATTAGTAATTTCTACACAGTCAACAAGACTTACCTTTTATCAAAATCAAACCGTTGCACTTCATATCTGAGTAGCTTTACCGCTATCAGTTTTGTATAAGTTCACGTATAACAAATCTTCAATCTGTAGACACCAAGTAACCAATAATTCAACAAGCAACAATATGTCAGTCCGAAAGCAGGTGAGTGAGGGTGAGTTATCTCAAACTGTGAAATTTATAGATTCAACTCTGCAACTAAGACATTCTTTACAGTATAATAACTCTGAGGCGACGTCACTGTTCGTTCGGGCAAAGTACAAGCATAGCGATCCGCCTTCCGGGTGCAGTGTTTGCAACTCTTAGTCTTCATCATAACTAAAATACCATACCGTGTCCATTAAAATATACAATATTTTACAAATTTACATTAAATTTTGTAACTAAAGTTTGCGTTCATTACACTTCTTTCTTCCTATTATAAGTGTAAACGTGTTTCTCACCTTCTCCTGTGTTCTGCATATCATCTCGAAACGTGCTTATAACGAACAGATGTCTCAGCAGCTGCAGCACATCTTCCACAGTGCATGACATGGAGGGGGTCCCAGGAACTGGGGTGGAGGGGGAAGTTGTGCTTGACAGAGTACCTATGTCCCTCGAGCCTCGAGAATACAGGGTTAACACAGGGGTACTTTCACCGCCCACTTCGTGGCCAGAACCCTCGTCTTCCTTAACCTCACGATATACGATCCTGAAACAATATGCTCAAAACATTATGATCCAGACTGACTGTGGCAGTGTATGCACTGTCGAAACTTGTTTGAGAAATTTTGTTTCTCTCATGTCACAAAGAATAAAACCAGCTAATGAATGTCATATGGGAATTACCTATATTACACTTACCTCACAAAAAATTCGGTATGTAACTCTATAAATTTTTCACGAAGAATTTCTTTGACACTCTGAATATTAACCCTTCAACTGCACAGTGCAATGTGCCCAAGTCTCTGGCAGACTAGAGATTAAAGGACTATATAACAGCAGCAATAACTGGCCACCAGCAGTAGTCCACATTCAGCTTTCTGAGCATCACAGTGTGCATTAAAAATCAGCAATTAGTAAAACTTGGCACAATTTAAAGGCAGCTGCCACTGAAAGAGTCTTTCAAGGGGCTTAGCGAAACATTCTCAAAACAATAACTGACTTCTACACAGAGTGTAACAGCCACAAGAAGCTAATATGAAATTCTAAAATGTAAAAGTACAGGGCATTTTCAGTACACCATTAATCAAAACCAAAATTAATGCCAATAACATTTAGCATCTGCCACCACAGCTAGCATATGAAGGTCTTGATTTACGTAGACTGTGGTTTTAAAAATCATTCAGCACAAACTAACACACATGCACTTACATGTCTACATTACGCACACTATTTTTTTATCTCTTCTTGCAAAACCTAAGTACATTTTGTCAGAAATGTTTTTGTATGTACTTCTCAAACTTTGGACATGGATTTGCACCCATAAACCACTTGTAAATATGGAATGGTCTACCATGTCCTGGTAAAGCCTTCACTCACAAACGCACTGGAAGTAACAACTAGTATTCATTTTCAAACTTCCAAAATTCAAAATTTAAAATTTGTGATGAGCTGAGAAACTGTACTGTTTACAATGAAATAGCAACTTCAGAGATTACAGTGACATACTCATCATTGTGCCTTCAAGGTACACAGTATTTCAACACTAAACAGGAAAAAGTAAAGACTGAAATAATGGGATTAGGCATTAGAGTGAAAAAGATTGAATGAGGCCTTTATGCAATCTAAACAAAAAATGTATCTTTTCTTGAAGTGAAATGGAGGCTACACAGAAGGTCAGGAAGCTCTCCATTATGGAACCCAAGTTCTGTCACAACAATTAAGAAACACATAACAATTTACGAGTAACAAATCTGCCATCGGCAAACTAAGCTTCTCTCCAGATACACTGAACATTTTATAGAACTATATGGTCAACTAACGTGTAGGTAGGTTCCCAGATACGGCGTAGCTTCTCTTGCCGACTGCCAAGGTCTGCCAGTTGTATCAACTGTTGCACTGCACGGAATATTGTCCAGTTTGGATCGTTCAGTTCCACTTCAACATCCTCAACCTGAAAAAAATCATGTACAAGTCTTGTATTTTTCACATATCAAGTACTAACCCTTTGGTACCGAAATTAAGCACCAAGTGTACTCTGCAAGGGAACTGGGATTTAAATGGTTGCCCATTACGTTGCATGTTCATGGCCAAACACTTCAGCTGCTGTTCAGTTTTCTCAGCATCATACTGCACATCAATTAAGATTATCCCTTGGCACCAAAGGGTTAATCACACATGCACTGACTTCCACTTTAACAACTTCAGAATTTACGAGCACTGCAACTGGTACAACAAAGACAATACACAAAATTACAGGCACACATTGGTCAGTCTGCACATTTTACAGCTTTCAGTACATGTGCTTATGTTCTGAAATAAAAATTTACTGTGGCTAAATTAACTCTCTGAAGTTACAACTGTCATCTACAACTCCACAATTCAGCTCCTCTCCAACACAAAGCCCAGCTGGTTAGTGCTGTTTCAGAAGACAGTTGTTGCTCATTCTGAGAATTATATGAAACATACAAACAAAGCATGAAATGCAAAGTTTGTATATATCACAGCAACTGGCACTCACACAGTCAAATGTTCACTTTTGGTATCTTTCAGAAGCAGAGATTTGAAGATTAAACTGAGGAATGTATTAAGATGCAGGTTGTATGTTCATCCAAAACAATGACATCTAGCTACTAAACTACACAGTGTCACGTCCCAGAAAACCATAAACTTCTTAAGCGACTGTAACTTACCCCTGGTAGGTTTGGTCCCCGCAATACAAGCTGTAGTTTTGGCTGAGGCATAAGATCTACTTCCTGATTATTGCCTCCATCATCTGCTCCTGGAGGGGGTACTTCAAGATCAGTTGTTTGGTTCACATTTGTGCGACCCGGGCGTGGATCAAATGCTGGAATCAGTGCTGAGAACTGCCGTTTAAGAACATACTCATCATCCCAACTACGGCGCTTCCCATTTCGAACCTCATAGCCTTCTTCTTCCTGCAAAACACCATAATAGCTTGACATTTGTTCGTGAAACTGCTGTTATGTACCATAAACGTGTGGATGGTAGCCTGGGATAGTAATGTGTCATTCTTAGACCACTATCAGGCCAAAGCTACAACTGCAGAAAGACAGATGTCCATGGGCATGTAGAAATATGGGGACAGTGAAGTACAGCTCCACACATTCTTAACTTCAGCACTGGATGGAGGTAGGTGGGATTCTCCAACATCACTTGACAGAAGGCTTGGTGTGCCCCATGACTGACCTGGCTGATGTGGAGAACACAATTTCTGCCCCTGCTGGGAGTTGAATTCCAATTCTACTTTAGTGTCGGTGTTTAGCCAACTATTTGCGGTAACTATACAATCACAATTTATATGTAGCTGTGCGATTTTTATGCTCGTAAAGATTCATACTGTGATCTTCTGGGTTATCACACCATGCAGTTTGGTAAGTAAGTACCAACACTTCACTGCTCCCAACTTCAGAGCAGAAGATGACAGCAGTACATTCTTCCCATAATCTGATACTATTCTCCAGGACAACATGATGCAAACCCAGAAGACTGTTATATCAGTTTCACAAATTAAACATATTTTAATAAGTAGGAAATTGATACAGACTTCTTCCTTTGACTTCAGTACAGTAATGAACGAGATGACCTGCATGGAAGGTTGTGCATGTAACAGAATACGTTAAGGGCAGGCAATGTAGTGACCTGTGCATTTCAACCATTGTCAATCTTTTGTGCGGCTGTTCTGCTTGTGCTTTCAGTAGCCCTGCACCTTTAACAAAGCCCAGTATCCTGCCGACAGACGTTACAGAAGTCACCCAGTTTCATAAGATGTTTGACTGTGCACATGGTATCACTCAGCTACGTCAAACCCAAGATAATGTTCCTATATGCAACTTCTGATAGAAGCTGTGGTAAATAGAAAGAAAGAAAAAATGAACAAGACTAGTGACATTCTTAATATTCCCTTATCACCAGACTTCATTTTTAAGTAACCACATCTGCAATACAATGGGGATACAAAATGAACAGACCCACTATCATTTCAAGGTAAAAAAGAAACGGTTCTAAACAGTTGGGCCATCGTGAAAATCAAGATAACGTTCTAGAATTTGAGCAGACTGCCCTTAACATGGTTTTATACAAGAAACTTGCAAAATGAAATGACAGTGAGATTCTTCCAAAGGAAAGTCTCGTGATAATAGCACTGTTTATGTATCGCCCTCACGGACTGCTTACTCTCCAACCAATTTCTTTGATACGCATGTTTCTGTGGCCACTGACTGCTCATCTTTAAAAATCCTATGATAAACAAAAGTGTGTACAATGCACTTGTATCCCACAGTTCGTACGCATCACATTTACACTTAATATAGATATCATGTGGGTGTGTACCATAAATGATAGTAAATTTCTGCTAACCATGACCTCTTCATAATCATCATCATCCTCATTCTCATCATCATCATTTTCGTCATCATCAGGCTCAGGCATCTCATCATCATCTTCCAGTTCAGCCAAGAGTGTTGGGGCACGGCAGCTCTCCAAGAAATCCTGTTAGAATATGAAAGATGACTGTTCATGGATAACCAAATGATGCAGAAACTACACGTACCAAGCAGTTCTATACCAGGATTTGAGGTTTTCACAGACATAAGTCTTCTGTCACATGGCATAATGTTGAATGGTACAACTCAAATACTCTGTTTTATATTATACTTCTTCTGGGCAATAAACATATACAGGCAAATTTATTTCCCACTTACTGCACATATTTCAAACATAAAGGGTGCTGTCGTATGTTTCGTCCACAACACACGGCCATCTTCAGGAAGCACATTTGACACACAGGTCATATACAGTTACCACATTACATAGCTATTGGTAAATGGTAAAACACAAACTGAAGAGTAAAACACACTTATGTATACATGTAGACAATGCTGTAGGTAAAATGTGTACAATGAACATGTTCAGGTGTAAAGGTCACTAACTGAGAGTTATATACAGTAACTATTTACCAATCACAATGTTACATTTTAACTGTATATATTTACCCTGTAAATCACATATTTTTAGAATGAGTGTTAGGACAGTAATTATAAGTGAGGAGAAGTGAAGTGTTTTTGTAGTGTGGTGATGAAACATCCCAAAGTGCAGGGAAGTGAAAAATGGGAAGTGCAGTGAAGTGAAGTGAGGTGAAATGAAGTGATGATCTTGGGTGAAATGTGTATATGATTATTGATTTATACATAGGTAACTGTATGCAAGTTCTGTGTAGTATGCCATCTCATTATTATTTGCTTCTCTATGTTGTTTTCTAATTATATCGACTTACATTTTTTAATATTCTTTGTATGTCTGTTTTTTGTTTTCTATTATGTGTATTAATTGCTTTTGTATTGTTTTGTGTATTGTTTCTCCTTCTGTGCTGTCTCATCCCTATCTGCGTACAAGTCTACCAATCAATGCCACCAAGCGGAAACCCAACTGCAGCCAGTAAATATCATATCATATACTGTATATTCTCGAATCTAATCTGCACCGTTTTTACAGTTTCAGAGGGCTAAACAATCAGATGCAGATTAGAATTGCGGTCGTGAGCTGGATTTTGGAAAAATGATAGAGCCGCTGTATGTGTCGTAAGAACAACACAACACAAAACAATAATTTATTATTTTATTTATTATTTATAATATTATATAATATTTATAATTTATTATTCATCAGACTTGCCGTCATCACTCATAACTGAATCGTTACCCGTCACCCAGTCACTATCATCTTTATCTTCACCGCCGTCTTCCCATAGGTGCGGATTAGAATCGCGAACTAACTTTTTGCATTTAAGAAATCAGCAAAAACGTATGCGGATTAGATTCGAGAATATACGGTACATATTTGTGTAACATGCAATCCCTGCAGTTGGCAAATTTTCTGGCCAGAACGTGTAAGAGTAACCTTTACATTGGAACTAGTGCAGCAAGTTGGATATAAATTCAACTGCAGATACGCTTGTGTTTACACAGTTCTCATGCCTTATTCCTTCCTCCGTCCTCTCCTGGAAGACTTCCAACATATAGTATCTGTTTAGGATCCATGTTGAAAGGCTTTCCTCACCATTTACTGCCTCAGTGTCATCATGTTCACAGCTGTCTACCTTTGTTGCTTACATCATTTGACATTTCTTCTTGTTTTGTGTATTGGGACAATAGGTGATGGATGTCATGGTGCACATATGTCAGGGCAGCAGCCTGCCCAGATGACTAAATTTTGTACAGTGGTGCCTAGTATTGTGGCGCCTCAGCTTGAAGCCTGCTATATGTCACCCTTCTGGCACCTAGAATTTTGAAAAGGGTCCCAAATTTTTTAAATATCTGTGCACCCCTCATGGGATTTACACTCTCTCATAATCTGTGTGCAGTATGTTTCCACACCGTTCACCTGTTGTAAACGGTAGAAATGATGGACTTAAAAAAGATGGGAAAGTGTCAAATTGGCAATTAATTTCAAAAATCAAGCACACCTCCTTAATGGACAAAATAATACATATGATACATGGATATTAAAATGAATCATGGATAACAGGGTGTGCGAAGGGGCACAATGCAGCATGTTCACAATGGGAACTATACATGAATATGGTAATGAACCTTCAGGTTCACCCAGGAAGAAAAATATTTGACTAGCACAATAATCATCCATCTTTGAAAGTAAAGCTTCTATCATGGAGGTAGCCATGAATTCTGTGGGCATATAATGGGCAGGATACACAGAACATACACAAGGAAGACCAGTCATACAACTGTATGACCATACCAGTCGCAGCAAAACAAATGCTACTGGCTGAGGCCACAACACTAGTTCAGTTTTATTTAAAATGTATGGCAATTCAATTACCTGATAATGGAAGTGAGGACATTTGGTTACCTGATTAAAAACACTGAATCATGGCAGTATTAAGCATTTGAGTTAATGAAAATACAGTGTCCTTATGATGGCAGTTTGTTCAGCATTTGTCAGCACCAGAAACAATATAATCTTCCAGTGTGTGACACAATACAGTTTGGTAGGGAGCAACATTTCCACCTTCAAGGCAATAGAGGGATGTATCTTTTGGACTATATAGTGTCACACCCCAAAAGATTGTAATCTCTAAAGGAAATACTTTATGACTTCAAACTGTGTGATTAGCTTAGTAAAAATACGTTTGTATCTGCATGGGTTCATTGGACACTAAGCCAACAACACACGCAAATTTCTAGATAACACATTCCCTCAAAATGTATGTACTCCACTGGAATACAGCTTCTCATTCCTGCACAGTGTTCGATGCCACTAACCTCCAAACTGACCTGCTCACTGTCACTGGAAGTGGACGTGAGGCTCATGGTGAGTGCCTGGCTGAGGCAGGGGCCATTGCCAGCTGTGGTTGAGATTCCACATGAGCCTGTCCCTGTAGGGCCACTTGTTGTCAGGCTGGGATAGCTCTGTGCTGTGCTCAGGAGGCCACCTGATGGGAAAAATGCATCAACAGATTTGTATACTGATAATTAGATGAATTTACCAATTCCTAAAATTCACCAGTTACAGCTTACAGAACAGTTCCATATAGCATGTGGATCAACTAAGAACTGGATGATGAAGCTATTTTATCTTTCCTGTATAGCAAACTGGATGGATTTCTCCAGAACTAAATCCACCTAAGGTGTAGTTTCTAACGGATCTGAGCCCACTTTTACAAAAAATAAACAGTGCAGCAAGCATGTATGTTCATATACAAATTTATTCTATAATTAAATTTACAAAAATATGGTAACGAAGACTCTGATGGTGAAAAATTTATTCTGACTTTGATGTCAACATGTCATGTGTAGCAGACTGAACACAGCAGACCTCCACACAGGAACCATTAACATTTCAGAAACTGTCCCATGGCAACAACACTTGTACACTGGCGTAGAAGATATTGGTGTCAATTGTCTGCAGCCAGGATGTGACAGTTCGCTTCATATCAGCACCTGCTGCAGTCTCTTTCAACCAGGTGCTTCTTAAGGGGCCCAAGGAGATGGAAATCACTGGACTCCATACTGCCAACCAAACTTTGGACTGGTTATGATGTTACAGCCATGTGGTTACACACCACCCCTCTTAGTCCCAATGTAGTACGCACAGATTTCTTCCTCCCAGGACCTGTTAAGGAGTACTTGACTGGCAAGTGATTTGCAATAGCTGCTGGTATGAAACAATCGATCACGTCCTAGTACAGATACTTGACACCAATTTTTTTTTTATAATGGGATACAAGCCTTGGTGCCGTGGTGGGCCAAATGTGTGTGGAGGTTTGACACGTGCCATGTATATATGAAGTTAGAATAAAGTTCTCAGCATCAGACTGTTTGTTCCTTGATTTTCTGAAACTCCTTTGTAGATCAGTATCTTAGAGAAGTCTCCATTTAATCTTTCTCTTGTAAACAATGAATATGCATATGATCCAGCATTCACTCTAAAGATGGACACATTATATTCCTGTGAAAAAAAAACCCAGTATCAACACAACTACAAAGCATTATCTCACAGACCATACGTGAACAATACGCTTCTCCTACACACTGATACACACCTACCACACTACACACGTGACATCACAGCCAAACAAAATGTTGACAACAACCACCACACCAACCTCTCATCTCTACAAGATAGTTGGGCATCTATATTCACACACTGTCTACATTGAAAATGAATGTCTCTTTGATACAGTTAAGACAGCTGTTGTTCTGTGCATCTGAGAATGCATATTTCAATTCAAATTCTAATATGAAATATCAATCACGTTTTGTGCTGAACTACAGCACCCAGGGTACTTGACAAGCCTATCATGACTAACCTGGAAAATTGGACGAGAGTGCAAGTCTGACAAGGCTGGAGACAGAGCTGGGACCACGGGGGAAGAGTGAACTGCCAGGCGATGGTGATGGGGAGGGTGTCGTGCATGACGGAGATGAAATATTCCCTGCACCTCCACTGCCTGCATTGCCTGTGCCTGATCCAGTACCACTTCCACCACCACTGCCACCACCACCTGTCACAGCACCGAGAGTGCGGCGACGTGCCATTGCTGCAAACGTCTCGAGAAGTCCAGCAGTGGCCGATGTCTCCATCGTGTTGGTCCCTGATGCTGACGTCAAGTTTGGTACACTCACACTCATTGGATTTGACACAACCACAGAACCTCCACTTGCATCTTTGTCCTTCGTGCTGCAGTCTTTCTCTCTCTTAACTAGAACAGAAACATCATGATATGTCGAGATCTGAACATTTTTAACACATTTATAAGACTGTATAAACACTTTTGAATTCTAGTATGAGAGATGATAAACATGAGGGTAGGGAAAGGTGGTCAGAGACATGAGTGAGTACTCACAAAAGGGAAAGAAAGACTGGAGAATTTCATTTTTATTAAAACAACCCACAATGGATGAGGAAGCAGAGGATAATTTGATAATTATGAAGATGGGTGAACACTGGGCAGTGTGTTCACTGCCCAGTGCAAAATGTTTTGTCACAAAAGCTTGATGAGGTGAAGGGAGCACTTACCATGGTATCACCCTAAAGCTGCCTGAAGATTACTCATAACAGCAAGCAAATGGCACTTAACAAAACTTACCATCAGTTACTGCAGCTGAGGGCTGTCTGTTCTTGATGCGCAGCCCTTTCTCCTCATTCACACCCAAGTCTGAGCTCTCTTGCCCTCCAGTCACACTAATACGAACTGGCGGAGCTAATGTGGCAGCCATCAAACCTAGGAGACAGTACATTAAAATTTCACTGTAGCACAGAGGTGCAGTACAAAAGCTACTGTACAATGAAAGCCAATAAATTTCATTTCACATTTTAATATGTTCCATACTCTGTGCATTAATTAGATTTACAAAATTTAAAAACAAAATAAAAAATGTAGAAAATAATTGAGAGTAAATTGGAGGGAAGTAGAAGAAGGGGAAGATGTAGACTGAGATGGTTGGAAGATGCAGAGAAGGATCTACGGGAGATGAAGGTTAAGAGATTGCGTCAGAAGCCAGTTGATAGAGAAGAACGGGCATCTGTAACCAAGGGGACCAAGGATCTCAGACGGTCATAGATCCAAGGAGTAAGTAGACAAGAAACATTTCAAATGAGTATGGTGTGTCAGTCTTCAGAGCAGGGATGAATAGAATAGAATAGTATTTGGGTTCGAGCCCTTCCTGGCCCGAAGCACCTAGGCCTTAAGACTGGCCCTTTGTGCCCCATGTTCTGTACTAAGTTAAAGGAGCCCTGTTCCTTTAGCAAAGTTCCAGATGGCTCCTATACTTAGTTTTCTAATATCCTCAGGGTCCAAAAAGAAGGAACCCAGATTTGTATATCTGAGTGAGGCCAAGGCCTCACACTCACACAAAATGTGGACTGAGGTTTCCTCCTCAGTACCATGTTTCCTAAAACCGTAACATCCCCTGGGTCCAAAAAAGGAACCCAGATATGCTACCCTTTTTCCTCAAAGAGTCACAGCAAGTGAATCCCCTCCAGGTTCCCCAATGGGGCCCCTATTGAGAGAAATACCTGCTTACAGGGCATTTTTACCTCACTTAATATATCTTTTTATCTTTCCCTCAGAGTCTTCAGTACGGGGCCCCCTCCATGTTCCCTAACAGGGTCCCCATGGGCAGCAATACTCTGTCACCAGAGCCACTGGTCTACTTTTCATTCATTCATTCATTCATTCATGTATGTTTGCCAGAGTCCCCAAAAAGGAGCCCTCTTACATTCATATGGGGAAAAACATTAGGTCACCATCCATGGAGACCCACGCAGATGGAAGGCCTACATACAATGGGGTGCAGCCTGGTTCCCCAAGGGGGTCGTTACGACACTGCTATCTCTACCCCAGTGCCATGCAGCCTTCAGCATGATACCTTCCACTTTGGCTTGGGTAGACCAAAGCCCCATTAGCCAGCGTGTGTCATGGCAACCCCCATCAGGGTATACCCTCCACAACTGTTACTGCCTCTCACGTGATCCAGGGTACAGCAGAGAACGAATCTACAATCCCCCAAGGTTGGATTTATGGGAGGTGAGCAGAGATGAAGCCAGCATGTTTCTTCCCCATCAGACTACACAGTGTCAAGTTATAGAAGGCAGTAAACCTCACAGTCACTGCCACAGGAACGTCAACTATTAAATTACCTATGGATGTGGCAGACGGTGGCTGCTGTCCGGTCCCAACCAACAGAGAGGAAGGCAGCAACTCTCCAGACAGGAAGCTGTTGGTGTTGTTACGAAGCAGATCTGCACCTTCTCTCATCTTATCCAGTACCTCCACAGCTTCCGCCGACAGTACAGAATGGGGGTCAGTTGAGGAGAGCTGGACTTTATTGGCACGAGAGGACCCATACAGTGTCTTGTTCAAAGTGGTTGAACTGGATGAGGAAGATGACACTAACTGGTTTGCTTTTGTAACTTCTACATTTGAAGTGTTGCCAGATGTTAAAATCTTGTTTCCACCGCAAGACAGGTTCGTTTCCTCACTGCAACTCATCTGCCGTCGGAGCTGGTTGCTAGCTGAACCTGACGTAACACATTTTTGGAAAAATTCAACAAATCACGCTTATTAAGCAGGAAGCCTGAAAATGAGTTATTCAACTCCATGCAGAAAGAGTCCTTCTGCAGAAGCTAATAGCCTGTGAGTTAGTCAAGAATGTCCCAACATTTATATGACCTGAAGGTTCATTACAACGTTCACATTAGCCCAACACGTCGAAGGCTCCACATTAACATTATGTAATATGGAGTTCTGTTAATGGTGCACAGTTGTTAGCTGCACACCCAGTGACTGAACTGAAGGACCACCTCTTGTTAGCACATGTCAAAGACTGCCTATACAACATATTCACAATAACTCTCCACATCTTGAGGTCTCCTCCTCTGCTCATACCATTACACACTATGCCATGGGGAAAAGGAACCCTTTAGCATTGTCCAGAATCCTAATGGCATTAATTTACACTTACATTACATATGCTGTCTGTTCTACTTACCTGAACTGATCCTCGTGGATTCGCCAAGTGCCAAAGTTTCTACAATGGTAGCAAGATCACTGGCTGCTGAAGACGAAATTGCCGACAAGTCAGTATGAGGATCTCGTAATGCATGGACAACAACCGAGAGCTCGCCTGCTGGAGTAGATGAAGACTGACTCTCACCCGTAACTGCGACTATTGCTTCAGCTCGTGCGACTGACAAAACACTCTCCGCAATAGCCTCAGCAGCTTGCTACAGTGTAAAGAATACCAGCTGTGAAACTATTGTTAGTGTGACTAGACAAAAGGAAGGGAATAACTGATTGACTTAAGCATCTGAAATCCATTCAACCATACACATTACTCCTGACTTCAATATATCAATTGCTGAAAGCACTATCACTACCATTATGTATTTAAATTTGCCCGTGTCACTAGTTGCCTTCACAGCATCATGCTTACTACTTCAAGCACCCATTAACACAGAAATTAAATACAGAGAACAAATGATTTACAGTTTATCTTGGAAATGTTTAAGTTTATGATCGCTAGCCTGGTGTTAGATCACTTAAAACATTTACTCTCTGACCCAAGTTCAGTCATTCACAGATGCCTGACTAGACTATCATATATATTCAGTGAAGATAACCAAAACCAACTAGATGCCACTTTGTGTAGTACTTTATTTCTCTTTATAAACTGCTCAACATGTTTCGGGCAATTCCATGCCCATCATCAGGAGCTGACAACTGAGTGGTGTGATCGCCGTGTGTGGTATAGTGCCATAGCTGCAGAAGGTTGTGCTTCGAATCCCTCCATGGACATACCACCTGCTAGCTGGTTCTGACAGCCTTCTGCAGCTACGGCACTATACCACACACGGCGATCACACCACTCAGTCATCAGCTCCTGATGATGGGCATGGAATTACCTGAAACATGTTGAGCAGTTTATAAAGAGAAATAAAGTACTATACAAAGTGACATCTAAATGGTTCTGGTTATTTTCACTGAATTAAGATGCACGGTCAACCACACATCAAATAACATATATATTATTGCATAAACCGAATACCACATGCCACAAGATAAAACATGTCTTTTTCAGAGCTAATTCTGAACAAGCAGTTATTTCGCCTGTCAACAGACTATGCACGTAGCGGACGTTTTGCTACTCTTTAGACAGAGTTGTTTACAGTTTGCTTCCTTATAGTAAACTTCTGCAGAAAATGGCTGGACTATGGGGTAAGCAAAATGATGAACTCCTGGGACTGGAAGCATTACCAACCATGCCAATTAATCAAATTTCTTGCTTTTCTGAGTGAGCACTCTTTGAAATCCGAACACTCTGGACTACTCTGGTGGAATTAATTCAAGGCAGGAATGAGGCTCAGCAAAGGAATTTGGACTTGACACATGACAAATATATTCAAGAATGAAGAATTCAACCAAGTTAACAAAATCTCAGAACTTCATCCACCTTCACAAACCACACTGTCCCCCATACCTTGGCAGCAAGGTTGTCTGCTGATGCTGCTTGCTCAGTGCTAGCAACTGAGGTTTTTGCATGGTTCTCAGTTGCATCAGGCAGGCTTGGAGTTGAGCTAGATTTGCGACTTGTAAGTACACTGGTGCCTCCACTTTTTGTTGTATCGACCATGTTTTTACTACCTTTGCCTGGAAAATAGTAAGATGTCATAGCATAAACATAAATGCACGAACGTGGCAGGTTATGCAACAATCTGGGCACCAACCACAAGGCTGACCATTTCATGTCTTGTACCAGCCACACGTGGCCCTGCAATTACCTATCAACTTATGCAGGTGCCTGTCAAAACGCTCACAAACTCTGACTGTTACAGCAATTGCTGTATGTTTAATAATATGTAGTAGCCATTGGAAATTTATCTGAATGACATTAAGAAACACTTGGAGATTATTTTTCCCATACACTTGAATTTCTCAGGAGGTCTATGCACATTAAGTACCAAACAGAAATTACCAGTTCTGAGAACATAATATATAGCTTGGCACTTTAGAAATTACAACTGTCATGTCAAAGCTTAACAAATCCACAACTTCACTCACCTTACCTCCCAGAAAACCTCTAAACTAACCCTCTCACATGTCAGACATGTAAAGACTTGGCAGTAGAGATGTCCAGATGACATTTCCTCAGGCTTTAATTTTTACTACTACAAATACCACTTCACTACACAAGTTGGCTTATGTGGTAACACTTCTGACTTGTATCTGGAAGGCACCCAGTTCAAATCTTGGTTATGACAGCAAACGCCTTGGGTGTAATGAAAAAAAGCAACACTTGGTTGCCTGCGGCAATAATGCAATACATGACCAAGTAAATAACCTGTCATGAACTGTATGGCTATAACCATTATAATAATTATTGTAAATGACTACTTTTCAATAAGCCAAAGGTTCTTGAGAAAAAGTTGGTGCCTCATTCATAAGTGCCTTGAATGAAAAGAAATCTTACCAGCTGAAATGGCAGCAGACTTTCCAGACAAAACAGATGTTCCCAAAGCCACTGGCTCTGAAGTGTTGGAAGTATCATAGCCTGCTGCCATCTTAAGATCGTATTTCCCTTCAGCTCCCATTCGGTATGAATTCGAGCCTCCATGATCCCATGTCACATCTATCCAGCCTTCAAAATAAAGATGCAGAATAACAGTAAAAACCCACATCAGAACTAATGTTTGAAGACAAATATCTGATACACATGCACATATGTAAACAGATCAGAATTTAACTTTTCCATTTTTTTCTACTTCAGACATAATGGAGAACGCCAAGGTATTACGAAATTTACCCTGTACTCTTGCCAATATATAAAATAACCAGAGACATAATGTGGTAGTTTTTGCATCCTTCAAATCCTCATTCTGGAAATTTATTTTAATTATGTGAGTAAAATTTTTTGCATTAATATAAGTAAAGGTTAAGCAATCGTTGTACAGGCCTCAACAGGCCCTTAGGGCTCCAGGAGGTTGTGGCACCCAGAATTTCTAGACTACTGGCACAAGAATGTGGCAAGGTTGTTAGCCCTATGCATCAGCTGCCTTTAATCCCCAGAAGACATCCATGGCATACATTTCTGTTAGAGACTAAGTCAACCCATGGGCCATAGTGTGGCTGGAAGGATAAAGCCAATGAAAAATCTCAGTGACCCCATTGGGAATCAAACCCATGACCTTCTGGCTTATGGCGCAGTGTGTCAACCAAATGCGCCATCGTGTACCTCTACATATGACACTACACTACTTCTTTAAGAGTTTCAGCTAACATACACTATGATACCGACGAGGTAATGTCTTTAATTTATAACAAGGTGATAATGTGGAATAAGAAACCAAACTAGATGTCATTTAGTATTATTTATTTCTCCTTACAAGTTGCTCTTTATAAGTTGCTCAACATGTTTTGGGCCACCTTGTGCCCATCTTCAGGAGCTGACGACTTAGTGGTATTTTTTCACGTGTGGTGTAGTGCCGTGGCTGTGTAGGCAGTCAGAT
>Ga0123355_10005908_pt1 | contig 18030 bp, 13 predicted proteins | sample TergutEmb28metaG_3_FD_89872 | JGI IMG/M metagenome (GOLD analysis project Ga0123355, IMG submission 89872) | Embiratermes neotenicus P1 segment gut microbial communities from Petit-Saut dam, French Guiana - Emb289 P1 | ecosystem: Host-associated > Arthropoda: Insects > Digestive system > Gut ... | reverse complement strand
TACGCCTGCTCCCGCACGAGTCATATGTTTGTACCGGCAACGTGTGGCGCGCCAATGCGTTGATACCTCATAAGCACATTGGCACGTACGCTAATTTCATTGTAAAAACAGTTGAAAATGTATTACGCAAATTAACAAACTTTGGCGGAAGGCCAATTCCTAATAAACTGCCGCAGAATGCACAAAACGCGCTTTTGTACATTGGCATTGCATACGACACGTTGGACAAGTTGGTCACAAATGCGACAGAAGAAGCATACCAAGAGTATAAACGCATTGTCGTAAACGTTGACACGCAGAGTCTTGTGCGTATTAGAGAGGAAGCAGAAGTCACACAGGAACGATTGAGTGTAGACGAAGCAAACGCGCCTGCTATGCAACCACATGTGCAAGCAATCCCGGTTGTGAATACCCCTGTCGTTATTATACCGCCTCCTGTCACCGCCAGCATCAATGTCTTTACCGATACACTAGCAAGCCAATCCGGTAACGATATAGATTCAGTTTCGCCGTGGTCGAGCTTTAAGGCTGCCCTCACATCTACCGAAGTTGCTGCATTAAGAACCGCCATCAACTCCCCTGATGAAATTAAGGCATTCGCCGTTGATAGTGGAATAATGCTGGAAGTCCTTGCCGATGGCATAAATGAAAAGGCAATGGATACAATTGGCGATAATATTTTGGAACTGTCGGATATAATGGAAGTTTATGCAGATTATGTAGATGAAGTGTGTGATCTATGTTTAGAGTAAAGAAAGGGAATGACCTATGACCAAAATCCCGCCACGCATAGCAAACATCCTTATTAACTCTCTCAAGGGCGGTGTTGTACCTCGTGTAGGCCTTGAGTATGTTACTGTAGGCCGCACACAGGAAATTTCTGCCATATTACACGATATCGACCTTATTTCTGATGGCGGGGCATCATTTCGTTTTATTGTTGGCAAGTACGGTAGCGGCAAATCATTCCTGCTGCAAACGATACGCAACTATGCTACCGCAAAGGGTTTTGCAGTGGTCGATGCGGATCTTTCGCCAGAACGACGCTTCTCAGGAACAAAGGGCCAAGGGCTTGCCACATACAAGGAGCTTATTCAAAACCTGTCTACCAAAAGCAAGCTAGATGGTGGCGCACTCCCACTGGTTCTCGAGAGATGGATTTCCGGCATACAAACTTCCGTAAAAGCAGAGACAACCCTTGATGGAGCAGCTTTCTCCAAAGAAGTTGAGCGACGTATTTTTACACTTACATCTCAGCTTGAAGGTATGGTCAATGGATTCGAGTTTGCTAAAGCTGTAATCCTATACTGGAAAGCATATCGTGAGGATGACACGACGCTAAAAAGCAACGTACTACGTTGGTTCAGAGGCGAGTACCCTACACGCAAAGAAGCCAAATCAGACCTTGACATTAATTTTACCGTAACAGACGAGACATGGTATGATTTCTTGAAAATATTTGCAATGTTTCTTGTAGGTGCGGGGTATCAAGGGCTTTTGGTTATTGTAGATGAGTTGGTAAATATCTTCAAAATCCCAAATTCAATCTCGCGAAATAACAACTATGAGAAAATCCTAACAATGTACAACGATGTATTGCAGGGCAAGGCTCAGCATATTGGATTCCTGATGGGTGGCACACCACAGTGCGTAGAGGATAAGTACCGTGGCATCTTCAGTTACGAGGCATTACGTTCGCGGCTTGCAGAAGGGCATTTTGCCACAGATAACATCAAAGATCTTTCCGCACCCATTATTCGCCTTGCAATGCTTAGTCAAGAAGAAATGTATGTGCTTGTTGAAAAACTGCGCGACATACATGCAGGCTTATTTGGCTACATGCCAAAACTCACGCATGAAGATTTACTCTACTTCCTCACTGTTGAATACAACCGCGTTGGCGCGGCAACGCATATTACTCCGCGTGAGATAATACGCGATTTTATTGAGCTTGCAAATATCTTATACCAAAACGAAGAAAAAACCGTTGCGGAAATTTTGGGAAGCAATAGCTTTGAAATGGCAAAGGGCGGTATTACGGACGAGGATATACATGAAGAGTTTGAGGAGTTTGAAATATAGCAACTTGATTGAGCCGTATGGAGTGAGCTTACTTGTTCCACACTGTTCTGACAAACTCCTCACGGCCAAACAAAGCAAACACCAAGTGTGGTATGATAAAACATCCCCCAGAATCGTATGATTCTGGGGGATGTTTGTTACTTATCTAAAGAAGTTATCCAACAATTCCTGTCTTGGGCCACGATGTGCCTCAAGTGCCTGTGATACTGTCATTTCTTGACGGAGGAAATATCCAACAAAATCTCCAAGAACCCAGAAATACTCTGGTACGACCATACCCATTTCGTTAGCCATAGTATTTGTGGCGTTTAGCTGACGCATCATATCCGCTTCGGTTGGGTATCTTGCGCGCAGCATGTTGTGTACATCTTCTGCCAAGAGTTCGGGTTCATCGCCTGGCCATGATACAAGTTCTTCAAAAATCATCAATACTTCGGCTGGTGTCCAGTTAGCATTGGCTGTAGGGATTGAGAAACCTTGCTGCCAGCCACCCATCCATGTGTTGCCACTTGTATTTGATGGACCTGTTGGGAAAGGAACAATGGCAAACTCGAAAGGCAAGTCTCCATAGTTGAGTGTCCAGTAAGACGCGCTAAACAATGCTGAGTTACCATCATGCGCCGCCCAGAAGTTACGTCCCCAGTCTCCTGGGTCTGCACCCTGTACCGGGCAAAATTCCCATAAACCTTCGCGGAAAATAAGCTCCATAAATTCCAATGCCTCAACGGTGTTTGGGTGATCCATACCAAAGTTTAGATCGTCCGTTACCAAAATACCATCATTGCCGCCGATAAAATATGCGATAATATCGCCTGGCTGGCCAGCAAGCCCCCAGCGGTCGATTGTACCATCGCCAGTAGTATCTGCTGTTGCATTGCGCATGATATCAAGCGCGTTTGCCCAATTCCATTGACCTGCATTATAAAGCTCAACTGGGTTTGGCGCACCAATAGCGTTTATTATGTCTAGGTTTACACCCATGGTCATTGCACCAGGATTAGGCTCGTTTGGGCCAAAAGTCCAAAGATGACCAAGTGTCTCTACCCTTACCTGGCTGTAAACACGTGGACCAAGAAGGTCGGAACCTGGCAGGTTTATGCTGTCAATCGGCACAATAATGTCGCCAAGTGCGGTAATTAGTGAACCTGTACCATCTACAAAATGCAGCTCGGAGTTTGGCGCACCCGCCATAACCGCTGTGGTTAGGGTCGGAATATTATAACCAAAATCTGTAAGACCAAAATCAAATGAAATGTTAAACTCCTGCATTACGCGTTGTGTATTTTCCCATACTCGACGTTCTGCATAATAGTTGCCTGCTGTTGCTGGATCTGGTGCTTCGCCAGCATTAACAAATGTCTGAGAACCATCCCACCAGCTATGAAAGCGGAGCGTACGACCGCCAAGGTCACGCGGGGCATGGAGGCCGGCTGTGCTTACAACATCGTCATCATTTGCAACAGGTGCGCCATTACCGCTTTCATCCTCATCGCGCTCGCGGTTACAAGCTGCAGCAAATACCAAGCACAGTGCCATCAATAGCACCAGGGCAACCATTTTGCCATTTTTGAAAAATTTCATAATTTTCCTCCTTGATATAAATCCACTCTGTTTTTATGTGCAAATTTTACTGTTGTAACAGAGTTGCAATATCTGCAGTGTAACATCTAACAACTATTTGCGCAAGAGTTTTATTTTTTTATGCAATTTTCCATCTGTGTTTCCATTGCATGCAATGCATATTTGTTATATAGTTAAATGAAAACAGTCCAAGGCGAAGCCTTGAGATGTTTTCATTTCCATTGAACGCCCCGCACCGATGCCGCGAAGCCAAGGAGGTGTGGCAGACAGCGTATGCTGGCTGTGTCATATAACTGGACGGGTTTCCAGTTATATGACTATAATATTGCTGGGAGGTACACAATATGCGTGTTATTACTTTACTTGTGGTGGTTATGTTAGTCACTGGTTGTGGCATGCACGACAAATATCTACCAGCGGCAATTGAGCTACCATCTGACCAGTGCGATATAATTTTGGCATACAATGTAGCAGACGTGATGCAAGACTACTTCAATGATACAAACTTTGTGGAGGATAGTGCCATTGTCAATAACCATTCACCGCAAATATCAATCATGCCATGGAATGCCTCTCCTGTAAGTCTTACATTCCCAGCAAACGGCGTTTTCACAGAGCTTGACGGGCGAAAAGTGGGTGATGAAATTTATTTTAGGGTACATAGCTTGCTGTATGTAGCCGGGGCAAGTGCCCTGTGCGAAAGCGTACTGCCGCTGCTTTCTTACTATATATCTGGCGGGTATACATATGTAGGACTGCGCGATTTTGCATACATTTCTCATATCAATGTATCTCTTCTTCCCAGCAGGAATACAATTGCTATTGAACCTATCCCACCGGAGGTGCATTATCCCGTGTTTACCGTGGAACCACTGCCACAGCACATTATTGAACAGATAACGGGCGTATCTTTCCACACACACGCACCATTTGGTTACGACCACTTGGCGTACCTTACCATTACTCACATAGACTTTGTTGGGCAAAGCCGGCATGGCAATATGATTGTGGCCGCCTCTATTGCAGAAGAGGTGCTGGATATTTTCCGAGAAATTTATGCAGGAGGCTTTCCAATAGAGCGGATGCGACTCATAGACTACTATGGTGCGGACGACTATTATTCGATGGCGCACAATAATAGTGTGGCGTTTAATTTCCGCTATATTGCGGGTACAAACCGGCTTTCACGCCATGCAATGGGCATGGCAATAGACATAAACCCAGTACAAAACCCATTTGTGCGCGATAACGTAGTTTTGCCAATAGCAGGCGAAAAATATCTTGACCGTAACGATGTACGGCCGGGCATGATAGTCCCGGGAGACGTTGTGTACGAGGCATTCACCAGCCGTGGGTGGGTATGGGGTGGCAACTGGCGCATACCATGGGACTTGCATCATTTCGAGCGGAGATAAAGATAAACCCCGTATCGCATGATAACATTATCGTACGATACGGGGCTTTCTGCACTATGCCCTATGGTCGCGGCTTTCCGGAAGTTTGTGATATTCCCGCCCGAAAAAGCTAAGGCAGTAAAGCCCAGCAAGCAAGATTAGTGTATATATAATGCGGCTAACTATAGCTTCCATACCGCCAAAAATTGTTGCAATGACATCAAACCTGAATAGGCCAATAAGCCCCCAGTTTATTGCCCCAAGTATTACAAGCGTTAGCGCGATGTAATCCCATGTTCTTGAACGCATGTGAGTCGCCTCCCTTCTTAAATGGTTGCGTTGGTTGCGCCGCGAATTTAATCGCATTCGCTACACATGGTAATACTTTCTCCAGATGGGAAGATAATATTCGCAAATATTTTTGGATATACATATTTTGTTGCAGGTTGCTTTTGCATGTGGTTTAATTAATAGACTTCATCCAAAATCGAAACAAGTGCGCAAAAACACTTCCTAATTTTCAACAGTTTCGCACATGTTATTCATTTCGGAAGAAGTCATTTATAACATTCAATAGGAGGATTACAATGCGTGAAAAAATTTTGCAAAATTTTGTACAAGCCTTTGATGATGCAGGCGACCCACGTGTGTTTTTTTCGCCAGGACGGGTGAATTTAATTGGCGAACATATCGACTACAACGGCGGCTACGTGTTTCCGTGCGCAATAAACCTGGGGACATATGGTGTAATACGCAAACGCACAAACGACGATATCGTCCTTGTTTCCAGCAACTTCAGCTCTTCCGTACAATTTACGCTTTCTGAACTTGTCTATGATGCAGAACATAGCTGGGGCAACTACCCCAAAGGACTTATACACGAAATGATCAAGGCAGGACACAAGCTCGACTACGGATTTGATATGTATGTATATGGCAACTTACCAAGCGGCGCGGGTTTGTCTTCTTCTGCAAGCTTGCTGTCGCTAGTTGGTGTCGCCATTAACACTGTATTTGACCTTGGAATAGACCGCATAGAACTAGCCAAAATGTGCCAACGGGCAGAGCATTTTAATAATGTCAGCTGTGGCATAATGGATATGTTCATTTGCTTGATGGGAAAGCAAGACCACGCTGTTTTGCTAAACTGTGATACACTAGAATATCAATATGCACCACTTAACTTGGGCGACTATCGTATTCTTATTGCCAACACAAACTATCGTCGCGGGCTTGCAGACTCAAAATACAATGAGCGGCTTGCGCAGTGCCGTGCTGCACTTGCAGACTTGCAAGAGGTTGTCGATATCAAACAACTGTGCGAACTTTCTCCAGATGAGTATGACAAGCTAAACTCTGCAGTAAAAGATCCAACCAATCGCAAACGCGCAGAACATGCTGTGGTAGAGAATTATCGCACAATTGCAGCAGCACAGGCACTTAGTGAAGGGCGTATTGATGGGCTGTATGGCTACATGCAAGCATCGCATCTTTCGTTGCGGGACTTGTATGACGTTGTGGGTGATGCACTTGACGCACTGGTGCAGCCAATGTATGACTATGCAGAGAAGCACAATAACCCACCAAGAGTGCTGGGGGCTCGCATGACGGGTGCGGGTTTTGGCGGCTGTACTGTAAACATAGTCCATAAAGATTATTTGGATGATATCAAACAGTTTGTTGGCGATGCGTATGCAGAGGCAACCGGAATACAGGCAAGTTTTTATGTTGCGGAGGTTGCCGGCGGTACAGAGGAAATATGATAAGGCATGTTGTAAACCTAACCGTACCCGGCGCAACCGCCAAACAATTTTATGAGTTTGAAACAAACCCCAATGATGAGCAATATCAAGCATGGTGGCCAGGTGAACATCTGCAATTTCATATCACAAAACGTGGTGACAAAAAGCATATTGGAGACGAGGTGTTTTTTGACGAATACCTTGGCAAAGGGCGCAGGTTAAAATTTAGAGCTATTGTGGTTGTTGCAGAGTACCCAAACAAAATTGTTTGGCAGATGAAAGCCGCCGGATTACGCTTGCCCGCATTTCTTGAGTTAAGTTTTCAAGATTCGCCGGATGGGTTATTACTCTGTCATGAGCTGCGAATAGGGTTTGACGGAATAGGCAAAATAATTGACCCGTTTATCCGAGTATATTTTACAAAGTCGTTTCAGACCGCCTTGGAGGAACATTGCCATGTAGAATGGCCAATGCTCGCAGAGTACCTAAAAACAGAGGAGAGTTTAGCATGAAAAAGGTAATTACTTTTGGTGAGCTTATGCTTCGGCTTGCCCCAACAGGCTATGAGCGTTTTTCGCAAGTTAGTGAGCTTGGTGCAACATTTGGCGGAGGCGAGGCAAACGTTGCCGTGTCCTTAGCAAACTATGGGATCGATGCCGCTTTTGTTACAAAACTGCCAAAGCACGACATTGGCCAAGCGGCAGTAAACTCGTTACGCAGGTATGGGGTAGACACCACAAAAATAGCACGCGGCGGTGACAGAGTGGGCATCTATTTTCTAGAAAAAGGCGCGGCACAGCGTGCATCAAAGGTAATTTACGACCGCGCAAACTCTGCTATAGCAACCGCAAAGCCAGAAGATTTTGACTGGGACAAAATTCTTGATGGAGTCGACTGGTTTCACTTCACAGGCATTACGCCAGCTCTTGGTGCTGGTGTAGCAGACATTTGCCTTGACGCGCTAAAAGCCGCTAAAAAGAAGGGTATTACAATAAGTTGTGACCTCAACTACCGCAAAAATTTGTGGACAAAGGCCGAGGCGTGCGAGACAATGACCCGCCTCATTACCTACGTGGACGTTTGTATCGCCAATGAAGAAGATGCTGCCGATGTTTTTGGTATAACATCCGAGGGGACAGACGTGACAGGCGGTCATCTCAACCATGACGGCTATGTTTCTGTTGCCTCACAGCTTATTGAAAAATTTAGACTTAAATATGTGGCAATCACCCTACGGGAGTCGTACTCTGCAAACCATAACAATTGGGCGGCTCTGCTGTATGATGGGGCAACCAAAGAGGCATTTTTCTCAAAAAAGTATGAAATCCGCAATATTGTAGACCGGGTTGGTGGCGGTGATAGTTTTGGCGGTGGGTTGATTTATGGCTTCCTCACTGGCATGGAAAAACAAGCTGCACTTGAGTTTGCTGTTGCGGCAAGCTGCCTAAAGCACACAGTTGAAGGGGACTTTAACCTTGTGAGCGTGGCGGAAGTAATGAGCCTACTTGGCGGGGATGGTAGTGGGCGCGTACAGCGGTAACGGAGTCGATATGCAAGCCCTCAATACTTGTACTGGAGCATGACTAATGTACAACACGATTTGGGAGATGCAAGCTGCCATAAAACAAAGAAAGATATCACCAACAGAGCTGACGCTACAATATCTTTGCCGCATAGCAGAGGTTGACTCATGTAATAATGGGCTGAATTCTGTACTGGAAATTAACCCTGATGCATTGCAAATAGCACAGAAGCTGGAAAACAAGAGTAACCCATTATATGGTATCCCCATTCTTTTGAAAGATAATATTGACACAGGCGATAAAATGCGTACAAGTGCAGGTAGCTTAGCTCTTGCAGACAATTTTGCCCGTGTAGACGCTCCAATTGTACAAAACTTACGTACTGCAGGCGCAATTATTGCAGGTAAGGCAAATATGACAGAGTTTGCGAACTTTATGGCTGAAGGTATGCAAAACGGCTACAGCTCACGCGGAGGGCAAACTTTGCATCCAACCGTACTAGGTTGTGACCCTGGCGGCTCCAGCACAGGCTCTGCTGTTGCAGTTGCCGCAAAGTTATGCGCCGCAAGCATTGGCACAGAAACATGCGGCTCAATAATTGGGCCTGCGTATTCTTGTGGCATTGTGGGGATAAAGCCCACTGCCGGGCTGCTTAACGGCACAGGCATCATTCCCATTTCAAACACGCTGGATACGTCTGGTCCGATGGCAAGCAATGTAACCGATGCAGCAATTGTGCTTGGCGTACTACAAGGCAAAAATGACTACGCCCGCGACCTCGACTCTGCAAGCTTGAAGACTATGCGGTTAGGTATATACGGTAAATTTGCGGAAGATGATGAGTTCTATAAAGCACGGTTTGAACAGGTTTTGATGGAACTTGAGAAATGCGGCGCAGTTGTAGACCGCAGCTCGTATGAGTTGGTGTGTGACTCGCCTTGGGGCAAGCTCGGTAACGACATTTCTGTAAATGAGTTTATGCGATGCTTGGAATTTTATCTCTCCGCCGCAACAAGCAAAATGAAAACTCTCAAAAATATCATCCAGTTTAACATGGATAATGCACAAACATGCCTGAGATACGGACAATCGGTACTACTTAGTTGTCTAGAATCCAGTGGACGTTTGATAGAACCAAAATATCTGAAAGCTCTGCACAACAGAAACAGTGCAGCAATCGACTTGCTGAAAGTTTTTGACGAGAACAAATTGGATATTCTGCTGTATGCAGGTGGGATTTCTGCAATTGCGCCAGTCGTTGGCTTCCCATCTGGTACAATTCCAATAGGCATACGAGAGAATGGCGAGCCGATAGGACTGTGCCTTATTGCACGGCCGTTTGCGGAAGCGGAGCTTGTGCGAGCTATGTATGCGATAGAGCGGCTGTTTGAGTAAAATGAATATAAGGAGGAGTTACATGAAAGCAATCATCCAAAATGCAATGCAACACGCCAAAACCCTTGGTGCTAGCTTTGCAGACATTCGCGTCAAGGATATCTTGACAGAAAACATCCGTGTAGAGAACGGAGAGGTGGTATCCACAGGCAAAGAACGCAGTCTTGGTTATGGCATACGTGTGTATGTAGATGGTGCGATGGGCTATGCAGCGTCAATAAACATGGATAGCCTAAATGAAACGGCGCAAGAGGCATTTGACATTGCAAAGGCAAGCGCAACTCTACTCGCCAATAAGGTTGAGCTTGACAGCAAAGAATCTGTAACGGCAGAATACGCAACTCCGGTTGAACAAGATCCATTTGCTGTGCCTTTTGCCAACAGGCTAGCTCTAATGATGCAATGCGACAACAATATGCGTGCCGCCCAAGGAGTGAGCCGCACATATGTAAACTTCGTTTTCCGCAAGGACGATGTAATTTTTGCAGACACAGACGGTTCGTACATCGACCAAAAATTCTGCCAATGTGATATTTCGCTTGGTGCGGTGGCGTTTTCGGAAAAGGATATGCAGCGGCGCAGCTATTGTAACGTAATACGCGGTGGGTGGGAAACCGTGCTGGACCTAGGGCTTGCGGAACGAGCCATAACCATAGGCCAAGAAGCCGTGCAACTTTTGAATGCGGAAGACTGCCCAAGTGGTGAGTTTGACGTTATTATCACGCCAAGGCAAATGTTCCTGCAAATTCATGAAAGTGTTGGCCACCCGACAGAGCTTGATCGTGTGCTTGGCAGTGAAGCCGCGTTTGCAGGTCGCAGCTTTGTCGAACCCGCAAATTTAGCAGAGAAGCCACTTCAATACGGTTCGGAGCATGTGACACTGGTTGCAGATGCAACATGCCCACGCGGTGTGGGTACTTTTGCATATGACGATGAAGGTGTTGCAGCACAAAATGTGACCCTTATCGACCGTGGAAAATTTGTTGCATTTCAGACTTCACGAGACAATGCACGGAAGGTGGGGCAAAACTCTACAGGTGGTGGACTGTCTGACGGTTGGCGAAACCTGCCAATAGTACGCATGACCAATATCAACCTGCTACCTGGCAAAGCTACACTGGATGAGCTTATTTCTGGCATTGAGTATGGTTTCATCTTTGACGAGAACAAAAGTTGGAGCATTGACGACCTGCGTGTGAATTTCCAGTTCGCATGTGAAATGGCGCGAGAGATAAAAGATGGCAAACTAACGGGACGTATTTTTAAGAACCCAATATACTCCGGCAAAACGCCAGAGTTTTGGGGTAGCTGTGATGGTACGGCAAATGCAGATTTCTGGGAGCTTGTAGGTGTGCCAAATTGCGGCAAAGGCCAGCCAATGCAGGTGATGCGCGTAAGCCACGGCTCTTCGCCAACGCGGTTTAGAAAAGTGAAGGTAGGTGTATCTGATGTTAAATAGAAATGATGCAAAAAAATTAGTCGAGAAAGCGGTATCATCCACAAAATATTACGCGGTTGCAACGCTTTCCGCAAGCTCGGTTGGTACAACTCGCTTTGCCAATTCTGAGATTAGTCAGAACGTAACCATAACAGAAGCACGTATGAGTCTATGCATATATGACGGCAAAAAGCAGGCCACATGTGCGACAAATGTCATTTCCAACGATGGGCTTGAGCAGCTTGCTCGTGACGCGGAGGCATTGCTAAAATATGTACCTGCAAGCGAATACGGCGCGTTTGCATTTTCGCAAGAACCGGTTGCAGAACGCGATGTAAGCAAAACTCTTGCCGCAGCGTTTGACACTCAGGGACGTGCTGCATACATCAAAAAAGGTGTCGCATTGCTTGAAGATGGATATACCGCGTCCGGAGCACTAACTTTTACAGACACCACACTGGCAATAGGTGAATCTTCTTCGTTCGAAGGAAAAAAAGATAGCGACGCTTTTGGAAATGGCGGATTCCGCTATGCAAATTACCATAATATAGCCTTCAACACCGTTGTCACACACGAAAGCGGCGCAGACGGAGCTGGAGAGTGTACCTCTTACACAACTGTACCAGATGTTGTAAGCTGCTTTGCAAAAGCACAAAAAACGGCAAAGGCGGCACTAAACCCGGTAGAACCGCCACTTGGCGCGGTAACAGTTGTGCTTTCACCTGCTGCTTTTGCGGACTTGCTTAGCTTTACCGTAATGCAGCTAAATGCAAAATCCGTTGAAGATGGCGTAAGCTTTGCACGTGGCAAACTTGGTGAGAAGGTATTTGGTGAAAATATAATTATCTGCGATGATGTTACAAACCCAGACTTGCTTCCATTGCCTTTCGACTATGAGGGTAATGTGAAGTGCGTACTGCCACTGATAAATTCTGGGGTTATAGAAAACTACGTGTACGATAACAAACGTGCAGCTAAAGCAGGTGTAAAAAGCACTGGGCATGCCGTTGTTGCACGTTGGTATGCGGGTGCAGTGCCAATGAACGTAGTTGTTGATGGCGGTGAACAAACCCTTGATGAAATAATCTCAAACACAGAAAATGGCATATTTATTAACGAATTCCACTATACTAACTTTGTAAATGCACGCAACTTGCAGATTACAGGGCTAACACGCAACGGCACTTTTTTGATCGAGAATGGTAAAATCACAAAGCCGATTTCTACCGTGCGCTTTACTGAGAGTATGCTGGATGCCTTTTGCAATATTTCTGCTGTGTCAAAAGAGCGAGAAATTGTAGGCGGGTTTGGAGCTATGCTTGTTCCTGCGGTACGAGTTGAAGGGTTTCATTTTACGAGTCGAGCGTAGGGATACTATATATTCATGGGCTTTGCCCATGATTACATATTTTGTAGAGAGGAACACAACATGAAGAAACTCATTTGCACACTTTTCATATTCACCCTTTTGTATCCCACACTTCACACCCATGCCACCACTCCACCCTCCTACCAGTCCGCATCTGTCCTTATAATGCACGCCGATACCGCAGAAATCATCTATGAAACTAACGGTTTCACCTTTCGCTATCCAGCTAGCATCACCAAGGTAATGACAGCCCTATTAGTGCTTGAGCATATACAAGAGCAGGCCAGCCGTGGCGAAAATGACATCGATTACTATCTCAACCGTCGCGTACGCTTTTCCGCACACGCAGTAGACATTCCTTACTATGCAAGCCGCATGGGTATTCTCGAGGGTGAAACTATAACTGTGTTGGAAGCTCTTTATGGCATTATGCTGCCCTCTGGCAACGAGGTGGCACGTGCCCTTGCGGAATATGTATCTGGCTCTGTACCAGCATTTGTCGCACGTATGAACGAACGGGCCTCCCAGCTAGGCGCGACCAACACCCGCTTTATCAACCCATGCGGCCTGCCTGGCGACGGGCAATATGTGCTTGCATATGATGTATCGCTTATCATGCATGAGGCTATACAGCATCCGGTCTTTGTGCGCATTATTTCCACTCCGTATTTTACGCTGTCCGCAACCGAAATACACAGAGAGCCACGTCTATTGCGCAATACAAACCGCATGATACGCCCTTCTGAGCCAGAGTATAACCGCCATGTGATTGGAGGGAAAACAGGCTTCACCAACGCGGCGCAACATACGTTGGTGTCATATGCCCGTCGTGACGACCATCGCATTATCGTAACTGTAATGTATGCCCCGCGTGGTGTTACATTTACCGACACCGCCGCGCTAATGGACTATGCATTTGAGCTACTGGATGCACGTGAGGCGGAAAAACAAGCCAGTTTTGAACAAAAGGTCGAAAATTTCCTTGCCGCTCGAGAAAGAGCGGTTATATATGCGCTTGCTATACAGGAGCGTTTGCAACGGGAGTCAGAAGAAGCACATGCGTTGCCGCCACCATCAATCCTTCCGCTTGCTGCCACATTGGATGTCCCCCCAGATGATGAGTATTGTATGCTAACCATGATTTGCTTTTTACAACAAAATAACGCGGGCGAAGATAATACCCGCGTTTTGCCAATTGTTATAATTGTGCTTGTGCTTGGGATGCTTGTGGTTGGTGGACGCTTGATTAGGAGACAGTGACCCGCTTTACAGCCAAAATAAAATTATCTACATATGTTGCGGATATCGCGCTTGCTGTGGATATGCGCAAATTGCCTGTAAGGGTCGAAAACCCAGAGGTATTGAAACAGATTTCGTTGTTTACCCAACCGTCACTGGGTTTGGTGGTTATTTCAACTGCGCCGCCAGCAGTTACAGCAGTAAACCCGCCATCGCCCATGCTATCAAAGCAAAGCCTATATTCGGTATCTGGCTGTAATGTAAACTGGTTTGAGTTTAACCCTTCTGGCGTTATTTCACCAAAAATTTTAAGCGATGTCGTGCCGTTTGCGGCTTGCTCGGTGGTACATACATGCGGTTGCTCACCAATCCAACCAAGCCCATGCGCCCATGGTGCTATACCGCGTTCAAAAGATGGGTTTACGATATGGTTTTTATCGATGTTGAAAAAGTCAAATCGTGCCTTTTCTCCTAGTGTTGAAGTTAATTTAATTTCAAAGTACATATCGTTACCGGTGAATAATGGCAGCAGATACTCTACCCAGCCCTCACTTTTGAGGGCTTTTGCAACAATTTCACCGCTTTTACCGCAAATTGCTATATTGCCCGCGCCCTTATGCCAAAACGAAAGGATGAAATCTGTATCTTGGCTAAGTGTAAACTGCCGCGATCGGGTTTCAGATATGCCCTCTGCTAGGCCATCAAACAGTAGCGACTGTTGCCCATCTGTGGCCTCACCACTACAGACGGACCAACCTACCCCCAGATTCCAGTGTTCACCTGGGTTAGCATTTTCAAACGACGGGTTCAAAATAGGGTTTGCAAAAGGAGGCTCAAGCGGCAGGCTTGGTCGTGACACCGTCGTGCCGCGTGGTTGTCGCGACACCCACACAAGCGAAAGATACTTTGCCGCTGTCTGGAACTGCTCAAGCGAAAGATTGTCCTTACAGCCCCAATGCCCCCACTGCATGGATGCACCAAGGTGACTAAAATGTGTATATGTGCTTCCGCCAAGGCCAAACCATGCGTTCGTGATATAGTAGTTCATCAAATCTACCATTATAGGATGCTTTTGCGCCTTTGTACGTGTGCCAAGGTTGGTAAGCCCAACCTCGCCGCCTCCTTGGTAATGGGGACCGCCCTCGTACGTGATTGCCCCGCCAATAAAACCTGCTGCTGCTGCATTATCGACTACTGACTTTAGCACCTCCATTTGCCCCTCGATACTGTTGAGCATAAAATGATGGATTGTGTCAACATCGTTTGCAAGTACGGTATGGGGTTCTTGGAAGTATGGCGCGATACCCACCGCCCAAATGTACTCATGCGGGTTGCGGAACTTTGGGTCAGAAATGTTTGGCGTATGAGTTGTGCCTTGCAGCCATTCAACCATAGGTGCAAATGCATTGGGCATTATCTGCCATGTCAGTACAGGCCTTACGCGGCTTGAAGTGTCGATAGGTCTGTCGTCCTCGCCAAACACACTGCGAAAAATGAATGCAATTTCTGCCGTGCGTTGAGCAAAGTGGAAATAGTCCGGCCATAGCCACCAGTTTTGATGTGTATCATAAATATGCCGGTTATCGTTTGGGATGCCTCGTTCTTCTGCCATTTTGCGGTTTACTTTTTGCTGTGCTTCAAAGCCCCAGACCTCGTTGCCCCATTCCACATATACCTTGGTATACGGGTTCAAGTGGCGGTGCATTAGTTCTGCAAGAGCTTGGATATATGAGTCGTTAGCGTTTACCGGGATGCAAACCCAAATATCTGCACGGGTGGTGTTGGCCAGCGCGATAACCTCGCCCCACATGGTTTCCTCGGTGGCATTCCAGTCATTTATTAGCACGTGATTGTTGGTGCTGGTGAAGTCCATAAAACGCAGCAGTCCAAACGGCGCAAGTGACGCAAGGTACGCCTCGGTAAAGGTCGAGTCAAGCCCTGCTATTGTGGCAAAGCCGGCGTGTGCGTCGTTGCGTGAGCCAAGATTCATACCCATCAAGCCACGGTTGGTGTTGTTGAGTGCAGAGCATGGGTCAAAGCGGCCCGCTGTGGGGTCAAATGCCTGCAAAATAACCTCAGCATGATACCTACCCCCCTCGACTTGCAGCTCTGGGACAATAAAAACACGGCCGGGGAACTGGACGGCCTCACCATTTACTATCCAGTGGCTAACCTCGTAGCCTACGGATGGTGTCGCAGTAAATGTGAGTGATTCACCTTCTCTAACTGTCTCTCCATACAAAACAACAGTTCCGGAATTGATAGCAGTCTTGCCACCTGTACGTGCTACAATCGCGCCCGAGCCACCCTGTACGCCAAATGTTATTTTTGTTTTAGGCATGTTGCCCCTCCTGTGTGGTTTTTCCTATTCCCTTGCAATCCGCAAATCCCTTACCTCGATATCCCTGTAGAATGGATTAACCGTCCTGTTTACAAGTTCTACAATGCCATGCGGGTTCAAGAGCTCGTACCAGTGCGGGCGACCGGTGGTGCCAAGCATTGGTGTGGTATAGCTGGTAAGCGCGTCTGTGCCGCGTATACTATTAAGCTCTCGCGCAAAATATAACATGTTGCCAACATTTAAGTTTGTGTCAACACTTGCATTAAATATATCAACAAAGTCGGGCAGACGCAGCAAGTTTTGGGGACGCAGCAGGCGAGAAACTACTTCATTTATGATAGTTTGCTGGTTTACTATGCGGTCGTAGTCAGATATTGCACGGTAGCCATCATTGGCTTCACGGAAACGTGCAAAAAGCAAGGCTGTATGCGAATCCATTAAGTGCCAGCCAGGTTGTATGTCAATAAATAAGTTCTGGTATGGGTCGTCATTGCGGAAATGGAACGGTACATAAATGTCAACACCGCCAACCGCATCAATAATGGCAAAAAACGCATCATAGTCAATAATTATATAAAAGTCCGGGATGAATCCAATCGTATTCATTACATCACGCTGCAAGACCTGTATGCCACCAGCCCTACCCGCGCCGCCGCCGGAGCCGGCAAGGTAGCTAGAGCTTAGCTTGCGCCCAAAGCGGTTGGTGTACATAAGGCTATCTCGCGGAATGCTAATTAGATATGCTTCATTTGCCACGGCATCGTATGACGCGACCATTATCGTGTTAGCGAGCGAACGCTCTGTAAGCCCTATAATCATAAAAGTGAAGAAATTGTCGCGCCTGTCGTCGTCGGTAAAACGCTCTGGTGCTACAAGTCCGTAGTACCATGGCGGCATTGTATCTTCAGGTGCGCGGTTTTGATAGTCATCGTTTGGTAATGGTGGGTTTGGGTTTACTGGGCGTGTTGGCAGTGGCGGAATTTCTGGCGGTACAATTACCGTACGCTCAAATACATAAACGAATATGCCGATACCAACTAAAAGTGCTACCAACGAGGATACTAAAAATGAAGTGAGAAAAATACGAGTGCGGCTTTTGCGTTTCTTGGGTACATCTTTATTGCGTTTGAATTTTGTGAAGATTTTTTTTATCATTGTGGCTTCCTTTCAAACTACGCGTATGTGATAGCCTAGCAATTATAAGTAAAACCGTCATTTTTTGCAACGGGTTGCGGGTTACATTTACATCTATTACAAAATGGTGATATCTTTTTCTGCAATCAGTGCTAAATAGACCTGTCCTGCAACTGAAACTTTGCCTTACCTGTGTCTGGCGAAATCGTTCGCTTAAGGTGCATTTTCTGCAAAAACGCTTGTTGCGTAAACTTGCCAGCACGGCGGTTTCACCAAAACTTTGAAGTTATAGAACAGGTCTAATGTGTGCGGTCATATCCAGTAGTCCAAGACTATATACCCATTCCTGTACCACTGATTATACAAGTTCAGTTCATGATGCTTATTTTACCGGCTTCGCCCACAGGCATCAAAAGTGAGTAATAATACATAAGATACTTTAGGCAGATACATACACTTGTCGTAACGATATTTCTTTACTTCGTTCGGACACCCCTAGTACATCAACTGATTCAAAAATATGCTTGCAAACACAAAATACACAAGCAGACCAGAAATATCCTTGATTGTAGTGATTATAGGCGAAGCACCGGCAGCAGGGTCAATATTCCTTTTTACCAGCACATACGGTACTAAAAAGCCAAGTATTGCCGCAATAGTGGCAGTCACCACTACAGAAAGCCCAACAGCAAGCCCAATTAGCGGTGCTTCACCGCCCTGCCACACGGTGGCAATACCTCCTGCTATCGCGCCTGTAACAAGCCCAAGGCTAAGGCCTACACCAATTTCTTT